>ERZ1673738.653-NODE-653-length-59560-cov-9.659037_pt1 | contig 59560 bp, 53 predicted proteins | sample MGYA00580198_ERZ1673738 | MGnify/ENA primary metagenome ERZ1673738 (study PRJEB41218, sample SAMN15661784) | gut metagenome | host: Homo sapiens | place: Canada: London | collected 2015-08-20/2019-03-30 | study: EMG produced TPA metagenomics assembly of... | reverse complement strand
CCTGCGGCAAGCATAATTTCACCGATATCCGCCAGTTCAACCTGATGTTCAAGACGTTTCAGGGCGTGACCGAGGATGCCAAAAACACGGTGTATCTCCGTCCTGAGACCGCGCAGGGCATTTTTGTAAACTTCAACAACGTCCAGCGCACCACGCGCAAGAAGCTGCCTTTTGGCATTGGTCAGATCGGCAAGAGCTTCCGGAACGAAATCACCCCCGGAAACTTCATTTTCCGCGTGCGCGAGTTTGAGCAGATGGAGCTGGAGTTCTTCTGCAAGCCCGGCACCGACCTGGAATGGTTCCAGTATTGGCGTAGCTTCTGCCACAACTGGTTGCTCTCCATCGGACTTAAGGACGAAAACCTGCGCCTGCGTGACCACGATCCGGAGGAGCTGTGCTTCTACTCCAAGGCAACCACGGACTTTGAGTTCCTGTTCCCGTTCGGTTGGGGCGAGCTGTGGGGCGTTGCCGACCGTACCGATTACGACCTTACCCAGCATCAGAACACGTCCGGTGAGAAAATGGTCTACCGCGAAGGGGAAGGCAAGGATATGGTGGAGTACATCCCGTATGTCATCGAGCCTTCGCTCGGCGTGGAGCGCAGCGTGCTTGCCGTTCTGTGTGATGCCTATGATGAGGAGGTCGTCGATCCGGAAAAGAACGACATCCGTGTTGTCCTGCATCTGCACCCGGCGCTGGCACCCGTCAAAGCCGCCATTCTGCCCCTGTCCAAGAAGCTGTCGGATAAGGCGGCTGAGATTTATACGGAATTGTCCAAGTATTTCAATGTGGACTTTGACGAAACCGGATCTATCGGCAAGCGCTACCGCCGCCAGGACGAGATCGGCACGCCTCTGTGCGTGACCTACGATTTCGACTCGGAGACAGACGGATGCGTGACTGTCCGCGACCGCGACAGTATGCAGCAGGTGCGCCTGCCCGTCAGCGAGTTGAAGGCGTATATCGAAAAGACCGTCGCTTTCTGAGACCGAAATCTGTCCCGATATGTTTCAGCCGTGCGTGCCATAGGGCACGCACGGCTGTTGCGTCTGCGGCTGATCTGAGCATTCTGTAGATTTTCGCGTCGTCTCTTCCTGTTGACAAGCTTGGTCAAAAATGATATAATACCCGTGATCACGCTCCACGGCATTTGGAACATAAGGGAAGGACGGGACTATGACAAGACGGATTTTATTACGAGTCAGTCTTTTGCTGACGCTTCTTCTGACGTTTGTGACTATCTCCTGCAAATCGACAGTGAATAAGCCGGAAGAGACCGGAACGAATGTAACTTCGGCCGCGAACGGAACGGCGGAGACCGGCAAAGAGACTGATGCGGAAGGGACAACCGAAGTTGATGTGACAGTGGCGGAAACTACCGGTGAAAAGTTGCCCGATCACGAAACAACCGGCGAGCCGTCCACTGACGGGGAGATGGCGGAAACAGGCACAGCTGCCCGGATATATACCGTCACATGGAAGAATTACGACGGCACAGTTCTTGAAACAGCCAGCGTGGAACACGGCAAAACGCCGACCTATACCGGCGCAACGCCCACCAGAGCCACGACAAAAAAATACACTTATTCATTCAGCAGGTGGGACAGAGAAGCGGAGGCTGTGACCGGCGATACGACCTATACTGCACAATTCAGCAAAACTTCCAACAAGTATACGGTAACATGGAAAAACTACGACGGAACTGTCCTTGCGACGGACAGCATGGAGTATGGTGCAATGCCGAGCTACACCGGTACAGTCCCCGAAAAGCCGGCAAACGAGGGAGGCAGATACCTGTTCCTTGGCTGGTCTCCTTCGGTGACTGCCGTGATTCAGAACGTTACCTACACTGCATGGTTTATCTCCGAGGCGGAGAATGCGAAATTCTTTGTTCTTTCCGGCACACAGGTGACGGGAGTTACTGCGGCAGGAAAAGAGCAGAGCGTTCTTTGCATTCCGGACGGCGTAACGAGCATTGAAGACGGAGCATTTTGGGGGTGTTCTTCCCTGACCTCCGTCACAATTCCGGACAGCGTGACGAGTATCGGCGGTTCTGCTTTTTGGGAGTGCACTTCTCTGACCGCTGTCACGCTCCCTGACAGAGTAGCGAGTATCGGTGATTGGGCATTCTATAAATGCTCCGGCTTGCAAAGCATTGAGATCCCGGAAAGAGTAACAAGCATTGGGACGTATGTGTTCTACGCTTGCACCAGCCTGACCTCTGTCACGCTTCCGGACGGATTGAACAGCCTTGGTGATCAGGCGTTCAGCCGTTGCACCGGCTTGACCGATATCACTATCCCGGACAGTGTGACAGAGATTGGATTCGAGGCGTTCCGCGGCTGTATTGGCTTGACCTCCGTCACGATCCCGGACAGCGTGACCGACATCGGCGGTGCCGTGTTCCAGGATTGCACCGGCTTGACTTCAATCCTGCTCCCCGACGGCATGACGTGCATCGCCGAGGAAATGTTCCGGGATTGCAGCAGCCTGGCTTCAATTTCTATCCCCGACGGTGTGAGGGAAATCAGAAGGTGTGCATTCTCTGGTTGCAGTAGTATGCTCACGATTACGATTCCGAACGGTGTGACAAGCATTGGTGAAGGGACATTCTCCGGCTGTGCCGGACTGAATTCCGTTGTAATCCCGAGCGGCGTGACGGGTATCGGCGAAGGAATGTTCTCCGGTTGCACCGGCTTGATTTCGGTCACAATCCCCGCAGACGTGACAAACATCGGAAACGATGCGTTCAAGGATTGCAGCAGTCTTGCCTCGATTACTCTCCCCGATGGTGTCATGAGTATCGGGGATGCGGCATTTTCCGGTTGTGGAAGTCTGACCTCGATTATGATTCCGGATAGTGTTACGGACATGGGGAATGGCATATTCAAAGATTGCATCAGTTTGACTTCAATCATACTCTCCGACGGCGTGACGCGCATTGGCAATGAGTTTTTCACCGGTTGTGTTGCATTGAAATCTGTCATATACGACGGCACAAAAGCGCAGTGGTCTGCAATCCGGAAGGGCAGGGACTGGGATTCTGATACCGGTGCCTATACGATTCATTGCCTGGATGGGTACATCGTAAAACAGTGATTTTGTCGCCGACATAAGCAAGGAGCATCGGGGACAGCCGACGGTTGTTTCCGATGCTCTTCGGGAGATGCTTTTTTTTTCGGACAGTTTGGAATTGTGGCGGTTGGGGAGCCGCCGATTTATACGGCGTTCCGTTGAAATCCTGCCATGCAAAAGAAGTGAACGCTTTGCCCTGACTTTTTTTCAAAAACCTCTTGACAATCTCTTCGGATTGTGCTATAATACGTCCTGTTCGGTTGAGAGATCGACCGACGGCAATGCGGCATTAGCTCAGCTGGATAGAGTGCCTGGCTACGAACCAGTAGGTCGGGGGTTCGAGTCCCTTATGCCGCGCCACGGAGCGCTTGCGGATGCAAGCGCTTTTTTTGTCTTATGATTTTCCAAAGGGGGATCTCCGATACTTTCCGGAGATCCCCTTTGGGTTATACAACTTCCGGCTACGGCTAAACGCTCTGATCCGAAATAAACGCGGTCTGCCGCAGGCAGTCACCGGCCGATACGGGTCGGGGGAGGCATAGTGTGAACAGTGCGTCCGCGCGGTGCGCAAGTACGGTCTGGCGGCAAGCGGGAGCATCCGCCGGTTTGGTGACGACCGGAATATAGGAACTTCCCTCACGCTGTGCCGACCGGAGATCTTTCAGGAAAGCGCACCCGCGCCGGTTCGCTGTCAGAAGCGTTGTGTAAACGGGCACAGCGCGTAAATCCGTATCCGTTACCCCGAGTACAGCGTTCAGCATGGCGCGGCGCAGGCGCGCGTCGGTGTACAGGCGTGAATGCAGGGATGACAGGAATACGGCAGGTGTCGGGGCATCCAGTGCCGCGCGAACAAGCCGATGGGAAAGTCCCCCTGACAGACCGGAGAACGCAGTCAGTTCGTCCGGGTCAGCCAGCCTGAAAAAAGCGTGCAGGAAGGGGAGCAGGGCGGAGCCGTCGGTTGGTGCCTGTCCGGCACGGATCGCGTCCAGCCATACTTGCAATGCACCGTCCGGCATGGTGCCGGTCAGCATTGCACACAGGCAGTCCGGGTCTGCCGACGCTTCGCGCATCAGCAGACGGATGGCACTTGCCGATGGTGCAGACGGATCATGCAGTGTTTCGTCCCGGAATGCCTGCCCCTCCCGACGGACAGCCAAGGGGGTCATTGCGTCTCCGGCGGCGTGCATAGCGCGGAGGTATTGCATTGCAAGTCTGTCGTTGGAGGACGGGAAATCATCCGGGAGAGCCGGAGTCATATCCGGCAATGCTTCCCGCAGGAGCCCGGACAGGGCTACGGCAGCACCGTCGCCCTGCCGCACCCGTGCGGCGGAGCGAGCCGGAAAGTCCGGCTGAGCCAGGACCTCCGCCGCAGCACGAAGAAGCGTCAGGTCTCCGCTTTCCGTGCCGAAGGCAAGTGTTTCGACGCCCAAACCGGACAGAACGGATACCCCGGCATCGGCGAAGTGCTCCGCGCTTGCCGCCGACCACGGGAACGGCAGCTCCAGCACGAGATCCGCTCCGCCGCAGAGAGCAGCCCGTGCACGCAGGTACGGGTCGGCGGCAGCAGGCTCGCCCCGCTGGACGAAGCGTCCGCTCATCACACATACGATGCACACGCCGTCACCCAGCGCTCCGCGTACCGCACGCAGCAGGCGCACGTGCCCGTTATGAAAAGGATTGAATTCGCAGATAACGCCTGCGGCAGGCGAAAGCGCAGCGTGTTTCATAGAAGCAGTGACTCCTTACTTGAAGTACCTACAGTATACCACATTCCGGACGTCCGGGCAAGTCCCCCTGACGGATTTTTTGCTTGCGAAAGCGAGGGGCGTTCCGCCGGCAAACAATTTGTAACTTTTCTCATGCTTCCTGACTCCACCATTGACAAAGCCTCCGGCTGTCCGTATAATTGTACGTGGGATCTGCAGGCGATGCAGACCATGAATGGGAACAGAAGCGGCAAATCCGAGAAGAAATTGTCGGGCAGGAAGTTCTGCGCCTTGGCAGTCAGAGCAACTGGCTTTTCCGCAAGCCGGAACTGCCAATATTTCTTCGTTGCCTAAAAGCGACTAAAAGGTGCGTAAGTGAGGTAAAAACGAACAAAAGTACACCGATTACATTAAAAACCAACGCAAAAGTATTGACATCTCAATATTATTGTGATATAATCTAAATGGAGGTGGCGCTATGGCTTTTTCGTATAAACCTTTATGGAAACTTTTAATTGATAGAGATATGACCAAGAAACAACTTATGCAAGTAACGGGCATTTCGAAATCCACCATGGATAAAATGGCACGCGGAGAAATCGTTTCATTAGAAATCATCGATCGTATTTGTTTTCACTTGCAATGTAACGTTGAAAATGTTATAGAACATATCGAGAGGTGATTTATGGAAGATAAGAAAAGAGTGGTAACAGGATCTTCGTCAACTGATTTAATTTTTTCTGCTTATGTACGCAATAATGAAGACCTTTTCCCGATGATTTTATCGTTATATGTTCCTATTGGATCTCATGTTGCTGACGTGACATACGGTAAAGGTGTTTTTTGGAAAAAGGTGAGCCAAAGTGACTACACTTTGTATTTTTCCGATATAAAAACAGGGGTAGATTGTCGTAACCTTCCCTATAACGATAAATCTATGGATTGTGTTGTAATAGACCCACCATATATGGAAGGATTGTATAGACGCAAAAGTGACCATTTGGCAGGAAACGGAACATTTGCGTCATTTAGAGAGGCGTATTCAGACGGAAGTGTATATACTCCTGAAGAAAATGCTCCAAAGTACCACGATGCCGTGTTAGCGATGTATTACGCAGCAGGAAGAGAAGCAATTCGCGTACTAAAAAACAAAGGAATTTTGATTGTAAAATGTCAAGATGAAGTCAGTGCCAACAAACAACGATTGACACATGTTGAAATAATCAACGAATATGTAAAATACGGTTTAATAGTTGAAGATTTGTTTGTTATGGTACGAAACAACAAGCCTAATATTTCAACACTGAAAAAACAAGTTCATGCTAGGAAGAACCATTCTTATTTTTTAGTTTTTCGGAAAATAAGTTAAAGCATACTATCTAATAGGGCATATACATCCGTTGTAAATGGCGGTTGCAATGGCCATGTTATATCGATTAGTGTTTTAATTAAATATTCTCTATCAGCTTCTGCCACATTTCTGGAACGTGCTCCGGGGTGTGGCAGATCACTATTTTTGGCAAAAGCAAACCTCCATTCATCGCCAAATGCATACAGACTTACTGCTACAATATCAAACTCTCCAACTGCCAAGCAGGTAGTATTGACGGTGTGTCCGTTTGGTAAGAGAATTTCCCGTCTATCACTAGCATCGCATTGAAACTTGCCCGTCCATGACGAGTCTCCCGTTCTAATTACTGAATTTGTCTGCAAAGATTTTGCCTCGATTTTAAATTCCTTTCTCTTGTAGATGAAAGAGATATCGCCTTTGCTACTTCTGTCGTGATCATCATATTTCATCAACTTTTCAATGTTCTCGTGTCCATCAAAATAAGTACGAGCTTTGTATTCGCTCACATAACCGAACATAAATCCTCTTAAAGATGGATTCTCGTCAACGATTTTTGTCAATTCTTCTGCTGATATTTGCCACTTTTCAAGTATGGTAGCCATAAATATCCTCCTTATGTAAGTTTGGGTGTGCTTGTACGATGATTATGCATTGTATTATAGCATGAAATTGTTAAAAAGAGGTATAGTTCAAATCCCCCTGTCCGCACCTTTTATTCGTTTCTTGCAACAGCATAAAACGAACAAAAGTACACCGGCATTTTGATCTTTTTCAAGCACAAAAATAGAGTCGGAGTAGCATTTTCAGCCACTCCGACTCTGATTTTTATATAATTTTCCACGATTTAGCGCGATTTTGCCTCAAAAGCGCCCGAAAAGCGTAAAAAACGAACTTTTATCCGGTAGACAAAAGTTCGTTTTTATTTGGTGAGAAAGGAAAGGTCACATATGAAAATTGAAATAGGTGAAAGCTTCAAAACACCGTTTGCGAACGAGGCAGGCGTGTATCAGGACGGCACGGTGCCACTGTACAGGGATGTAGACGGAAGATTGTGGGGCATGAGCGGGCATTCGCATATGGGGCACATCGGAATGTTCTGCGGAACGACGCTGAAGGATATGCGGTATGTATACGAGGCGAAGACGGATTTCGAGGTAGGCGCCGCCGGCACGGCGTTCGCCGGGATCGAATATCCGGAAGGAGTTTTGGCGCGAGGGAGCATCTGGCCGTTCGGCTTGTACATTTGCCCCGGCACGCATAGATTCTTTTGCTATTTTCACAATGAAACAGGTTGGAACGGCAAGGGCACTGCTTACGATGCGCTGGGACCTTGCGAGCAACCGCGGTTCGACTCCGATTTCCGGCACGTCGGTATGATGCATTCGGATGACGAAGGACGGACATGGACGTTTGACAGATGGGTTCTCACGGGAGAAGCCGTGTGCTTTACGGAAAAATATATTCCCGAAAGTATCAATGCCAAGGGGCAGACCGGGGACGTGGTCAATCTCGGCAGCGGCGATTTCTCATGCTTTTTTGATGCAGAGTTTTTGTATTTGTTTTATGATGTGATCCATGTGGACGTTGAAAAAGGGGAATGGCTTTCCTGCGATGTTTGCGTTGCGAGAACCAGATTGCGCAGGGACGGGATCATGGGTGATTTCGTGAAATACTATGACGGGAGCTTTTCCGAAGCCGGAAATCTGGGCAAAGAAAGCGTGATCGTCAGGAACGGCTGGCACCCAAGAGTCATTTTTGATACAGCAAGAAACCGCTACCTTATGTGTTATAACTTGTTTGACAGAACGTTGGTGGAAAAATTCGGATTGACCGAGCACATGGTGGTTTCGGAAGGTAAGAGCCTGACAGAATGGGGAGAGCCGTTGGCATTGCGGGACAGGGACGGACACTTCTTCGGAAATCATTATAACGCCATTGTGTCCGCTGACGCTTTCGGTCAGCCCTGCGAGTGCGCCGGAACCGTCTGCATAATGACCGGACATAACGGGACGGACGTCACGGGGTATGACGCCGAGATATGCGGCTGAATTGCGGGAAACACTGCACGGTGACAAGGTAGGTATTTTTGGCTTGGCGCCCATTGCGGATTGAACGGAACCATCAAAACAGTCTTGCTCCGGCTTTTTTGAATTTGCGCTTGACAGGCGCGGAAGCATGTGGTATAATAGCAGTGCGTTGCCCCAAGAACTCCAGATCCTGTCAGATTTGAAAGGAGCTTCCCATAGTATGAAACGCCGGTTCTTGATCGCGAGCATTATCATGACTGTTGTTCTTGCCCTTCTTCTGCCGTCCTGCGGGACAGACGGTCTGGAAACGGCAACAACCGTTCCGGAACTTCCGTCTTCGACAGATGCCGAAAGCGAAACAACTGCCAAGCCGGATATGTCCGGAGTGAAGTTGGAAGGTTCGACCTTCTCGGTTCTCTACCGCTACGGAGCCGGCTCATATGATGTCAGTGACGTATATTCGGAAGGACTTAACTCCGAACCTGTGAACGATGCCGTGTATGCGCGCAACCTTCTGCTTGAGCACGACCTCGGGGTCAGTTTCAAGGCGGTTTTGAGTAAATCCCCGGTCGGGATGGTGCGGAGGACCGGCTTTGCCGGAGACGATCAGTTCGACCTGATCACGGACGCAATGAATCAGATGTTCCCGCAGTCACTGTCCGGTTATTACCATAACTGGCGGAAACTGCCGCACTATGTTCCTTCTGATCCGTGGTGGGACAGTAACGCGGACGAAGCACTGTCAGTCCAGAATGTGGTGTTCCTCGCCGTCAGCGATGCCAGCATGAGTGCGTCGAGCAATGCGCGTTTTCTGTATTTCAATAAGCATCTCTGCGATTTATACGGTATGGTTGCGCCCTACGATCAGGTGCGTGCCGGCACGTGGACGATGGACTCCTTTGCGGATATGGTGCAAACGGTTGCCTTTGACCTCAACGGAGACGGCGTTTGGGACGGGCATGACCGTTATGGGCTGCTCTCCGAAACCTCGACATTCTTTATCAGCGGCTGTGATGTCCCGTTTACGACCAAGGACGAGGACGGGTATCTGACGGTTTCCTTCGTATCCGAACGGACGTCCAACGTCATTGATAAGGTGGCTGAGCTGATGCGCGACAAGACACACCTGCTGTCCTTCGATGCGGCTGCCAAAGGGCAGGATACGTCGGGGTACAGGCATATCTTTGACTACGGTCGCGCGCTCTTCGCGGAGGATCACTTTCTTTTCGTGCAGAACGGCGCAGGGGATGCCAATTGCTTTGTGGATATGCGATCCGAATACGGCATCCTGCCGAATCCCAAGTATGATACGTATCAGAAGCGTTACTGGCATCTGGTAGATCCGTTTGCCTGCGCGTGGGCGATGCCGTCATCCGTCAAGGATCCGGACAGAGCGGCAGCTATTATGTCCTACTGGAGCTATCTCTCACATGATACAGTGGTAGATGCTTTCTACGAGATCACGTTGAAATATAAACGGCTGAATGCTCCGGAGGATTCGGATATGCTGGATCTGATCCGAGACTCCATGCGATACGAAATATCCACTGTTGGGGATATGGGCATCACGTCAATCGTGGCTGGAACGGGGCAGGGAAGCGGTCTGGCATCCGCATACCAGAAGCGAAAGTCGGTCATCGAGCGGAAGCTGAACGAAGTCAGCCAAAAATACGCGCGGTTTAATCCCTGAAGCGGCGGTTCGCGCAGTGTTTGCCGCACGCCGGTACCACTCTTAAGAGCAGTACCGGCGTGCGGCAGGACGAGGTTCTCGCTGTTCCCTTGATTTCATACTATGGTTCAAGCTGACCTTTCGGTTGGCTTGGTACACGGAGGGATATCGAAGTGGTCATAACGAGGCGGTCTTGAAAAACTATCGTTCTGATCACAGCAAACTCCCCAAAACCCTTGATTTTATTGGGTTTTTCGCACTTTTTCTTGCACTTTGCGAGATGAGCATCTCGCAGTTTTCTCGCAATTTTCTCAATTTCATATTTCGGTATTTGCTGACCTTTCGGTCAGTTTGATACACGGAGGGTTATCGAAGCGGTCATAACGAGGTGGTCTTGAAAACCATTTGCCGGCAACGGCGCGTGAGTTCGAATCTCACACCCTCCGCCACATAGGGGTCAGGATGGCAATCTTGACCCCGTTTTTTTGCTTATACGGCTTCTTCTTTTGACAGAACTTTATCGATGATCCTTGCGCTTTCCCGCTTGCTCTCGCTGTCCACATGCGCATAAATATTTGCCGTGGTACTGATGTTCGAGTGGCCAAGCCATTCCTGAATTTCTTTCATGGAAATATCGTTTGCCAGCATCAGTGAGGCACAGGAGTGACGCAGATCGTGGAAACGGATCTTTTTCAGCCCGTTTCGCTCGAGAATCACCTTGAAGTGTTCTGTGACATACTGTGGTTTCAGAATATCCCCCATCGCATCTACGCACACATAATCCAGGTATTTTCTGTTGTACGATTTACGCAGGACTCGTTGCATTTCCTCTTGCCGTGTTCTTTCTTCCTCTAAAGCCTTTTTGATGAATGGCATCAGCGGGAGAGACCGGTAGGAGGATTTTGTTTTCATGACATCAAGACCTTCGATCTCGTTGCCATTCAGCTTGTTTTCGATGATCTTGTGCCTGATATAGATCTTGTCCTCAACGGAGTCTATCGCGTCCCATTTCAGTCCCAGCACTTCGCTTCTCCGAAGTCCGTAATAAGCGGTCAATATGACTGCTATCTTCATAGGATCGCCATCCAAACACTCAAGGAGCTGTTTGATCTCCGCAGAGTTGTAGTACGTTCCTATGTATTGCACTGCCTTGGGTCTGTCTGCTTGGTCGCAAGGGTTGGTTGGAATCACCCGGCGTTTTACGGCTTGCTTGAATGCAAGATGCATCATTGAATGATACCTTTGGGCAGTTGCACCGGTAAGTCCGTCATTCCGGAGCGAGAGGTAGAATGCGTTGATCTCATCGCCGGTCAGTTCTTTGAGGGGAATGCCCAACTTCTTGAAGTATGGTACGATCCTTCCGTCCGTCATTCTTTTGTAGCTGTTATACGTAAGGACGGAGATATTGCATTTGTGGCTTTCAAGCCATTCCACAATGTATTCGTCCACCTTCTGATCCGCCAGTCTCATTCGCTCCTGTTCTGCATGTGTAAGCGATTCCTTCAGGTACAGATCACCGGAGTTATATTTGGATAGCAGTTCATTCAAGCGGTGTCCGGCTTCCGTCTTGCTTCCTTTTTTGGCTTCCAGGTCAAGACCTTGCCATTTCTCTTTGCGTTTTCCTTCGACAGTGTATAAGTTGATTACAGCGTACCATTTGCCGTTCTTTTCGGTCAGCCGACCGGTTATTCTTTTCATGTATATCTTCCTTTCTTTTGGTTGTGGTTGGCAAATGACTTGATAGCGCTGTCGGCACTATGAAGTATATCACATTTGCCCTCATTAATCCAGCGATTACCGGAGATTATACGGGATTCAATTGATAATTATTTGTGTCCAAAAGAAATGTGACAAGACACATTTTTGGGACAATCGTTTTGCCTCCGACTTTGATGGAAGACAGCCTTCCACCGTTCACCAGATCATACGCTTTGTTCTTTCCAATTCGCAGAATTTTGGCTACTTCAATTACCGTTAATACTTCCGGTTCATCTTTTAAAATTGAAAGATATAGTCTTTCGCTCATAGCATTTTCCTTTCTTCTGCCATATGAACAGAAATCATTTGCAGATGGGTGCAAAGCATCGCACCCATTTCTTGTTAAGTATAAAGCCTTTGATAAGTTTTATAAATGTCGATTCCAAGGCTGGCAAGAGATGCTCGTTCCACTGAGAGCGCGGATTGTTTGTCGATTCTGCCAACATAGTGAAGTAAACGCTTTTTGTCTATGGTTCGAATCTGTTCAAGCATAACCATTGAATGTTTCGGTAGGTTTCCGTCTTCCAACTTGATTGGAACGTGTGTTGGTAATCGCATTTTCTTCTGTTGACTGGTGATGGCTGCGATGATGATCGTAGGAGATACCTTGTTCCCGGTATCGTTTTGTATCACGAGTACAGGTCTTGTGCCACCTTGTTCGCTTCCGATTATGGGGGACAGGTCGGCATAGTAGACTTCATTCTTATGAACCGTCATATGTCTTTTACCTCCTGATAAATATGTAAAGGCTGATGGGTGGATTAATCGGATACACCGAACAGTGCGCCATCAGCCGAAAAAGTTTGATCAAGGCAGTTTACTGACTTGATCTCTCATTCTTCATGAGTAATAGGTTCGTTTTGTTTTTTGAATATATGTCTTATCGTATTTGTCGCCCGACACCCCCGATATTGTGGTTTTGTCCACGGGCATATAACAGACGGTCAACAGCGTACTGACCTCATTGGCGTCTCACCAGCCGCCGGGTTCTCCGGCACCCGCAATTACGGAAGTATCATTATCCCCAACCCCTGTCATGGCCTTCCAATGATTGCTACTCATTGGTCCAAGTCCTGAAGGACATTTCCGTCGTGAGACGGCTGTCGTTCGCTTGTGTGGCTTGCGCTCTCGCGCGGAGTCGGTAACGTATCTGTTATATCGCTATTCAGTTGTCAAATATCAGCAAGGAATTTTTTGTTCCTCACCTATACCCATGAAATCGGGGTTTTGGCACCCCTATTTTTGAGAAAAGATTAAAATTTTTTCAAAAAATTTGGGGTGAGGTTAATAACCGCGCTTTTCGCACTCTTTATCAATTTTTTCTTGTGCCTGTGCTATGCTTTTTTCAACCTGTTTGTGGGAACATCCTTCCTCGGCAGCAATCGCACGGGTTGTCATGCCGTACATTTTGTGCTTGAGGTATCGACTTCTTTGTGTAGGAGTGAGAATCTCCAAAATATCCATTGCAACATCCATAGTTTTCGGAAGAGATTGTCTTTCTTCTTCCGCACGAATATATTCTTCTTCGACCGACCCATCACACACGAGATCTGTTTCGAGAAGATTTTCGATAGATACGTTTTCACGGGTTTCACGCTTATCCTTGTTGAAGTATTCGTGAGCGTCCTCTGTGAGTTGCTTTTTCCATGCATCAAAGTCTTCGATGCTCATTTCGTGGGAGGGGACAACTCTGCGAGTAGTGGCTTTCTTTCCTTTTCTGCCATCCTTCTTGCGGTATTCAACGATCTGAAGGTTTCCATTCTCATCTGTTTCCTTGCGATAGGTAATGAGCTCGTCTGCGAAGTTGTAAACGAGGTCGGGGTTGTTCTTGTTGAGCTTATAAAATTCTGCGTTCTGATAATCCATTTTTGTAATTCCTTTCGTTTGCTTTTTCTTTGCTTACTGCGAGTTAAATTTGATAGGTTGAGCAAACTTTGGAATTACGGATATTTAGATATGTAAGGCTCCCAAGGCATAAAAAATCCTTTCTGCCGGGAGAAGCAGAAAGGAACAAAAAAGGAGCCGCATGAAAGTTGCATTATGCCACAGAAAAGTTATCCAATATTGCTATTGGATGATACTTTCATGCGGCACAAGGGATGTTGCGACTTTCATCGACTCCACGGCTCATACATGGTTTTTATTCAGTTTTGTTTATAGTCTTACTGTTACTGTTAAATCGGGGATAGGTAAATAAGAGTAATGTCTGTAATCGGCTGCCTGATAGGTGGCAACCTGTCCGCATCGAGGACAGAAAGCAATAAAATGACCTTTCAGATCCTCGTACTTCGTTATGGTCAGGCAATTGCAGTATTTACACGGAATCTTCTTCTGCGCCATCGCTGTCAGAGAAGCAACGACTGCTTCATCTTCCTTTTTTATTCTTTCAAGGTAGGCCTGATCAAGTACAATTCTTTTCGGCACTTCGATCACCTCCAAAACAAGAGCGCATCCATGACAGGATCATATTCTGACAACGGTTTGTGTTCAAGCATCTTAAGTCTGTCAAGTCTGTAGAACAGGCACTCCTGAGATACACCCAGATATTGTGCCATCATTCTGAGAATCGTACGATCCGCACGAAAAAGAATATTTGTGTCATATACGGTTATCTTTTCTTTCTTTGCAAAAGTGTATAATGTCCAACCGACTAAATTCGGACGAAGCAACAGACAGGATGCAACGACATTTGCTTGCCACTCTTTGAAATCATTTTCTGTTTTCAGCTTTTTGTGATGACTCCTTATTCTGTAATTGATAATCTGATGAGGAATATAATCGGGGTCTTGCCAATTGATCAGGTCGTGTCCGCATTCATGAGCAATGGTAAAGTTCCGTTCTCCCAATCGTGCGGGTTCACTTAACCGTTTGTCAAGAATGATCTGTTGCCCTGTTCGCATTCCTTCGATATGTTCTTTGGGATCGAACTGACAATAGGATATATCCAGTTTGAGATAATCTTTTGCAAATGCATCTACATTGAGTGGCGAGTAACTGTAGTATTCGCTTCCGAGGTAATCCCTTAGAATGTAGTCGGCAAGGTTTTCAAACTCGGTCTTTGTGCCTATAATCATTCGGTCACCTCGATGAGCACCTCGTCTTCCATAAACCATTTTCCTTCTTCATCGTAAAGGAAACGAGGCAAGCCTTCCACCATTACGGTATATCGGATGCCGCAGCCTCCCACCTTGGTGGAAGCTGCACGTTCAACCTTGGTCACACGGTCGATGGTATATGTGTGACCGTCTTTCCACTGAAATTTTTTCGGGCGTACCTGCCCGTCTCTACTGACAGTAACAACAACTGCCACAGGCTGTTTTACATATTTGATTGTTTGCATTGTAAACCTCCTACATTGGTACACCTGTCGGCATGATAATATCGGGATTATCATGCGGTGACATCTTTGGGTTATCCAACAGGCAAGCATTGCGGATGATCTTTTTCCCAAAGCGATAGCGCAGTTCTTCAATTGCTTTGTCCAGAGATTCTGCTTTCGCTACTCTGATCGGATCAGAAAACATATCCAACTGACAAGGCGTGTCCAAAGACGTGAGATTGATTGCACGGACTGTCAGAGAACGAATTGGGTTTCTCCAATCATAGCTGCGTGCAAACAGGGAGAAGGCCTCTTTCGCTATGCAGGAAGGACTTTGCGTGGGAACGGGGAGCCCACACTGCCATTGCTTTGTAAATAACTGATTATCTCTGACCGCTATTGCGATACCTGTTGCTTTTTTATTGAAGACATAGAGTCTGTGGCCTATGTCCTGACAGAGTTCGAGAATGAACTTCCATACTTCTGCGTCATTCTCCAAATCCTGTGGAGCTGTCATACCATGACCAACCGTTTTGTCGGGAGCTTCTATGTCTCTGACAGTAACTTGGGAATCGTCCATACCATTGGCGAATCGCCAGAGGTCAACTCCACACTTACCGAGTTTTCTTTGAAAGAAATCGACGGGAAACTGTGCGATCTGTCCGATGGTGTGTATACCGACCGAAGAGAGCTTCTTTTCGGTTGCACGCCCTACCCCTAACATATCCGTTGCCGGAAGATCCCATATCTTTTCCTTGAAAGATTCCTTTGGAATAACCGTTATGGCATCGGGCTTTTTCATGTCCGAACCGAGTTTGGCAAATATCTTATTGAAAGAAACACCTATGGAAACGGTCAATCCGAGTTCGTACTTAACGGTTTCCTTTATTTCTTCTGCTATATGAAGCGGACTGCCGATAAAGTGTTGGCAACCTGTCACATCTGCCCACACCTCATCCATTCCGAATGGTTCGACAAGATCAGTGTATCTTCCGTATATCTCTCTTGCGAGCTTTGAAAAGCGCATATACTGTTCATAATGAGGCGGAACGGTCACAAGATCTGGACACTTCTGTTTGGCTTGCCATATTGCTTCTCCTGTAGAAACTCCAAATGCTTTCGCCTTATAGTTTTTTGCCAGAACGATCCCATGCCGTTCTTCCTGACTGCCACAAACGGCAATCGGATATTCCTTCAGATTCGGATTGAGCATACACTCAACGGATGCGTAAAAATTATTCATATCAATATGTAGTATAGCTCGCTCTGACATGACGCATCTGTTCCTTTCTCTGCTTTTTGCTCGAATCACAATGGAGTGGTTACATTATACACTAATGTTATTCGTTTGTCAATAGGTATTCTTGAATTTAATTCAAGTTTTCTATTGACATTTGATTTTTATTGTGTTATAATGGCATCATGATAGATTGGAGGGTTGTGTCATGAAGTCTATTGGCTTGCGGATCAAAGAAGCAAGACTTGCTAAAAATATGAAACAAGATGAACTTGCTGCACGCATCGGAGCAAAATCACCTTCTGCTGTGTCAACTTGGGAAATCGGAAAAGCGAAGCCGGATTGTGTCACACTTTTACGCATTTGCGAAGTGCTTGACGTATCTGCCGATCAGTTACTCGGTATAAAAACGGAAAAAGAAATGCCTTCACTAACTGAATGGGCAATGTTAAATCAATATAGATCCATAGATGAATACGGAAAAAAAGCCGTCAATGCGGTGATTACGGCAGAATATGATCGAACACTTGCAAGTCAGCCCAAAAAACCGAGAATCCGTAAGATGAGGATTGATTACTATGACTTTCCCGCTTCCGCCGGTACCGGTAACTTCCTTGAGACCGAGTCGCCTGAAGAGATTTGGGTTAAAGAGACAGAGGAAGCAGAAGATGCGGACTATGTAATACCGATCAGCGGTGATAGTATGGAACCTTCATTTCACGATGGAGACAAAGTATTTGTCGAAAAAATGGACAGCATTGAAAAAGGCGATATCGGTATCTTCGTTGTGAATGGGGATGTGTTTATCAAAGAGTTGGGCGATCATTGCCTTATCTCACACAATAAAGCATATAAACCAATCTCATTGCATTCGTCCGACAGCATTTATTGTTGCGGAAGAGTGCTTGGTGTGGTTGAAGAATAAGAAAAAAGCCTACGATGCAGATTTATCATCTGTTTCGTAGGCTTTCCTATGTTGAGAGTAGTTGTGCTTCTGTCTGTAATATCATGGGGCATTAATCAGTACCCTCCAAGTGGTTTTGATGCTTAACAAGTTCATCCAGCAATTTATTAAATATCAGTTGGTTTGGTATTTTGTTTCACTGAAGAAGGCAACTAATCGAATGTCCATAACAAAAAACCTCAAACGCGATGTTTGAGGTTTTTTGTTATGGGAAAAGGAGGTTGCAAAAAGAAATATACTCCTATTTTTTATTAGCCACAATCCTTTTAGCTGTGGTAATCAGTGCTTCAATATCTTCTTTGGACATCTTTTTTGTCAATTCCGCCAGTTCGTGCGAAAGGGACGGTTCGGAGAGGTCTTCATCAAAAAATTCCTTCGGTGTTGTACCGAGGTATTCGCAAATATACAGAAATTCCGTCCAGGACGGCATGGCGCGCCCCGATGAGATGCTTTGCATATAGGATTTACTGTGTCCTAAATCCAGACTCATCTTATATTCGGATATGCCTTTATTGGTCCGTAAGACCGAAATTCGGTCGCGGATATACTGTTCATCTATCATGGTACACCTCCCATAGTCGGGTATACTAATATTTTATACTATTATTATCGGTATATTGGACGATATTTGTACCGATAACTATTGATTTATACCGCCGTTTGCGATATAATATTATTATGAACGCATAATTCAGACGGTATTCGCGTAATTTTATCTTTCTGCTTCAGAAATAACCGAACCATTTAGTCATTTACAAAACTGTCAATTCAATTGACAACTTTCTTTCTTATATGTGTTGACAAATGTGTAAATCCGTGCTATAATATAAGTATGCTTAAAAGGAGCGTAAGAAAATGGTCACGGAATTCGGAAAACTATTGCGTATTATCCGCATCAATACGGGGGACAGTGCCCGCACGATGGCGGAAAAATTCGGCATGTCGCCGTCTTATCTTTCCACAATTGAAAACGGAAAGCGGAATATCCCGCCGGAAATGGAGGAGCTTGTCATCCGGGCGTACGATCTCTCGGAGCACGACAAGGAGAAACTGCGGAAAACCATCATCGATACCACGGCACAGCTGAAGGTGAATCTTACCGAGATGGAAGAAAAGAAGAAAAAAGTTATATTCTCACTCACCAAAGGCAATATCGACGAGGAAACCTTGAATCAGTTATGCGAAATTATTGACAAAAGCAGGGGGACGAAAAAATGAGAGAGACCGTATTTACACCCGATATGCGTGACGGCGGTGTCGTGGTTTGGTACACCGAAGCATTTATCCTTGACAAGGGAATGAAGATCACCGTGCCGAACCAGTACACCGCTGTTGTTTTTGACAACGAGAAGATCGCTTTCCGTGTAGAGCCGTGTGTTGGAAAGGTCATTTTCAAGGAATACGGCAAAGAATTGCTCGGACACACGATGCGCATTGCTTTTGTCCATGCCAAAGCCATTCCCGAAACCATGTGGGGTTTCGGAAACATTCAGGTGAACAATGAGCGCCTCCGCGAGGCGTACCGTGTCGGTGCGAATGGCACCTATCAGATTGAAATTGCCGATTACGGAAAACTCATCGGAGCGTTTCCGACCGGTGTTTCCATTACCGTGGAGAGCATCAAGGAGCGTATGAATGCCCTCATCCGTTCGGTCGGGATTCCCATTCTCGGCGGATGCTTTGCCAATACATCCGTATCGGTCTTTGAGGTCAGCAGCCTGCTCGGCGACATCCGGGGGCAGATGCAGGACGCACTCGCCGGGGAAGCGAAGATCAAGGCGATGGGCATCCGCATTACCGCACTGACGGTTGCCGGAATCCATGTCAACGAGGAGGATCTGGAGCTGATCCGTGAGCGTATCAACGCACCGGAGGAGACGGAGGCGGAAAAAGAAACGACCGTTCCGACGAGCGTGGATATTTCCGCCGACCTCGAACGCTTCAGTCGGGAGATCTCCGGCATGATCACATCGGAAATCCGCGCGTCCGAGCGCCGCACCAAAGAGGCGAACGAGGCAAGAATGGCAGATGCGCTGGAAGAGAACCGCGCACAACTACTCGACGCGGTGATGGCGCAGATCAAAGGCGAGCTTGATACCTTCGGCAAGAGCATTTCTTCCGAAATTGACGAGAAAATTCAGGATATGTTCCCCTTGCAGGACAATGCCAAAGAGGATGCGGTGAAGGAAATCAAGGTAACGGCACAGTTCTTAATCGACAATGCCGCCGATGATGACGCACTGATTGCACCCGCCGCGATGATCTACTCCAATGTGGAAGAAAACCTGATGAAGAAATTCCACCTGCCGCACGAAAACAAAAAATTCATCATTGATTATCACGAATATCTCCTGATTGTCGATAAAGCCAAGATCGGCGACCGCTATCTCCTGAAAATCCGCCGTCCGGACGGTACATACGATATTTTCCAGCCCCGCCCCGTCAGCCGTGACCGCAACGGTTCGCCTGTTATGGTAGAGATGGTGCCGATTGTCCGGTTCATCAAAGCAGGACTACCGCCTGCGGAAGCAAAAAAGGCGTCCGACATCTGGACGGTGCTTAACCGCATCCGCCATAAGTCGACAGAGAATGAAACCGCCCTGCGGGATTTCTTTGAAGCCCTCGGCAGAACGAGAAAAGAATTTTTGAACGGCGCTTTGGACTTCTACCGTGAAAACGGACTTTATACGAAAGATTGAGGAGTGAGATCATGAAAAAATATACCCCGTCCGTAAAGAACAATAATGCGGTGAAAGAGGAACTGTGCAGCGAAATGAAGGGGCTGCTCTACCGCATTGAAAAAGGAAAATATGACCGCCGTCTCGACCGTGACGGCGTGCGGGATGTCTACGATACCTTGAAACTCTCTTACGAAAATCTTGAAAACCTGATTTTCACGGGAGAAGAGGACCTCTCCCTCGTTTCCGAGCGGGTAATGGGCAGTCTGACCGCTCTGCGCAAGGCGCTCGACGGTGAACTGCTCTCCCATGTGACCGAAGCCGCAGATGACCTGCAATATTACCTTGATTCCTTCACCTCTATCGCCAACGGAGAGATTGACGCGCTGGATGAGGCGGAGATCAAAGCAAAGAAGCTGTCGTGGTCGAAGCGCCGTCTGTATGCAAAGCTCGACGAACTGAAATCCATCAAGGATACCTTCACCGAACAGGAAAAACGGCTGGAGGGCGAAATTACGGGTCTGGAACGTGACCTTGCGGAGCTTGAAAGCAAGATGATCGCCGAGGACAACGAGCGTGTCATCAATGAACTGTTCCGTAAAATCTCAGCACTCAAGAGCAAGCTGGATATGCTGAATGTCCGCCGCTCCAATTATTCCGCCTGCTTCGGTGTTCTGGATATTATCTATGCCAACGCAAGCGAGATCCTTGCTGCAGGGCAGTTCAGTATGGAGGAGACCGCCAAGGCAAAGGTACTTCTGAACCTCGGCAAACTCCGTGCCGTGGTATCCGAGCCGGATAAGGCAATCGGAATTTTGAAAGTTATGGAAAAGGACATCAAGGAGATTTCCGCCAAGGTCAGAAGCATGGACGAAAAGGTGTTCGGACTGAATACGGGCGAAACTTCCGTGACCGACAGCGCGATGGCATACAAAGCGGAACTGATGCGCAAAGCCCGCGAAAAGGCGGCAAACGCAGAGAACCTGGAAAATTTGGAGCGTGGAACCATGACGGCGGGAGCCGCAACCGCTCATAAGGAGGAAAACTGATATGGCATTCTTCAAGACGAAGCAGGAAAAAGAGATCATGGCGCAGATGGAGCGCGACGAGCAATTGGAAGTGTTCAACGACCAGATCAAAACGCTGAAAGCCAAGCGGGAGGAGTATGCGACCATTGCTGCCGAAGCCGAAATCAACGGGGACACCGGTACTTATGAGGTCGCCTGCAATGCGCTGGTGGAACTGAACGATGTGATCAGCAGTCTGATGCAGACCAAAGCCAACTTTGACATTATCAATGTGTCGAATTCCATTGCCGTCAGCATGGCAACCGCGATGAACGCTCTCGACGCGATGGCGGGTAACAAAGCGCATCTGCCGGATGTGCGCAAAATTCAGCGCACCAACGCCAAGGTGCAGAAATATATGCGCAACATTAAAATCTCCAATAAAGCTATGACGAACGCTATGCGCACCTCCAACCCTGCCAATAAGGCGAGAAGCTCTGCCGAAATGGACGCAGTGCGCCCGATGATTGATGCCGCAAGAGCCAAACTTACCGGCACGGCAATGCCCACCGCCGGGGATATTGATATATCGGCGGAGATCAATGCGGAGAGAAACAGAACGGTATAAACAATTTGTGAGTGACGGAGAACATCATGTCAGAAAACACCTGTAATGTATGTGGCGCAAACCTGATCTATAAAGACGGCAGATGGGTTTGCCCGGCGTGCGGAGCGTATAAGGAAGAGGAGATTTCCAATGAGGAAGTCACGCTTCTTTATAATGCTTCGCAGAAATTGCGGCTGGCGAGCTTTGATGACGCCGAGGAACTTTATGCGGATATTGTAAAAAAGTATCCGAAAAATTCCGAAGCGCATTGGGGGCTTGTCCTTTCCCGCTACGGAATCAAATACGAGGACGACTATGACGGTCGCAAGCTGCCGACCTGCTATGCCGCCACCATGGAGTCTTTCCTCAGCGACAAGGAATACCTTGCCGCCCTTTCCTGCGCACCGGATGCCAAAGTGAAGGCGTACTATGAGGAACAGGGGAAAATCATCGAAAAGAACCGGATCGAATGGTATGAAAAGGCAAGCAAAGAGCCGGCGTATGATGTGTTCCTATGCTTCAAGGATTCGGATAAAGAAAACAATATTGAGCGCACGGACGACAGTATTGAAGTCGCCAACCTCTATACTTATCTTTCCGGCAAGGGCTACCGTGTGTTCTTCAGTCGGGAAACTCTGCGGGATAAGGTTGCCGAAAAATACGAACCGTACATCTATAATGCCCTGAACACCGCCTCGGTGATGATCGTTTACGGCAGTAAGCCCGAATACTTTGAGTCGGTCTGGATGAAAAACGAGTGGACACGCTTCCTGAAGCGGATGCGGGAAGGCTTGAAGGTAGACGGCTCTTTGATTGTTGCCTATGACGGAATGAACCCTGCCGAGTTGCCGAAGGTGTTTGCCGGACGGCAGTGCCTTGACGCACGGAAAAAGACCTTTTACGGCGATCTGGAAACGCTGATTGCACGGGTAATTGCCATAGCAAAACGCCCGAAAGCGGCGGTGGAGCGTATCGAAATCAAAGGTGCGGTCGGACGGAAAAAGACCTCTGTCGGCACGCAGATCAAGACCATTCAGGCGGGCGGTGCGATTGGTAAAAAGGCGCCGATTGCGGTTAATACGGGTGTGGCGACAAGAGAGATCGGACAGTATGAGGTTCCCGAACTGACACCGGATGAGGAAACCAAGACCAAAACGGTTTTCCGTTTCCTGTCTGCCGAGCTTTTTGACGATGCGAAAAAAGCGGTAGAGGAGATTCTTGAAAAAAATCATTATAACAGCCGTGCACTATTTGCCAAGCTTCTGATCCACTACGAAGCCAAAAACGAAACCGAATTTGCCGGAAAGCTGTCTGCCGTAGATGATTTTGAGGAGATCAAGACCGTTATTGCTTACAACGATAAGAGCATCGGTGAGAAAATCCTTTCTGCATTGGCAAAACAAACGATGGATTTTGCGGAAAACGGTGATTTTGACCATGCAATCTCTTATCTGCGCGAGATCGGACCGTACAACAGCAGTGCGGTTACGGAACTGAAAGCCAACTTAAAACCGTACACGGTATCTCTCCTTGCAGAACATCCCGATACATCCGAGCAACTGTTCGCTGCACTTCTTGAAACTTATACGGATGCGGATTCTTATATCCCGTATTTGCAGGAATATGTAAACGAGTGTTTGCAAAACAACCATCTTGAACTCGCGAAAAAATATAACGACAAGGTCGTGGAACTGGATGACGGCGATCTGAACGCAACGCTTATTTCCATGTACCTCTCGGTATCGGCAAACTGTCTTGCGGATTTCATCGAGAAGGCAGATACTTTTACGGAGTTTGCAATGCTCGACAGCGCTCTGCGCAAGTTTGATGCTGATGAAGTTGACGGCTTCTTTGCGACTATGGAGAAAATCATTTCCGGTTTGATCGGTCGGCAGGCGAACGGAGATGCCATTTGCCGTTGGTTTGACTTTGTAACGAAATACGAGTTCGCCGGGCGGCAGGATTTGATCCGTACCACGATGGCAAGTCTTGCAGAGCTTTCTGATTGCAAAAAGCGTTCTAAATTGTTTGATTCTATCCTTGCTTGCATTGACAGCGCCGATGTGGATCGCCATATCTCCATGCGGATGGAGTTCGCCGCTTCTTTGCAGAGTGAGGGCGCGTTTTCGCTTGCCGACAAATATTACGCGCAGGTTCTCGATATTGAAGAGGGCAACTGTGACGCGATGTTTGGTCGGATTCTGTGCGGTTGCGGTGCGGAGTCGGAGTGGAATCTTTCCGAAGCCGTGGATCAGCTGGAGGATTTCAACGCATTTGAAGCCCTGCTTCGGTACTGCCCCGATGAAGATACGCGGTGCAAATATCTGAATACGGTGCTTTCCGCAATCAACGAGCGCTCCAAGAGTGTAACCGATAAAGCGACGATTGCCCGCCTTTCCGATGTGTTTGACGGCATCGTCAAATACTATCCGGAGGATCGCAATAAGGAACTGCTTTCCTACACCATGCAGTTTGCAGCCAATGCCAAGAACAGCTCGGCTTTTGAAACGGCAGAAAAGTATTACGCGGTGGCGCTGTCCATTGACCATCTTTGCCACGAGGCATATTGGGGCTTGTTGCAGGCGAAACTTTCCTGCCGCAATAACGATGATCTGATTCATCAGAAAACGCTGATTGGCGATATGCCGGAGTTCTCCAGTGCCATTGCCGCCGCAGGGGATGATGATCGAAGTGCAGATCGGTATGTCAAACTTGCAAAGGATCAGCGTGACTATCTGAAGGAACAACGGGATAAGGGCATTCGCCGTAAGAAAATCAAAAAACGAGTGACGATCACGGCAACGCTGCTTGTATTTGCCCTGCTTATCAGCGGTGCTGTGGTTGCCGGGGTAAAATATTACCAATCCGAGAGTATATTAAAATATGATCCCATTGAAAGTGGATATTCCATTGTGGCAGGGAAATTCTATAAATCTGCCACAGTGGAACTTCCGCATACGGTTAATGAGAAGCCATTAACGGTGATTTCGGCGGGTGCATTCAAAAACAATAAAACTGTAGAAACTGTTATTATTCCGTCCAGTGTAACAACAATTGAAGCGGAAGCGTTTAGTGGATGCACAAATTTGAAAACAATTGTATTCAAATCGAAAACACGGTCGGAAATTATCACGCTTAGTGTCTCCCCGATGAGCGGGAGTATCAAAACAGAATCCGGAGTCATTTCTATCGGAGACCGGGCTTTTTACGGATGCGAAAATCTTTCAGCAATGGACCTTTCTTCCATTCGGAATATCGGGGAAAATGCCTTTGACGGCTGTAAAGCACTGGCAGAACTGACGCTTTCCGATCAACTTACCACGGTGAAAGCCGGGGCTTTTTCGGGGTGCGCTTCGCTGAAAACGGTTTATCTGCCCGCAACCGTTAAATATATGGGAAGCGCGGTGTTTTCCGATTGTACGGCGCTGGAGACGGTGGCATTTGAAGAACGTGACGGCGGAATCGAAGGCTTTGACCCTGCATGGCGCGAGGGAATGTCCGATCATACAAAGGTGGATATCGGGTTTAAGCTGACGCTAGACTACGGTAAATCCACGGGAAGCATTGGTGCGAAAATCGTTGCGGTCATTCGGGATGACAATTTTACCATGCCCGTTCCGGTGCGTGCCGGATATACTTTCGTCGGCTGGTTTACGGCAATTACCGGTGGTGAACAGTTGACAGACGCAGAAGGAAAATCGCTGAAAAAATACGATAAGGATGAAGCGATCATTCTTTATGCCGTCTTTGAAGCCAATGCTAATAAGGTGTCTTTTGACGCAAACGGCGGTACCGGTTCTATGCCGGAACAAACCATTCATACCGATGAGATCGCAAAACTGGTTGCCAATACTTTTGCAAAAGCCGGATATACCTTTGTCGGTTGGGCAACGGCTCCGGACGGCAAGAAAGTGTACAACGATACGCAGTCGATTGAAATGGGAATGGAATCGTTCACCCTCTATGCTGTGTGGGAAGCCAAAATCAATACCATCCGGTTTGATGCAAACGGCGGAAGCGGTGAAGCTTTTTCACAAGACATTGCGACAGACGAAACACGGGTACTTACAAAGAATACCTATACGAAAAATGGGTATGCCTTTGTCGGCTGGGCGACTACACCGAGTGGTGCCATCGCTTATGCGGATCAGGCGAGTTATACCATGGGGACAGATGCCTCTTATACGCTTCATGCGGTTTGGGAACTGGCGGATTACTCTATTTCCTATGATTTGAATGGTGGCTTCGGGGATGGAAATCCGATGACCTACAATATGCTTTCCGATTCTTTTACTTTGTATAGTCCGACACGCCCCGGTTATACCTTCCTCGGTTGGAGCGGAACGGGTATCGAAGGAATCCGTATGACCGTTACGGTTGAAACCGGAAGTTTTGGTGAAAGAAGCTATACAGCAAATTGGAAAGCTAACTCTAATCGTATTATTTTCAATGCGAATGGCGGTACGGGGGTTATGCCGGATCAATCTGTAGATACGGATGATACCGTGGCATTGAATGCAAATGCATTTACAAATGAAGGTTATGTGTTTACCGGATGGTCAACCACGCCTTCCGGGTCGGTTCTGTATGCAGATAAAGCTCAATATACGATGGGAACAGAATCAGCATATACCCTTTACGCTATTTGGAGAATCAAGGGCTATACGATTTCGTATCAGTTGAACCAGGGAACGGTTTCGGGTAACCCAAGCGAATATTTCAAAACAACGCCTACTTTCACTCTCAAGAATCCGACACGCCCCGGCTATACATTCCTTGGTTGGAGTGGAACGGGAATTGCCGGCATGAGCAAAACCGTTACAATTGCACAAGGTTCTGTAGGTGACCGGACTTATACCGCAAACTGGGAGGCAAACACGAACTCTATCATTTTCCATACCAACGGCGGAAGTGGCTCTATGGCAGATCAGGAAATGAGAACCGGTGAAAGTGGCAAGTTGAGCATGAATCAATTCTATGCTACCGGATGTAACTTCCTTGGATGGGCAACCGTGCAGGATGGTGATGTCGTTTATAAGGATGGAGCGACATTTACTATGGGAACTGCTTCAACCTATCATCTTTATGCGGTTTGGAATGTGGAAAAGTATTCGATAACCTATCAGTTGAATAAGGGCGAGGTGTCCGGCAATCCTGCAAACTTTACGGTACTGACCCCGACTTTCACACTGAGTAATCCTACACGCCCCGGATATACTTTTCTCGGCTGGAGCGGAACCGGAATTGACGGAACGAGCAAGGCGGTAACGGTTGAGAAAGGATCGGTTGGAAACCGCACCTATACTGCTAATTGGGAGGCAAATCGCAATACGATTGTGTTCCACCCGAACGGCGGTACTGGAACAATGGAAAATCAGACAATTCCCACGGATGAATCGCAGACGCTGACGCGCAATGGCTTTACAAAAGCGGGATATACCTTTGTCGGTTGGGCAATCAGTAGCGATACTGCCGTAAAATATCAGGATGGCGCTTCTTACACAATGGGAGTAGAGGAAACCTATCACCTTTATGCCATTTGGATACCGAATCAGAATACACTGACTTTTGACGGAAATGGAGCAACTTCCGGTTCAATGGATGCTTTGCAAAAGTATTCTGATGAAAAGTTTACGCTTCCGGGAGTTGGTTTTACCAAGACCGGATATAGTTTCAAGGGGTGGTCAAAGACTCCGAACGGCACGGTACTTGTCCAAGATGGTGCGGGCTATACAATGGATTGTCAGGATCATGTAATCCTTTATGCTGTATGGGAAATCAATCAATATACGATCACCATAGAAGCAAACGGTGGAAAAGGAACAACCAAAATCACGCAAGACTACAATACGGTGGTGAAAGCACCTACTTTAACTCGTAGTGGATATGCGTTTGAAGAATGGTATGCTGATGCTGATTTCAAGACGGTTTATAACTTTGCGACAATGCCCGCCGATAATACCACTGTATATGCAAAATGGCAGTTGAGCAATTTCGGCGGAGAACAAACCGGAATCAGAACGCCTGCAGAATTGGATGCAATCCGAAACAATCTTGCCGGTAACTATTATCTTGAAAATGATATTGATATGGCAGGCATGAATTGGGTGCCGATTGGTAGTGATACAGATTCCTTTACAGGTAACTTTGATGGAAAAGGGAAAAGAATTAAAAATCTGACAATATCATCAAATGCTAACGAGTATATTGGATTGTTTGGCTATGCCGAAACGACGCTGAAAAATGTTTTTGTATGCGATGCAGTTTACAACATTCAGCAGCGCACTTTCTATATAGGCGGAATTGCCGGCAGAGGAGATTGTTACAATTGCTCGTGGAGCGGAACAATGACATTGAAGTCTTCGATCTATGTGGGGGGGATTGTTGCACTCGGGAATGCTCAAAAGTGTGTTAGTACAGGAACGATTAAAAGTAATGCGGTCAATGGAATAAATAGCACAGGGTGCTATAATTATATCGGTGGTATTGTTGGAAGTGGATCGGCAAAGGAATGTCATTCCGAAGTTTCCATTACTGCGTCGAATACTGTAATTGACAACAATCGGTACGGCTCAACAAATAATATGTTTGTTGGTATGATTTGTGGGCAGGGAACGGATGTGGTCGATTGCTATAGTTTGAGCATAAATCATCCGTTGTGCGGAAGTGTTACCAAAATTGTGAGATGCTATGGGTATGCACTTAGTAAATCAAGTATTTCTGGTGAAAACTGCTTGCTCTTGAATGATACAACACACTTAAAATCTCGTCAATATCTCGTTGAAACCTTGGGGTGGGATGAATCTGTTTGGTGCTTCGGGTATGATTATCCGACTTTATACATTGACGGGTATATTCGTGTCATTTATGAAAATGTTAGCAAAGCTAATAACGATTCTAACCCAAGTGGCTTTAAAGTAGGTTCTGATGGTTTCACACTGAAAATTCCGTATCGTGCCGGATATACCTTTGAAGGTTGGTACACGGATGCTGCTTTTACCAACAAGATTACAGAAGTCAAAGGTCTTACGACTACTCTTACCGTTTACGCAAAGTGGACAGCAAATACATATACCATTACGCTGAATCCGGTGGGCGGAAAATTAACCGATACGACAGCTTCGGTACGATATGATTCGGATTATCGCTTGCCTGTTCCTACGCTCCCTGGATATACATTTGCAGGGTGGTATGACGGTACCGGATCTACGGCCATGGCAGTTACAGATGCAGACGGAAACTCTCTTGCGATTTGGTCTTTTGCGACTAATGGTACACTGTATGCGAAGTGGAATGCAAATAGCAATACTTTGATATTGACAGACGGTACCAATAAAATCGTTTTGTCTGGGAAAACAGCAGAATGGATCCGATTGCCCGCCAATACTTTTACAAAGGAAAATTATGAATTTAAGGGATGGGCAACAATTCAGGACGGAAAAGTGGAGTATTACAACCGAGATTTGTTCCCGATGGGCCCGAAGATTAGTTATACTTTGTACGCCGTTTGGGTGGAATCCGCTGAAACAACTGATTTTTCGGACTATACTCCGATATCTTCCGCACAAGATTTTTATAATATACGCGGCAATCTTAGCGGAAAATATTATTTGACCTGCGATATTGATATGAGTGGATATGAGTGGATTCCTATAGGGAACTCGTCTTATGATCAATATACAGGGAAGGATACCGGTAAAGCTTTCAGCGGAGTATTTGATGGCAACGGATATACCATCTATAACTACTCTCAAAATAAAGCATTTGTTGTCCAATCTCAAATCCATTCGTTTTACGGTCATCGTTATTATTATATGTACGGTGCAGGGCTATTTGGATACAATCAAGGGACAATAAGAAATGTTAAGGTTGTCAACGCGAATGTTGATGTGCTTGTAACTACCGCTAACCCTGCTGGATTTAGTTATAACGAGTTCGATTTTTATTCTGGAATCATCTGCTCTATGAATTATGGTCACATTGAGAATTGCTTTGCCCAAGGAACACTTAAAGTATCTACAAATCTCCCAGCGAAGAACTTTGAAAATCGCGGAGACGGAAACTGGTTTGTAAATGCCGAAATGGGCGGTATATCGTGGAATCGTGGTACGGTAAAGGAATGTTCTGCCGAAGTTGGCATATCTCTTGTTTGCCCGTCAATTACGCCTTATATGAGTGTTCTTTTAGGCAAAGTTGTTCCGGATACGGAGAACATTACCTCTATTTCTGCGCAAACTTTGGGAGAACTCTATGCTGTAGGGTATATTCGTTATAAGCAGAGTAATGGATATTATAAGTATCAGGATGCCAAATGGCATGCAATAGTGAGCATTCTTTCTCCGATGGAAAAACGGGAAGGATACTCATTCGTTGGTTGGTCGTTATCCGAGGGTGGGGAGGTGAGTTATCGTGTTGGAGATGAAGTTTTTATCCCAAGCGATCAAAAATCCCTAACACTTTATCCTGTATGGGAGTCAAGCACAAATAAAACTGCGCTTGACTCTACCAGGGGGGAGTGAAATAATAAAACATCAGTTTGCGCAAATAAATTCCATTGCTACATTGCGTATTTGCACTTATTTTACTTTGACAAGCAATTCTTTTTCTAACGGGTGTGATGAGGTAAATGGAGATGTAACCTACCGGTATCGCTCTCTTTTTTCAGCAGAGGATCGCACCAAGTATTACAATTGATTGCTATTTGTAATGAATTCAAATTTTGGAGGATATCATTGTTAGATTAAAAGGAGTAATACTATGAAATATATGGTTTGCTTATTAAAGTTTTTTCGAGAAGAAAAATACTTAAATGATTTTGCTAACGGCAACATTTATGCAAATTCACTGGATTATTTGCGGTTTGTTTCCAATGATCCGAGTGAGTTGATAGGTACATCAAAGACTGGTATGGCACATTGGGATGCATTAGAGGGGCATCTCCCCGTGACATGTTTTTATGCAGTTTTGGAAGCAATAGAGAATTGTGAGAAGAAAAAAACGATAATCAAATTTGATGAAGAAAAAATAAAAAAATTATCAGAAGACCTTGGACCTTATGTTGGAGTCGTTACAAATGTTCCTTCTTTTCTGAAAAAATTACTTGTAGTAAACCAAGAATTGAATTTTGGTCTCATGAAGTATACTGACAAAAAAGATTGGAACATTTTCACCAAGAGCAGACGCTTTGAAAACGAGCATGAATTTAGGATAGTTGATTCAAAATCAATTTGGGAGTTGGAGATACATAAAATACTCAAAGACGCCAAAGTTATCATGCCGCATATGTATAGATTGAGTAATGAAAGAATTGTACAGGTCCATGAAGATGGTAAAATCAATCTATTGGTGGAGAGTTCTCAAGGTACAAAATTCCTTTATCACGCTCCTTTACAATACGATTTGTATCGAGGGGAGTATGATGTGCGCCGAGTTTCGGACTTGACAAAAAATCATTATCTTGCAAAAGACATTCCTTTTGGAGCAGGTGAATTTTTAAGGTTTCATATTTCTGATTTACGGCATGGAGTTGAAGTTCACTTTTCATTTGACCAAGAATTGAATGCAATAGAGAAATGCGAGTTGAAAAACGGATACGATGAATAACCAACCTACAATTGAAGCCTACAAGAGCTTCTATCAACAAGCGAAGGACTTTTACGCCGCCGGGGATATTCCGGCGGCGCGGGAGGCGTTTCTCCGCGCGGCGGAATTGGCGAATCAGATTTCCGTCGGGGCAAAGTCCTATGATGTCAAAATGGAATATCACAAGCTGGCGGCGAAGATCCTCGACTTCGTAAAAACGGGATGCTCCGGCAAAAAGCCCGTGACCAGCGCCGCAGGAAACGAAAACGACCTGCCGAAAGCAGAAGAAAAGCCGTCGTTTACTCCGGTGCAGCCGTCGGGCGCGTCGGACAAGATTACCTTTGCCGATGTGGCGGGGTTAGGGGATGTCAAGGAGCAGATCACCTTCAAGGTGCTGTCCCCCATGCAGAAGCCAGAACTCGCCGAGAAATATCACATCCGTGCCGGCGGGAAGATTCTGCTTTACGGTCCTCCCGGCACGGGCAAGACCTTTATCGCCCGCGCGATTGCGGGCGAGGTGGATGCGGAGTTTTTCGCAGTCAACTGTCAGGATCTGATTTCCAAGTACATGGGCGACAGCTCCAAACAGCTTGACAGCCTGTTTGCCGAAGCCGAAAAGCACGAGAAAGCCATCATTTTCTTTGATGAGTTTGATTCGGTGGCTTCCAAACGCGGAGATGGCACAGGTGGCGTAGATGCGGAAATGGCGCGCTTTGTGGCGACCTTCCTCACGAAAGTGGACGGCTTCAAGCCGACCGCAAACAAGATGCTTCTGCTCATCGCCGCCACCAACCGCCCGTGGGCGCTCGATTCCGCCATGCTTCGCGGCGGTCGGTTCGATACGCAGATTTATGTCGGCGTTCCCGATCAGGCGGCGCGGGAGTTCCTTGTCAACCGTGCGCTTGGCGGCATTGCCAAAGAGGAGGATGTCGATCTCTCCAAGCTGGCATGGGCGCTGGAGGGCTACGGCGGCGGAGATGTGACCGCCATTTGCGAGAAAATCAAGCTGGAGCCATACAAGCGGGAAGTGCTGACGGGTGAGGCGCAAAGAATTACGCGCGAGGACTGCAACAAGGTTCTTTCCTCGTCACGGAATGTTATCACGCCGGAGGAACTGGAGAAATTCAAGGCATACAGAGAGGGGAACTATGGACTATAAAGCGCAAAGTTGCGCCTTTTGCGGGAGCGGCGCATTGAAACTGATTTCGCACAAGCTGGCCGACGGAAATGTGTTCTATACATACCGTTGCGAAGCGTGCGGGGAGACCTTTTCCACTGAAACGGCGTATCTTGCCCGCAAGGCGAGAGAAGAAAAGCGTGCCGCCATAGAGCAAGCCGCAAACCAGAAAAAGGCGGCACCCGCCCCGTCAGACACCTTGGACGCACCGGAAATCTACCGCCGCAACCGAAACAGCGTGGTCGAACTGACCGCCGACAAAGGTGACTGCGTCGGGAGCGGAACCGGCATGGCCCTGCCGGGCGGCTATGTGCTGACCAATGCCCATGTGGTATTTACAAAAGAAACCGCCACCCGTGTGCAGGCGGCGGACAGTCTGATCGGAGTAATGGCGGACAAGCGCAGGTTCGCGTTTGACATCGTTTACGCCGATGTGCGGCGGGATATGGCACTGATCGTATCGGACGACCTTGCCGCACCTGCGGTCACTTTTGCCGACGGTGATGTGACCATCGGGGAAAAGGTCTACGCCATCGGTAACAGCAAAGGGCAAGGGATCTGTATGCTGGATGGCATCGTGAGCGACCGAGAGCGCTTCATTTCCGGTGAGCGGTATATCATGTATTCCGCTCCCACGGTCGGCGGTAATTCCGGAGGACCGCTTTTCAATGCGCATGGCGAGGTCATCGGAATGGTCACACTTGGTCAGAAGGACGGTTCATTGATGAATTATGCCATTCCGACGCCGGTTCTCAAAGCATTTCTCCGTGAGGCGGAGGAAAAAGAGGGGATCGTAATATAATACCAATAGGTTCGGAACCTGATGGCTCCGAACCTATTTTCTTATCTCAAAAATCTTGAATTACACGTAACCCCCAAATAACCCCGCGCCTTTCACCCATATTTCCAAAGTGGTACAATGAAGTACAAAGCACTGCAACGAACTGCAATTGAAGCAGGTTGAAGTACGAAAACACACCGGAGGAAAAGGTGAGATGAATGAAACAAGTCAGGCAATCGCAGCGGTAAAGCGAGAGGTACAGCTTTCAGAATGGCAACGGCAGATACAGGAGAGGCAAGAACAAGGCAGAACGGTAGATGAATGGTGCATAAGCTTGGGGATAAGCAAGGGCACGTATTACCATCGGCTCAGGAAGGTACGGAAATATATGTGTCAAAGCATGGGGGTTACTTATTTTAGATGAGTGGCTGCTCTATCCGCTGAAGGAAACCGAAGCGCGGGATCTGTTGGAGATTGCAGAGGCGAGATACAGGAAGGCATCTACCATCTTCTGTTCGCAGTTTGACGTGCCCGGATGGCGGGACAAGATCGGAGATCCGATCCTTGCGGATGCTATCTGTGAACGCATCGTCCATGATTCTTACAGCATTGTGATTGAGTGCAAAGAGTCCATGAGAAAGAGAAAAGGAGTACAGGCAACCGATGCATAAAGAGCCTTCGGCTCATCGGGCTCTCGCAGTTGCTTTGCAACTGCTTAACCCAGAGGTTTAACGCATTTGGATTTTCCGGGAAGAGTGATGAAATGTGCGGCAAACAAAAAAAGAAGAGTAACCCTTGCATGTGTGGCGCATGGAATCACTCTTCCCGCTAAATCCCGTATACGGCGCTCAGGTCGGTCCTCACCATTGCCTTATCCTCCGTTACGGCTAAAAGCATCTTCATGATACCATGCAATGCTAATTTTGTCAATGTACAACCTCTGCGGTCGGATTGTTCAATTTGAGCGGCGCGGGTGTTCAACCATCGCGGTCGCACTGTTCAATTCAAAACGGTCAGGGTGTTCAACGACGGCGGAATATTCAGTTTGGGTAGTATCGGTAATCCGCAAAAATTTGAATACCTGACTTGTCGTAAAATTCTTTGATAGCCGCAGCACAGGCTGCACTTCGACTCTGCCCGTATTCACATTGGCAAATAATCGTAATCTTGCAAAACGAATGTATCAGAAACGCTTATTCTTTGCTTTCTGCGATTAAAAAAATGAGGAGTGACCATGACGGTTACCCCTCAGTTTTTGTTCATTTTATGCTCCGTTTTCGGGTGGTGTACTGTGAAGAACCGCTCGGCCGCCATGCCGTGCATTTTTCTCACTCTCCGGGTAGTTCTTTTCGCCGAGAATCTGCTCAACCGAATAACTTCCGGGAGGTATTTCTTCCTCTCCCTTTTTGTCGGGTGAATACTTCTCGTACACCGACCGCATCAGCGTATCCTTGCTTGCATAATGAATGTCCTTGTTATCCCGCAGTGGCACAACATATGGCTTATCCTCAAACTGAATCCCCCACTTGAAGAAGAGTTTCAGTTTCACTTTGATCGGATTGAAACCTGTTTTGGTTACGACGAAGGTCCCTTTCGGAAGGGCTTTCAGTTCGTCTGCTGTCATCAGCGGTCGCTCGATCATTTGCAGAGAACGGGATGGATCGTTTTTGCTCTGACTCACACTTCCCGACATGACGGTTCGTGTCCCCAAGGATTTGGACAGCACCTGTGCTGTTTCAGAGTTCGGGGCGAAGCCGCCAAACACCGTGAGCTGGGTGTTATCCACGATGATCTCTGCACCTTCCTTGCCGTAGTTCTTTTCGAGCTGTGCCAAGGACTGAATGATCGGAACAATAGATACCCGGCGTGAGCGGGATGCCGAGAACATCATCTCTGCGGACTCGATCTTGGGGAGCGTGCCGAACTCGTCGCAGTATAATACCACACGATTCTTCAACTTTCCGCCGTTCTCATCTGCAACAGCGAGTATCTCTCGGTACAACTGCTGGATGATCAGGCTGACCATGAAGTATTTGGACGAATCTTCCTCGGGCATGATGATAAATATCGCAGACTTTTCGGAACAGAACTTTTCGGCGTCTATCTCCGTGTCATTGCACAGGATGGTTTCAAGTTCTGAATCGAGGAACGCATTCAGTCGGGACAGTGCGGTTGACATGACGGACGACATGGACTGCTCCGAGGTATTCAAGGCAGCACCAGCAAACCATTTGGCTTTGTGATCATCCGGCAGAAGTGCCATCAAAGAGTGGAACTGATTCTTTTGTTGCCTGTTGTTGCTCGGGGCAAGTAATTCCTGAATGATCTTGAACACGGACACGATGTGCCGTTCCTCGGGCTTGCAGAACTCTGCAACCAGGAGAATGGATGCCGTCAGCACACCCTCTGCCGCATCGTAGAAGTATGCGTTCTGACCGAAGGAGCCTGCATCCATGCCAGACAGAATGATGGTCTTGGCGATGATCTTGGCATACTTTTCTGCTTTGGCTTTGTAGGCAATTGTTTCGGGATGCTCGGCATATAAGTCCATATACTTGTTGACAAGGTGAAGCAGATTGTTGCCGTGAGACCGCATGGGATTCCGCAGGTCAATGACTGAAATGTGGTAACCATAATACTTGGAGGCGATGGAGCCGTAATTACGCATGATATCCCCCTTGGTATCGGTCGACAGGAAGGACATTCCGGAGGCACAGGCGTATTCAATATTCGGATAGAGCCAGTATGCGGTTTTACCGACACCTGCCGCACCGATCATCATACAGTGAACGTCGCCGGTATCGACAAGTCCAACCGTGTTTTTACCAACGGTTTCACAACCGACCACGATGCCTTGCTCTTTCGGTCGGCTATTTTCATCCGTTCTCCATTTGTCAGGCTCATACGGAATGTGCTTGTAGGTTTCTTTGATCTCTTTCTTGGTAGCCCATCTTGCCGTGCCGTGCTGACCTTGTCCGACGGTTTTGCTTCGGATACTGTTCAGCCCGTAGAGGTGCGAGGCAAGGGAGATGAATATAAAAAGACCGCCCATGATGGCGGCTACAATGATCAATACTTCAATCCCACCGATATTAAACAACTCCTTTCTTCCGCTTTTCGTATTTTTCAAGAGCTTTCCTGGCGTTCATCCTCGCTGTTGCCATAGCGATCTGCTTTTCAAAGTATGCTTCTTCGATGGGCTTGATCGGTTTTAAGGTGTATAAGAGGCTTCCGTTATGTGTCCGTCCGTCACGGGTTTTGACTGTTGTCGGCTCGGTATGAATGAAGCCCTTGCGTTCAAGACTTGATACATACTTGGCAACGGTATTGTCACTCATTCCGACAGCACTGCCTATTGTGGCGTAACTCGGATGGCACTGAAAGGTGTCCCGTTCCTCGCAGTACATCAGAAACGCATACACGGCAATCTCACCTGCTGACAGATCCATTCGGAAGACCGCCTTGGGCAACGGAAAATAATCGCCGGGGTTATCACGTTTTTTGGAATCGTAGTATCTCAATCGTGTACCTCGTGCGTGAAAATAGTTTTTTGTTTTTCATTTTGATCCTTTCTGACTTACATAGTCAACTCGATATTGTTTGTTTCGGATGAGCCGATCTGCTCGGCAGGGATAGCTTCTCGACCATTGAGTGCTTTGAGATCCTCATCCCAATCCTTGTTCTGCGGAGGCACTCTCCATATTGTGTAGTCGCCAAGAGCGTGAACGGAAGCGGCAATTCTTTTGCAACCGAGGAGACCTGCGTTGTCATTGTCGAGACAAAGGTACACGGTCCTGAGGTGAGGATTGTCTTTCAGCATTTGGAGAGCTGCACGGTCTGACGTGGAGCAGAGGGCGACATAGGAGTGATTCTCCCAGCCTTGCTTGTGCATTGTGATATACGCAAGCATATCGATCGGTGCTTCGAATACGAAAAGATATTCGGAAGTCCCTGTGAAATGAAAGCTGTATTCAGCGATACTGTTGTCCACATTACCTTTGAAATCCGATTTTGCAGAGGTCGCTCGCTTTTGTGCGTGGACAGGTACTCCTTCAGAATTTTTTCCAACGAAGACAGCATTATGGTAATCCGCATCTTCATAGATGAGTCCGTCCTTTACAAAACGATTGAGAACCTGACGGTCGATCAGTCTTTCGTGTATCAGATACCCGTAGACTCTGCGCATATCTGTATACTTCTCGGGCGGTTCAAAAGGTTTCTTAGGATTTATACTCGGTGGCTTCCTCTCGCCGATTACTTCTTCACCTGCGTTGTTGCCAAGCAAACTTCGGACGGCATCGGGATAGGATAAGCCGAAATATTTTTGCACGAAGCCTATCGCACCGCCGCCAACCAGTTCATATTGGCTGTACCACTCACTGCCGTGAATGGAGACTTTGCCGGACGGGGCTTCCCAGACATATTCCCGTCCTGCTCTCTTGACTGACTCGCCGTGGGCGGTCAGATATTCGACGAGGCTAACCGCATTCGCCGACTCTTTTTCTTGTTCGGTAAACTTTATATAGGGCAAGGCGACTCCTTTCGCTTTTAATCATATAGAATTTCCGCATTCCTTTTGGCTTCATCCTCACGGCGAATGCGTTTGTCGACAGCGTGCGTGTAGATGGTTCGTCTGTTCTCATCGTCAAACTTATCCCGAAAGATACCGCAAAGATTTTTGAAAAGCCGGGTGACTGCTGTGGCACTCACCCTGTGCTTCTCTGAAGACAATTGCTTCGAAGAATACTGTTTTTTCTCCCCGTCCTGATTCAGATGGAGGGCTTCTTTGATGATTGCGTTTTTGATCGATTTGAATTCTTGGTTATCCGAAAGCGGTTTCATGATCGGTCTATGGGAAGAATACATCCCAAGTATTCTGAATTTGTAATCATACCAAAGGTCATAGAGTTCTCTGATGGTTTCATCTTTCGCAAGTTCGTCGACGATTGAATCGACGATATCCTTGATGTCCCGGCTCAGATAACCATATACCTTTTTGCCCTTGGTCGTCTTCAACTTATCTGAAAGCAGAGTTAGTTTCTGTTCGATCACCACATTGTCTATCCCTTTTCCGTCCGCTTCCGCAAGGATTTCTTTCAGCAATTCGCTAAATCTTTCTTTCAGCTTCTGACGGATCTCGGTCTGATCTTCGTACAGACTCTGAAGGTCCTGTGCGAAAATATCCTGCGCAAAGCAAGACCGGAGATTATCAATTCCAACCTTCGTGATATAACCTTCTTTGGGATTCGTTGAGTACACGATGATATGCACATGAGGATGATTTCCTTCGTTGTGAAAGGCACCGTACCATTTCAAGTTTTCAACGGGGATCCGCATGTTGGAGGCGATCTGACATACCTGACTGCCTATCATTGACTTCCATCGGGCGGCATTGTCGAACCCCAATCGTTCGGCATCTTCCCGCTTGAGAGAAGCGATGATCGTCCACACATTTCCTTGATGGTTATTGAGCTCTTCTGATACTTTTGACAACACAATAGGCTCGTCTCCGGATGAGAAAAGACCGTGAGAGCCGATCCGCTCGGCTCTCGGTCGGGTGGCAATATAATCTGCATAGGTCGGTGAATTGATAATTGACAAGAGATTGTCCTCTATGGTTGCCGAAATATAATCGGTTGCATTGCCGACGGTAGGTGATTCTTTGTATGCGGAATACTCATCCGTGCCGAGACTGCTTGGAAAATCTTTTGTGAGTTTTTCGATCAGTTCTTCTTGCTTGTCTGTGGCTTTCAGCGTGAGCTTATGGGAATCATCCTTTTCCACACCGTCACGGGTTGCAATATAGCGGGCATATCCGCCTCGGGAATTTGGATGATTTGGTTTGAAATAGTTCACCTTGAATATGAGTTTTGCCATTCAACCGCTTCCTCAAAGGTGAGCGTACCGTTCAGACGTTTCACTTCATTGATGCATTCAGCACGGAGGTCAGCGATCTGATGCGGAGGAAACTTCCGCTCACCGGCAATAATATTCGCAAGCATACTGAGTTCAACTGCGATCTTGAAAAGCAATCTGCCTTGCCGGTTATCGCTCTCTTTCGTGATATCTTTCAGCGTTGAAGTAATGATGTTCGGAACGATATCCGAGCAATTTTCCATGGCAAGATACTCAACATAAAACCGAATTGCTTTTTCAATAAACTCACTTTGGCTCTTGCAATCTGCTTGCTCGCGGTATTGTTTTGTGAGATCAAGTGTCGATTCTTTGATCCACAAAGCGAATTTTCTTTTCTGCTCTTTGCTGTTTGCTTCGATTTTTTCTTCGTTTTTCATTTGTGCAATATACCTCAAAAATAGCCATTACCCATACTGCCGACACCCAAATACTCTTGAAATCATTAGAGACTTTTCGAAATAGGGGGATACAAACCGCAAAGCCGACCCGGAGAGAGAAAAACCGACCCGGTAAAGACGACTTTTTCACATCTTTCGAAACTGCGTTTTTTCTCTTGAAATCTCGCAAATTCGGTCGGCTCTGCCGTCCGATGTGAGCCGAGTGTGGGCAGGGCGACCCACACTCTTTAACCTGCTTCACAATCAAAAACCGTCCATCTGACGATTTTCGAGTCCTTTTTTGTACCACTTGAATTTGGGCGGTTATTTGCACGGGTTTTGATGTCTTCCTGACTATTAATTATTTGTTCGTTATTAGCTCTGTCGATCCGAGTTTTCAGGCTTCGGAGTCGGAGCATTTTTTCGTTCGATATATTCCCGAACTGCAACGGGAACAACTTTTTTGAAGACGGATTCAATTGCATCTGCGAGTTCTCGTTCCACAGTAGAATTCTTATCTCGCAGATAAATCCGAACCGCTTCGAGCTTTTCGGTTTCGTATTCGACTTGAATGGTTGAAAACTTATTGTCCATCGTAGCCACTACTGCATCACCTGACCTTCAGTTGGATGTGTCCATTCCTCGTTTGTCATCGTGCTATCGGTGTCGATATACTGGTCTTTCGTAGAAGTACCTACGAACCGAGTTCCTTCGTAACACGAATTTGCAATCCTGCAGTTGAACAAGTCGCTCTTATAGAACGTAGCATGAGCAAAGTTTCCGTGTGCCAAGAGGATATACGAGAGGTCGCAGTTCTTCAAGGTTGCATCACGCAGGTTGATCTCATCGGCCGTGGTGTACTTCATAGAACAGTTTTCAAGGTGAGAACCTGAGAAGTTTGCGAAGCATAACTCGGCGGACTCCATGTTCACATTTGTTAGTACGCAATCCGTAAACTTTGCATCCAGCAATTTTCGGTTCGACATATTCACTCCATCAAGCCAACAACCGGAGAGGTCAAGCTGTTTACCTCCGGGGACATCGTTAAGCCACAACACGTGTTTGGCGTATGCCAGCTCGAAAGTTTCTTGGTCAACCACCTCGTATTGATCCTTAGCTAATGGTGACTGCGGTTCTTCGGGATCCTTGAACCACTCGGAGGAATGTTCCGAAAGTCCTTTGGCTGCATATGCGAAGGACTGAAGACGGAGTTTGTCGCTATCTTCAAGCTCCACCATAATCATCCCTTGATGATTGAAAATCTTTCCGACCTTCGTGGAGAGAACGTCTGACCATTCCTCACGTCCTTGCTCGGTAATCATGTTTGCGTTCAGCTCCGAGATGGAAGCAACGATATCGCTTCCGTCCTTTTCGATGAAGTGAACGTCTTGGAGAGTACATCCGAGGAGCGAGAGCAGAGAGAAACCTGCTTCGATACCACCTGCACGGCATTGAGGACAATGTTCAAGGTGATAGGTTATCTCGTAGCCATCTTCTGTCTGAATGGCTTCGGCAACCTCATCACGCATTTGAAGTTCTTTCAGAACCAACTCGTCAATTCCGTTGCCCTCGGATATTTCAACCTCGTCGGGATGCTCATACAACTCATCGAAGGATACAGCCCAAGCGCCATCACTTGTGTTCAGTGTTCCTTCGGTTACACAGTAGTCGGCGATCAGATTAACATAATAGTCAAGCATGTGTCCGGCGAAAGGGAGATACGCAGAGTACCTCGCATAGGCAGAACCCTCGCTGTTGACGAGGATACCTTCTCCTGTTTTTGCATTGAGAACGAGAAGCGCATTGGTAACGCCATCCTGTTCTACATGAAGGCTTCCTTCGTGCTTGGAAATGAAATCATAGTCATCGAGCAGGTGCTTTGAGAAATACTCCCATTGCGTACTGTCAATGGTTTCAAGGGCTACGATTCGAAATTCCTGAACATCGATTCCGTTGGCTTTTCTTTCAAATCTTGCTTTGTTTGTTATGGTTATTCACCTCCTAAATAATCGTTGAATTGTTTTCTGTCGGCATCGGTAAACTCGATGCCGAATGCAGAAGAAATATTGGTCAGCAGATCTGATTCCTCGCTAACCGTCAGGAAGCAATCTGCTAACCTCTGATAAAAACTTTCCTCACTGTATCTGTCCGTGAGGTAGGACAGGTAGATCAGTTTTGCTTTGGATATATCCCCACTTGCAAGACCGTTTTCTCGGAACACCGTTTCGATGGTGTCGAGTTGTATCTCATTTTCATCGATCTGTTCCCGTATCTCAGTCGGCAGGTTTTGATAGACCGCGTCATATTCGACGATCTCAGCGACCTCGCCCCCTGACATCCAACCGAACAGTCCGTAGATAGCGATGACGGGAAGGAGGACAATAAACAGGGCTATGCCGATGACATAGCCCAAAAACTTTCTGCCTTTTTTATCTCCGACAAGGAACTGAAGCACCTTCAGTGCTACCTTGCCAACGGCTGCCCAAAATGCGACAATCACCCTCTTTCTGCAAACGCCGTTTTCTTTGGTACAATATAAGCGTAGCCCTATACAGATCAAATCGGTATAGTCAGCTATGCTTATTTTTGTTATAATAAGAGAGCAATGGACTGACGAGCTTTTCTTTGAACTTCGCGTTCGTTAAGCGAAGCGTCATCCGTTCTCTTATTATAAAGATTTGATTAAGCAGGTTGTTCCGTTTTTTGAAAGGGTGGGCGAGCCCACCCTTTCAAAAAATGCGTCCGCGTCACGAGCCAAAATGAGTCGTAATAAGCTGAAACGGTTACATTGCAGAAACAACAAAAAGGAGGATTTTTATGATCTGCGTTGGTATTGACATCGCAAAAGGAAAAAGCACGGTGTGCTTTTTGAAGCCCGGCGGAGAGGTTTTGAAAACACCTTACGACATGGAACACACCGCCGAAGGGATCACAAAACTAATACGGGATATTCGCTCGTATGACGAGGAGGTTCGTGTGGTTCTTGAAGCCACGGGACACTACCACTTGCCTGTGGTCGCCCAATTGCTGGAAGCAAATGTTTTCGTTTGTGTGGTGAACGCCTTACGTATGAAGAAGTTCTGCTCACAAGATATACGAAAAGCAAAAACAGACAAGATCGACGCGGCTAAAATTGCCGCATTCGGTCTTACCTATTGGCAGGATCTCCAAGCTGCCAAGCCGACGGATGAAGTCTACCGCGAGCTGCGGTTGCTCTCAAGACAATATTTTCAACTTACGTCTATGCTCGTGAAAGCCAAGATCTCGCTGGGCAATCTCCTTGACAACGTGATGCCCGGCATTACAGATCTTCTTTACGACCGGGAACCAAACCACAAACTAACCGATTTTGTTCTCAGGTATTTGCATTTTGACAAGATATCTGCGATGGGAGAGAGAAAATTTACCACCGATTACTGCAACCGGGCAAAAAAACAGGGATACCGCATGTACGAACGCCAGGCGGAAGAGATCTTCGCCTTGGTTCAAAACAGTATCCCTGCGCTTCCTATGACCCCATCCACCACGATCGTCGTCAAGGAAGCTATTAAAGTTGTGCGAGAACTCGAAAACTCTCGCGCATCTATTTTAGCACAAATGCAGACATTTGCCAAGTCCCTCCCTGAATATTCTTTGATTCGTGAGATGGCATGTGTAGGCGATACTCTTACTCCGCTTGTCATTGCAGAGATCGGCGACGTTCGGGACTTTCACTCCAAGCACGCTCTGATTGCTTATGCAGGGATCGATGCACCGCCTTACCAATCCGGCGGATTTTACGGGACAGAACGACACATCTCAAAGCGTGGAAACGGATATCTCCGACACGTTGGCTTTGAGATCATGCAGTGCAAGCTCCGTCTGAAGCCCGAGGGGGACGCAGTATATGAGTTTATTCAGAAGAAACGTTCCGAAGGTAAATGCGGCAAAGAAGCCATGGTTGCCGGCATTAACAAATTCCTTCGCATTTACTACGGCAAGGTTACTGAACTCTACCGTGAGATAGAAGCCTGATTACATACAACCGAATACCTCTCGGGCGAAAAAATTATCCTTTTTCGCCCTTTTGGTGCTTCTTCTATTACCTCAAAATTTTTCTCAATTATTTTCGAAAAACCTATTGACTTTTCTTAGCAGGTTTGCTTATTGCGGTGCAGTTCTTGCTTGCATAACATAATGAAAAAGCAACCGCCAGTCTGACGATTGCTTTTCGTATAGGATTGCGTTTTCTTCAGAGTTCCATCTTGGGAGAGTAATCCTCGGCAACATTTTCTTCAACGTCATCTTCCGTAGAGGAGTAACTATGAGCAAAGATTTCGCTTTGACGTTCCCTGATGATCTGCTCTAAATTTTGGATCCTTCGTTTTACTGCGTTTACCACAGCGTTGATTCGGTTTTCATCGATATAGGTTTCATCCGTATCTTTCGAGAGTACCTCTCTGATGATATCCTCGACATCATTGAGCATTGACAAATCAAGCCAATCGATGGATTGCACAAGCCGCAACTGCTCAATATGATGATTCTTGAACGGCTTGCATCCAACATCCTTTTCCGACTTCATCTGTCCGGGCAGTTTATCATATCCCAAGGAAGAACCGCTGTCATAGATCGGAGCCATGCCGATCCATTCAAGAGTTTCGGCGTTTCTGATCAATCCGAAATTGTTGAAGTGTCTATCCTCGTTTGCAATGATATAATCCAGCGTGATCATGCGGTCGAGGAAAGGAATGACATCCTTGATGCCGAGTGCCTCACAGCAATTCACAAAGTGCTGATAGACAGAAGTGCTGTTGTTCTTCTTCTGCGTCATCATCACTCTCCATGCAGGGATCAGTTCGGTGTTCTCATCGACGAAGTCTTCGCACACCGAATACGGTGCGTCATTGTTCCAGATCAACGTGTACGGCACATGTGGAATATGAAGCCTTGCCATGATCTCTGTAGCAATGACTTCATTGAATGGTTGCTGACGGAAAGGATTGGAACCGCCTTTGATCAGACAGCGTTTGCCATCTATGATCTTCCAACGCTTTTTCAGGAAGCCGTCCGATGTGTTATCGGGCGAGGAGAAGTTCAGCGCATTCGCCTTCTTGGGTGCGCCGAACAGGACGTCACCGATATCATCAGAGAAAGGATGATGGAAGAAATTGATGTCATCCCAAGTCAAGTCGCTGCCGTCGGGCTTGATCCAGTATTGATCGGACAAACTCAAACCATAACACCGGATCAGGAGCAACTTTGTATTGGCTATTTCAAGAGTTTCAAGGGCTTCTCTGATTCCGCTTCTGCTTGCAGGGATGGATCGGTCTGTCCACCAAGTATTGAAGGCGGTTCTGTCTGCAACTCCGTTTTTGACAGGAATGCCAATCGGTAAATGCTCGGGAGCATATATCTCCCCGATCTTTTGTATGAACCCTGTAGCATCATCAAGTTCGATAGAAGCCACGGGTATTCGCTTGTGCATGAGAATACACTTCATCACGTTCACCTCATTTCTTTTGGACTTTTTGGCAGAGGTGCCTTTCAAGGCGCAGACCTGTGCCTGTAGTTCTTTTCTTTCAGCGATCTGCTTGGCAAGCGGCTCGACTTCATCATCCTTGATATATCTGCTTTGCTTGCTCCCGTTTTCCGACCACTGATGATAGTAATATATTTTCCCGCCAATCGTCTTTTTTGAGATATAACCTTTAGGGAGTTCCTTGATTCTTGCCGTCAACTCGGCAAGCTTTTCAAGTGTTTCGTTCTTATTCAAGACGTAATCCCCCGTTCCTATCGTTTTTACACTATATATTATACCCCAAATTAACCCCCTTTGTCAAGTGGTTTTGGCGATCATCAGATTTTGTTATCTCCCACCTGCTTCACCGAAGAGCTTTGCCTTATAGTCGGGGGCTTTCACCTGCAAGAGATATCTTTCGTTCCCGCACTTGAAGAGACAAGTACCTCTTTCGGGATACTTGATGAGATCGAACTCACTTTCTTCGAGCTGGAGTGCATCGATATAATCTCTTGCGTTGATATTACCGCCGTTGAAGAGGAACTGATGAGTCGGGATGGAAAACAAGGGCTTTGTGAACTCCTTGATCTCGGGCAACAGAAAATCCTCGATATTCTGACTTGCCAGAATGATCGAGGATTCCTTTTTACGCACACGCTTGGAGGCATTGCGGATATATTCGATTGCAGTGAGATTGGTTAGGAAGAGGTAAAGCTCATCGATGGAAGCTGCGGTGTGTCCTTTCGTCAAGAGCTTGTGGTTCATATACGAGAGGATGTTGAACAGCATTGCATCCTTGAGCTTCTTGTTGGCTTCCATGAGCCCTTTGACACCGAAGCAGATGAACTTGTCATCGCTGATGTTCGTGTGTCCGTTGAAGAATTTACTTTCTGCACCGACACACATGGAGTTGAGTCCAAGGCAGAGTTCACGGAGCAGGTTTTCGGTAAAAAGAGATTTCGAGCCTTTCTCGTATTTAATATACTCGGTCTCGACGATCTCGTACAGGTCAGCCATGATGGGATAATCCTCGGCGGTGAGTTTTTCATAATCGGTATTGTCGTGAATGCCAAACTTACCGTAGAGCCTTGTCAGAAGGATTTCAAGTGCATCGATCTGAGCGTCATTGAAATCCTTATAGACTCGGAAAAAGTCCTTAAGGTAGGAGATGTGCTGGGAGAGGCGAGTTGCCTTGCGGAATGCTTCGGGTGCATCGTCATCCACATCATCGGCATTGTCCGACCACTCCTTGGGTTCAAGAGGATTGATGATATACTGGCCACTCATGAGGTCAACGTAGCAACCTCCGAGGTTGTTGGTCAGATCCTTATACTCCTGCTCCGCGTCAAGGCAGATGACCGACTTGCCGGACATTCTCGTGTTGGTAAGAATGAGCTTGAGAAGATACGACTTACCCTGTCCGGAGTTACCGAGGATGAGGATGTTGGAGTTTGTCTTGTCATCGCTTCTTCGGTCGAAGTCTACGATGATGTTCGTGCCAAACTTATCTCTGCCGAGGTAGAATCCGTGGGGATCGGTTTTGCCCGAATAGTTGAAGGGGTAACAGTTTGCCACGGCAGATGCAGGAAGGACTCGTTCAAACTGTGTACCGAACACGTTGTGACCGCACGGCATACAAGCGATGAATCCTTCCTTCTGTCGGAGGGTGAGTCTGTCCACCGAGAGCTTTTCTCTTGTCATCTCCATTGAGATATCCGCCTGGAGTTCCCGGAGCTTTTCCAGGCTGTTGGCGGACAACTCGAGGAAGACCGCGCAATGCAGAAGAGGCTCACGGTTTTTGCGAAGGTCGTTCATGAGTTCAACAACATCGTAGAGGTTACCTTCGCCCATGACCGAGTCTTCGAGGTCGTTGGAGTTCGCCAGCATCTTGTTCTTTCTGCTTGCGTTCTGAAGGATCTTGCGCTGTTCAAGTCCGTCAACGAAACGGGTGTACATGTGCAGTGTTACGGCTTCCTTATCCCCGAAACGAGAAAGGATAGCCTGATCAGTGGTGTTAGGCGGATATTCCTTGATCGCCCACACACACCGGAAACTGTCACCACATACAAAGTGGTCGACATTGAATTTGATGGTCGAGGGAACGACCATATCAAAGAAGTCTTTTACATAGGCTTCGCTTGAAACGACTTCCGAGGGGAGTGTCTTTTTCTTTGCCATATTGTTTTCCTTTCCATAGAAAAAGCCATACCCTGAATGTTCAGAATATGGCTTCCTATTTGATTATTTTGTTATCAGCCGAGATCCATGGTAAATCCTTGCCCTTGGTCAATATCCATTGATTCCGGCAGAGCTTTCAAGAAGTCTGCTGCGTTCCGATATTTAACATCGGGAACGTCGTTGTGCGATTCACCTCTGTACAATACCGTTTTGGCAGTTATTTCACCAAACCGCCTTTCTGTTTGATTACACAGGTCTTCATTCAAGAGATGTCTGTATTGGTTTTCAACCACTTTATCGCTGTGCTTGATTTCATAGATGGCACATGAATCCAAATCGGAATCGTATATGACCATATCAAATTCGCCGCGATCAAACTTTAACTTGAATACCTTTTGATGTTTTCCTGCTACCTTGGCGCATTCAAGGAGAATGATATCTTCCATCATTCTGCCCTTGACATCATTGAGAAGGCGTTCAGTTACGAGCTTGATTTCTCGCTCACTCAGATCAGCGAAAGAGGGATCCTTCATCAGCGCATGCACCAATGCTTGCGCTTGACAGTATCGCATACCGGGCTGTGTGAACAGTATCTGCTCAACAGGCTCGGATGCGGATGCAGTACGCATCGGGCAATCAACGATCAGATCCAACGCACGGAGATACTCCTTGATCTCCGTCATATGCGCCGGAGTAATTTTTACCGACAGTTCTTCTTTTTCTTTGATACCAAGGATGGCTTTCATTCGACCGAGAACTTCGTGTTCGTCAATATTTTCCAAGGCATCACTTTGTTTTTCCGGATCCTGTTCCTTCAAGAGATTATTTCTCGTATTTCCGAGATCGCTTGAACTGAATTTTCTTTCAATAACGCTGACAAGGAAATACTTATTCATATTTTCGATGATACGATTGATCGCGTTGGTCAGTTCTCCTGCTTCATACAGATCCAACAAATGTCGGAAGTGACCGCCATCCTCGCAGCAAGCAAGACTGTGCTGAATGTTATTACAGATAGCTGTATCGATATATCTTCTCGTGGATTCATCATCACGGAAGGAGGCATCCTCTACGTTCAAGTCGGGGTCGTCAAAATCCATTTCACCCGCGCGGAGCGTGCCGCCGTAACAGATATACTCGTCGATATCATGGATTCCGAGAAGTCTTGCGTGTTCTCTGAACGGGATGAACGTTGTGTGTATCGTGTAGGCTCTGTCGTACAGTTCTTCGTGTTCGGCAAACCAGAAGCCGAGAGAATCCGTACCCGATAAAACGATCTTCATCCCTTGCATTGCATAGATGTCCGAGAACAAGGCGGCCGAATCAATGAAATCCTCAAGCAGTGTTACCTCATCAAGGAAAACGTATTTGTAACCGCGTGCGGCAAGTTTTTTGAGGTCACGGTTCAGCATACCCATCGTATCGGAGACGTGTACCTTGATATAGACAGTCTCCTCAAGTGGCAGATCCGCCATCGCCTGAAACAGCATGGTAGTTTTTCCGGTTCTTCTCAAACCGTAAATGACACATACCCGACCGTAGCCTTTTCCGTAAAGATATTTTTCAAGCTGTTCAAAGCAATCACGCTTCTGCAGTTCTGCAACTTCTACATAACCTTTTCGAAGAGCCTCACCCATCAAGACATTTGTCTCGTAATCGAATGGTTCCGTCATCTGTTCATTATGAATCGGCTGTTGCTTTTTTAGTTCTTTCAATTGTTTCTGCAGTTCCTTTCTGCGAGCTATTGCCTGACTGACCTCATCGTATTCTTCGTTTGGAATATATTTGCTTTTTATCTTTCCGTTTTCTGTCCATTGACGATAATAGCGCGTTTTGCCGCCTATGGTTTTCTTTGAAATATATCCGATGGGCAGAGTGGCGATTTCTTTTTCGAGCTCGCTGATTTTTGCATTAATATCAGACATGACCGCACCTCCGTTTCTTGGTTATATACATTATAACCTATTATAACCTATTTGTCAATAGGTTATGCAGAAGAAACGAGGTTATCAGGTGTTTAATCGGGGATGATCCATTTTTTGATCATTCGCTCGCCGTCCACGTCATCGATGCTGTCCTCGACCATGTGGCCGAAATAACGGGAGAGGAATCTTTTGATGTCTTCTTTGTTTGCACGTTTGACATCGAATCCTTGGTCAGAGATGTGCTTCTCGATTCGGTTCAGCGTTGCCAAGGCACCGTCCTCGCTCTCATGCGTGAGTCTGTATGCGAACATAAACTCACGGGCGGTTGACATCTGAAGCTGAATATCGTCAAGGAACTTCATGTCCTTGCGGAGCAGAAGCTGGACCTTGAGATTGTCTTCCTTTTCTGCTTTTCTTGCAAGGGAGAGCTTGTTATATTCAAAGTTCTCACGGGCATCGGAGCAGATGATCTCGATGTCGGGTTGCTGGGAAAGCAACTGCATCAGGTGGTTGATCTTGATAGCGATACTGGTTTCGGACAGCACCGAGATGTTGGTGGGCTGAACGATGAAATAAACCACCTCACCGTATCGCTGGGTCATGAGACCATTTCTGCTGAAATGGCTGATTCCGACGAGCTCGGCGGTTGATTGTTTCTTATTTGCCATATTAGATATATCCTTTCCTTTGCGAGATTGCGGGTAACGCAATCTCGTGGGGCTGACGATGCAACTACATTGCAGAGTTATTTTCGGTCAGCCCCTTCCTTCCATTCGAAATACTGTTGGGTGGTTATAAAGAACCTTGCGGCTCTTTTGATATAATCAAGCACCGAGCAATCATCAAGGCGCATGGACAGAAATCCGTATATCAAGGTAAGAGCCGCAGGGACAATGAAGTTCAGCTTCGCCCACGATACCACCGACACCGTAAGAGCGACAGCAAGGATGATGATATCCTTCAAGCCCCAAAACCAGAGCTTGGCTTCTGTCCGCATATGCCTTTGTCAGGAGTGATATCGTGATCGCTGTCGTTGTTGACGGTGAAGGATGTGATCACGGTTTCACCTGCAAAGTAGTTGTCTGAGATCGTGACTTCATCGATAGACATCTCATAGTCGAAGTCCTTGACGTTGATAGACGTGGATACGCTGTTGTTCCCAGTATTGGTTTCGTTAATTCTGTCCGACCAGTTGATACGGACTTCGATAGGGCGATATCCGGGCGTATCTCCCACATAAAGTGTAAATGTCAGATTGGCAACGCCATAGGCTGCGAAGTCAACGTACTGTGTGGACATGAGTCTGCCATCGTAGTAGAGCTGAACAGGGATATCTGAATATGCGTTTCTCTGATCCCAGCTATCCGTTCTAACCTTTACGGTGATTTCTCCGTAACGGTAAGGTTCGCTGTCAGATACAGTGAGGTTGGAGATTGAGAACTCATAGTTGGTTTTTGCCCATACTGCATAGAGTGTTGTCGAGGCATTGCTCGTATAACTGCCACCAGCGGAATAGGTGGCACTCGTTGCTGTAGAGCTTCCATCGAATAATTCTCCTTGACGAAATGATTGATCAGCAAAATCACATTGTCCAGCACGGCTTCTAACTTTTTCTCGCCACTATAGTCGTAGACTACATCACCATCTTCATAGAGGTAGTAGTTACCGTTCTCGTCGATTGATGGTACACCCTGATCCATACGTTCGAGATAGGATACGATGCTTTCGTCAAGGTAGGCTTCGTTTCCCTCGTCAAATTCAATGACGGGGTTTCCGGTCGTGTGCTGAATATCTTCGGGATCTACGATAGTGCCGTTATCGGTTGCATCGGGATCCTTCGGCTCAACATTATCGTCAGCCCGGAATACGAAAAAGAGTCCAACGATAAGAGCAACGACAAGTGGAAATATCAGTACGGGAATCAAAATACGGTTATGCTGACACTGTAAGTGAGATGACACTCTATGATGTCACCGAGTTGCACCTTTTGCCCTGTGAGGAAGTCGGTTCCGGCGAAGGAACAGGAAAATCCGATGCCGCTTTTGGTGCGGAGGGTTTCCACGTAATCGTTTATATCCGTCGTACCGTTTGTTGTGGCGTAGTCGATGATCTGATCTGCCATTGTCTTCATATTCTGATTGAGTGCCACAATAGACACCATATTCACCGCGAACACGAGAACGAAGGCGACGATCATGACCGTGATGGCAACGTCGATATAGGTTTCGGCTTTGTTGTTACGAAGTCTTTTTATCATCCGAACATACCTCCGAGAGAAGATAGCAGTACCTGACCGATCACGACCACATAAATCATCATGAAGCAGAACAGGAGCGCCATGGAGAGTTTTCTGACTCTCTTTGGTGCTTTGTTCGCCTCGTTTTTGAGGAGTGTTCGCTGATAATCCGAGAACTTGAGCACCAGGTTACCCCAATAAACATCCGTTTTATCTCCGTGGATCACGCTGATCAGTCCCCGTGTGACATCGCTCATCATAGACGAACCGACACGGGATTCCAGTCGAGTCAGTGCTACCTCGTAGTTTCCGGAGCGCATATCTGCTACCGTAATATCCAGCTCCCGGCGCAGGTCTTCTCCTGCGTGTTCACGGTAGGAGTCAAGGATGCCGAGAACGTCACGGCTGTGCGTCAGTGTCTTATCGATGCTTGAGACCAAGCGAGGCAGTTCGTATTCGATCCTTTGGCGTTTCCCGCGTATGATCTTTCCGACTTTCTTATACTCGGTGTAGTAAATCACGACTGCGATCACTGTGATCAGCAGAGAGAGGATCGGAGCGAAAAACAGAAAAGGAATCGCAAAGATGCCAATGAAGAGTGCTTTCACGATGGCGTTTGCCACATACTGTTCGGGTGACACCGTCATATCAGCACTGTCAAGGTCGGCTTTCAGCTGAAGGCGTTTGTATTCGTTAAGCTTCAACTTGTCTGCGATGCGGTTTGCCAGGTCGCCGAGCCAGATGTCCAGCGGATTGGTCTTTTTCTTCTGCCTTTTTCCAAGTGCGGTAATGGCTTTGGATACGGGATATTTCGGTATCCTGAAGACATCCGACAGAATGAATCCCAACCCGATGGCGGCGACGACTGCAATGAGAATCTGTAAAACGATCATAGACACCTCACTTTCTGTATTCGACCTGCTTGGTGAAGCGGAACATCAGCATCGCTGTTACGATGATGGCAAGTCCGCAGACCGCAAGCACGATCTTCCCGAGTGTCGTATACATCAGGGCGGCATACCAGTCCTTATTGAGAAAATACAGGAGCGGAATGTTGCCCACCACCATCGCCGCCATCATGAAATACTCGGTTCGGGCGGCTACAAGCATGCCTTTGATCTCATTGTTGACGATTCGCACGTCGGTCAGCTTGGACACGATCGGCATCAGCGTGTCCTTGAGCGTTCTGTCATCCTGACAGGCGATCAAGGTGTCGCACCATTCGTCAAAGATCGAATTGCTGACTTTTTCTTTGAGATGTCGGATAGACTGCTTGATATCGGCGGAGATCATCATGTTCTCAGCCACAAATCCGGCAAAGATCTCCTTCACGGGCGGTTTGAGATGCTGCATATTCTCCTTGACTGCCGTGACGATATCGTCGGTTCTGACATAAGAGGTCGTAATGATCGAGAGTGATGTCTCGAGTTCTTCCTTGATGTGATTGTCGTAGTAATTCACGGTTCGCTTTGCGTATGCAAAAGGGATCATCGCAAAGGCAATGGCGAACACGGGAATCAGAAACGCATTGTCGATCATGATGGCGAGGATACATCCAAGGATCATGAGGACGACGGATGCCGCACACGCGATGGAAAACTGACCGCCTTTTCCCGTCTGTTCCAGTGCATCTCGGATGCGGTTGAGTTCTACGGTGAGCTTTCGGGATCTCTTTTTTCCTTTGGCAGTCTGCACCTTTTCCCGAAGGGTTTGTTTGGGAGAAACAAAGCGCATCAGGTCATCGGTAATCTTTTCGGGATTGAGACGTAAAAGAATGATCACGCCTATCGTGATCAGCAAAAAGCAGATGAAATAAATAAAAGTCATGAATCACACTCCTTCGTTAAAAAATAAAAGGCGAACCTTTTGAAAGGCTCACCTTTGACGTATTTTTGTACCGTATGAATTCCGGTTAAATAAATTTTCTCATAACCCTCACATAATCCCGTTTGGCATGAAAGACCGACAGAATATATGACGTTTTTTCCTGTTTGTTGTAATGATAAAAAATCAGGTAATCTTTATGAACAAGAAAGCGGTAGCCCTGGATTTTCAAAACTCTGTCGTTCGGAACAGCTCCGCTTTCGGGAAAGGTTTCCAGTACTTTTGTTTTTTCCCGCAGTTCATTCACAAAGCGCTTTGCAGTTTCTTTTTCCTTGGATTGCTCGGCAATATAGATGGCAATTTCTCTTAAATCCTGCTTTGCGGTGTCGGTATAACGCACACGAAAATTCATATGTCGAGTCTCTCCAATTCACCAATGATGTCATCGTAAGCGGCGTCGGCATCCTGAACTCTGCCGAGTTTGACGTCATCCATTGCCTGCGCGAGATGGGTATATACAGCAAGCTTCGCTTCCAACTCGGAAATATACAGTTGCTGCTCCTGAAAATCCTCATGGCTGAGGAGAACGGTATCTTCTTTTCCGTTTACGGTTATCGCAACGGGATTCTCCCTTGTAAGAGCAGAAATCTGCGCATAATTTGTACGAATGTCCTTCGACGGTCTGATAGAAATCCCATGATTCATAGAAACACCCCCTATTGATGGTAGTCATATTATATCACAATTATACCACTTCGTCAAGAGGGTATGCGTTTTTTCAGAAAGTGTTTTTTCTGAATATCCCATCATGCCGTCGTTCGCTGTCTTCCCACATTACGGATCAAAACTGATTCAACAATTCCAGAGGGACGCCGGAGCGCGTCAGAAGTGTCCGAAGGTATTCGGATGGTGAATTGACTTTTTCAAACTCGCCTGTAATGTGAAATTTTCCGTTTTCATAGTTGTTTTCCCGAATGTTATAACGGTACAGACAACGGTAACAGGTTTTGCCGTCGGGGGTTACCTCGCACTCGGTAATATCCATGACCTTTCGGCTGTTGTCCTCGCACTTGTGAGCAAACACAACGACGGGAAACGCCTGACGGGACTGGGAGAGCGAGACTGCCATACCAAGCTGAAACCTGCGCTGACAAAGGAGAGATATCCTTCCGTGTGCCGATTCGGCAGGACCGGAGTGTACCGTTGTCACAACGGTGTGTCCGGTCAGCGAGGCTTCCACGGCGGAGTTCGCTTCGGCATCTCTAATCTCGCCCACGACAACGACATCGGGATCAAATCGCAGAGCCGCTACCACAAGGTCTTCCTGTGAGATGTTATAGGCACTGTTTTCACTCGGTCGGGACAGCGTGTGAACCACATTGTTCAGCGTGTCACCGAATCGGTTCTTCTTGACGAGGAACAACTCACGGGCGCCGGACTCAATGGTGTAGATTCGCTTGTCATCGGGAATGCTCGACAGAAGCGCGTTCATCAGAGTGGTCTTGCCGGAGCTTGTTCGCCCGGCAATGACGACAGACACCCCATACCGGATGCACATTTCAAGGAAAGCGATCATTTCCTCGGTCGCCATTCCGCTCTCAATGATGTGCTTCCGGTCAACTCTCTGCGGATGCAAAAGACGGATCGAAACCGAAATCCCCGCTTCCTCGTCCACAACAGGGCTTTTGATCGCCGTGATACGGGTGTTTCCGGGCAGATGTCCTTGGGTAATGGGAGTGGCGTTGTCGATGATCATACCGCTGTGATGCAACAGCCGTTTGACGATATCAATGGCGTGTTGGGGACTGCGGAAGTGTTCTTCGAGTTTTTCCATTCTGCCGTCCGAATAGGTCAGCGTGATATCATCCCAAGCGTTGATGTTGATCTCATCAATGTCGGGAGAACCGAGAAACGGCGTGAGGATCGAATACTCCACCATTTCCGCATACAGACGGTTGATGAGTTCTTCTTCGGTAAAACCGTGGACGAGAAACCCGCCGTCAAGGATATACTTTTCAATATACGCTTTGAGCTGATCGTGCTTCTGCTCGTCGGTAAGTGCCGTTGCGTAATACTTGGCAATATACTCCTGTGTCTTTCCGAGGAGGTCATATAACTCAATCCGTACCATACGCCACCACCTGACCGGCGATATCCCTCATGCGGCCCTCGAAGCGTTTATCCGAGGTTTTCTCAAAGAGCTTGCCTTGCTGCATCTGTTCTTTGACAGAAGAGCTGAACGGGACGGTAAACGATACCTCGCCAAGCTGTGCTTTGGCTTCCTCTATCGGCATGAACACATCGGCATTCGGTGTATTGATGCCTTGGATATGCTCATCCAGACGGTATTTGCTGTCGCTCATGCACGGGAGCTGTGAGAGATAAAAGCTGATGCTTTTGAGGTCGGGAGATGAGAGTCGGATGATCTGTTCTGCTTTCTCGATGGCAGTCTGTGCGAGGATACTGTCATCAAGATTGCTCGTACAGTCCACGATCACATAATCTGCCAGTCTGCAAAGCTCTGTGAGAAGGTCCTCGGCTTTCGCTCTGCCGAATTTTGGATAGCTGTATTTGTTTTCTCCGGTCTTATATCCGAGGAAGCCGAAGTTCTGCATGTCCTTGACCGTCACCAGATTGCTGATGATATCGCCTTGCTCCACTTCGGTTTTTGAAAGCGGAACACCGACCGAGCCGAGTTCTTCTGTTTTGTGAAAGGGGAACAGAACGGGCAGGACCGGTGTTTCGAGGTCACAAAACAGGGTGATGACCGTTGACTCGAAGGACGAGTAGATGGATGTTGCCAACTTGGTTGCAAATGTGGTCTTGCCGCTGTTGGGAGAACCCCATACGGCAATGATCTTTCCTTCTGCCATAGGTCACTCTCCCTTCGATGCGAAATATTCGTTCTGCCTGTCCAGATATTTTTGTGCGGTTGCGGCATCCCCACGGTATTCCAGAGCGAAGTGCATGGAAGCACTCTTTTCATACTGTGCGAGAAGCTCTGCCTGTTCCTGATTGACAAGAAGGGTGACGGTTACCGGCTGTGTGTTGTCGGTACGGTCTGCCTTATCCACACCCTGTGAAGTGGTGGATGTGATGACACGGATATATTGCAGTTCTCCGGGCGTAAAGGCAAATCCGTCCTTCTGTGAATACACGATCACCGAGATAATATCTCCGGTTTCCAGCTTTCCCGACAGTCCTTGTGCAAAGGAGCCGATTGTCAGAGAGATGGCTTTCTGTGTACTGCCGAGTCCTTCAAGGATATCAGAAGCCGTATTCACATCCGAGGTGATCCTGGCGGGGAGAATATACTCTCCGGGATAGAGGTCGCCGGTGGCATATTTGCCTACCACGTCTTCCTTTTTCGTCAGCACACCCGCAGGGAGATTGTAAGAACCCACTTTTACGGTTTCCACATCTCCCTCGCCGATCTGACTGCCTTTGATCACGGTCTGACAGATCCGAACGATCTCTGTCTTGCCGTCATTGAGCCTGTTGACCAGCGGAGCGATGCCGAAGCATATGGCAAGTGCCGCCACGATACAGACAATGCCGATAACCGTGCGGTTGCCGATGGCCTTCGCCCCGGTGTTTTTGGTTTTCTGTTTCTTCATTTGTTTCCTTTCCGCTTATACGAAAAACAAGATCATCGCACCGATACTGAGGAACGGCACCAGTGCAAACGGTTGCTTCGTATTGCTATTCTTTCTTCGATGATAGATGCTGCTGATGACGACTGCCAGAATCAGCCCCACCATATATGCACCGATTCCTCTCCATGCTCCGAGAAGGAATGCAAGGGCTGTTGAGAGCTTGATGTCTGCACCTCCAAGCGTCTTGTGAGGAGGGATCAACGCCAAAGACAACTGCGGAATGAACACGAACAGAGCTCCTAATGTCATTGAGGTGATACCCTGTGTCGAAATGCTCGCAAGGGCGAGTGCGAACACCGTGATCCAAACGAAATCGTCCACCGTATGGGTTGTCAGGTCTGACATGGAGGCATACAGGAGAACGAAGAACAAAAACAGTCCCTGAATGAGTTCGATGGATAGCCCGAACCGCAGAAAGAGGCAAAGCCCTATTGCTCCTGACGCGATCAGATTGAAGATCGGTTTTGATACCATACCTTTGCTTGCCATCACTTTGGATAGCACCCAGCCGATCAATACCGACATTCCAATGACAGCCAATGCGGATAATACGATAAGAGCAATGCTGAATATTGAATCCGTGATGCTATTGGCATAAATGGGCATGATCGGCTTCAGATCTTCCATCAGCGTAATTTCCTTACCGAGTGCCGCAGTAACCAAAAAATCCATGCGGGAAAGTTTTGCTTTTGCCGCCTTGCGGTCGATGATTTCAAGTTCCTTTTCCGTTACACGGATGGGAATATTTTTGTTTCGGATTCGTAACCCCCAAATACCCCCGCGCCTTCAAGAATCTTTCTGAATGTGGTACAATGAAGTACAACAAATTTCAACGAACTGTACCGAAGTACAATTGAAGTTCGTTGCAGTCCGAAACACACGGAGGAAAAGGAAAGATGAATGAATCAAGTCAAGCAATCGTAGCGGTAAGGCGAGAGGTGCAACTGTCCGAGTGGCAGCGACAGGTACAGGAGCGGCAGGAGCAAGGGATACCGGTGGATGCATGGTGTGCAAGCCTGGGGATCAGTAAAGGCGCATATTATCATCGTCTGCGAAAGGTTCGGGAATATATATGTCAACAGATGGGGGTTATGGAAGGCAGTGACCCAAGAGAAACGGCTCAATCTACCGTCGTTGTTCCCATTCGCGCTGCGCAATCAAGAGAAAAAGCCGCTATTGAAATTCAACTTGGAGCGCTACAGATCAGATTCAACGAAAGCCCCGACGCGGAGCAGTTAAAGGTTGCTTTAGCCGCCTTTACGGATGCAAATAAGCCGGTATGTTGAAGGAGCTTACGCTAAATACCACGGTCTATCTCGTTACGGGCTACAGTGATCTGCGAAAAGGCATTGAGGGTCTTGCCGCCGTGGTGCAAGGAAGTTTGTCCTTGGATCCATTCAACAAGGGACTGTATCTGTTCTGCGGTCGCCGTCGGGATCGGATCAAGGGACTCTTATGGGAGGGAGACGGATTTCTTCTCCTTTACAAACGTTTGGACAGCGGCGTGTTCCGTTGGCCTCGGAATGAAATGGAAGCGAGACTTTTGACCGAGCAGGAGATACGTTGGTTACTTGAGGGCTTGGAGCTTGAACAGCCGAAGGCAATCAAGGAATCCAAACCGGGGATATTGTATTAAAACGCTCCGTATGAAATACGGATATTTACAGGCAGTTACGGAAATGTTTGCAGGAAATCTACAGACATTTCCGTTCTTTTGTGGTATAAGATTCTTGTAACGAAAACCGAACGAAAGGGGTAACTGCTCACAATGAAAAACGAGGAATTAAAGCTCACAGTAGAAAAGCTCATTATGGATGAATCGCCCCTGTCTCCCGAAAAAGAGATCACCTATTGTTCGTGCGCAAGCATTACGCCGAGGTAGTAAAATGTCGGTCTTGCGGAGAGGATGAAGCGCAGGATCCCAATTATAGTGACGTTCCCGCGCCCGTATTCAAGAAAGCAACCATTCCTGCTCCCATGATCCCTCACAGCTTTTGCTCTCCCGAGCTACTGGCGCATATTCTCTATGAGAAATACGTAATGGTCGTTCCGCTTGAAAGACAGGCTAAGGAGCTCAAAGCTATGGGAATGAGATCGTCCACGGCAACGCTTTCCAACTGGGTGATCTACGCGGCTGAAACCTTTATGAAGCCTGTTTATGCCAAAATGAAACAGATACTGCCTTGGAAGGAGGTCGAAGCATGATTCCCAAGCTTGATTTCACCGATGCAAAATTATTCTACGACTTATGGATCCCTCTTCTGGATCACGTCAACCGGACGTACAACGTCAATCCGAAGCTCGGCAAAATGGCGCGGGCCGATGGGCTGAATATCCAAGAGGTACGGGTGGTAGCCGATTTCCTGTGGAGCCACCCCGCGGTCATGGATGGGTACTTGGCCTCCGCCGAGTTGCCCCCGGATCACCGTGAGATCATCGCAGGCTGGAGTCGCTTTGTATCCGGTGAATTCATTTTGGAACGGAATCTGAAACGTGGCTCGGTTTTTATCTCATCGGAGGATGAACAGGTCTATCTGGTGAGCGGCATCTTTTCAAGCTGGGAAGAAATAATCCCTCAAGCCGAACTTCCCATCCTTCTGCGGGCGACGCTCATTCCCTTCAAGGATAGGATTATTTACGACAGTATTGTGACTGGTAGCAATGTGATCATCGGAAGGGGATACGCGAAAATCTTCAAAGATATTTACTTGTCGGCAAAACAGGCTAAAAGCATTCACACGTCGCTTTGATCGATCCGAATATTTTGACCGGGCTCCTGTACGTGGGCTCGGTTTTCTTGTTTGGGACGCGGTGGTATTGGGGGCTTACAGACTGACATTAATCAGTGTTTCCCTAAACAAAACAAGACCATCACTCGATAAAACGGGTGGTGGTCTTTTTTGCTATTAAGGATTCAAAATATGAGAGGCAAGATAAAACCTCAGTTCTTTTTGGTAAAATCGAGCGTTTTTTCTGCCATGTCGCTAATGGATACGCTATTGTAGCCCAT
>ERZ1673738.649-NODE-649-length-59862-cov-7.758105_pt1 | contig 59862 bp, 42 predicted proteins | sample MGYA00580198_ERZ1673738 | MGnify/ENA primary metagenome ERZ1673738 (study PRJEB41218, sample SAMN15661784) | gut metagenome | host: Homo sapiens | place: Canada: London | collected 2015-08-20/2019-03-30 | study: EMG produced TPA metagenomics assembly of... | reverse complement strand
CGGGTAGACGAACATGCCCATGATGCGGGCGGTGGTGTCCACGCGGCCCACGATGTTGCCCAGGCGCGGGCTGGTACGGCCGCAGGCGCAGGGGCTGCGGTCGATGTACGACAGGTCGCCCGTGGCCAGACGGATGAGCGGATAGGTCTTGTTGAAGGCCGTGACCACGATCTCGCCCACTTCGCCGTCCTTCAGCGGGATGCCGGTGTCGGGATGGCAGATCTCCACATAGCAGCGGTTGGCGATGTGCAGGCCGGTCTTGTGGAAGCATTCGTAGCCGATGCAGCCCACGTCGGCGGTGCCGTAGCCCTGGCGCATGATGAGGTCGTACTTCTTTTCCATCTGGGAGCGCATCTTTTCGGACAGGCGCTCACCGGTGACGAAGGCCACTTCGAGGAAGAGGTCCTTGCGCAGGTTCAGGCCCTTTTCCTCGGCCTTCTGGGCCAGGTGCATGAGGAAGCTGGGCGTGCCCACATAGCCGGAGACGCGCAGCTTCTGCATGATGTCCAGCTGGGTGGAGGCATCGGTGGGACCGGCGGGGATGACCGCACAGCCCAGGTTGCGCAGGGGCTCTTCGAACATCAGGCCGGCCGGGGTCAGCTGATAGTTGAAGGTGTTCTGCACGGCATCACCGGGACGGAAGCCCACGGAATAGAAGGCTTCGGTGTAGCCCCAGTAGTCTTCGCCACGGTCTTCGGGGTCGAAGATGGGTCCGGGGGAGAGGAAGATGCGCTTCAGATCCCCGATGTCCTTGGTCAGCAGACCGCCCAGACGCGGGCCCATGGACTGCAGGAAGATGAGTTCCTTTTTCTTGAGGATGGGGATGTGCTTGATATCGGACAGGGTCTTGAACTTCTCCACGTTGAACTGCGCGCGGTCGAAGCGTTTTTTGACGTCTTCGGAGTAGCGGTAGGCGTAGGAGAGCAGGTCCTTGAGCTGGATCAGGCAATATTGACGGCGTTCGCTTTCGTCGAGCACTTCACGGCGGCTGTAGATGCCTTCGGTACGGTCTTTACGAGTCATACGGCCTCGCCTTGTAGAATTTTATTTGGGACAGTTGTTTACGCAACCTGAACCATATTTGCAAGCACTATTTTATTTTTATAATTATATCAAAATGTTACTTGTAGTTTTTGGGCGCGTCCGCCTTTGCCGCACCAGCGGGGCGCGCCGCCTCTTCCAGGCCCACGGCCGTGAGCCCGTGGAGCACGAGGGCATCGGGATCGCGGCGGCAGTACTGGTGCAGGGGGCTCTCGCCGCTGTCGAACAGGGCGAAGATGCGGTCGAGGCGCTGCTGGTCCTGCAAAGGGACCTCCAGACCGGCCCGCCCCAGGGCATGGCCCGCCAGCCAGAGGGAAAGGGCCAGCTGCTGCTCGTTGCCCGTGATGGGCCGCGTGGCCGGAGCGTACCAGCCCGCACAGCTCACGGCGGGCAGCATCCTGCCCCTGTCGGCGTGCCGGCGGCGCCAGGCCAGGATGACGTCGGCCAGCTTCTCCTCGCGATGGGTGGGGCACCAGGCTTCCAGGTGATCCAGCAGGGCGTCGGTCCCCGCCGTGCCGAGGCGCACCTGCTGTGTGCGGGCGGCGGCCCAGCCGTCCAGCATCAGCACGGGCGTGAGGGCGTTCTCGCCGCTGTCCAGATAGGTGGCGCATGTCCAGGGCGCGGCCACGGGCGTATATCCGGCTTTGTCGGGGACGTTGCGGGACGTGCAGGCCGCAAGGCAGCACAGCAGCAGGACGAGGCAGGGGAACAGGCGGGTCATGATCTCTCCTCGGTGGGGGAAGCGGCGGCCCGGCGCCGGCGACGCTGGTCCAGGATACGTTCCTTGAGACTGTCGTAAACAGGCGTCGAATGCAAGGCGTTGGCCGTGAAGGCCGCGGCGAAGGCGGCCAGCAGCACGGCCGGGGCCAGATGGAACCCGCCGCACATCTCCATGACCAGAGCGGCCCCGGTGAGGGGGGTGCGTACCGAGGCGGAGAACAGGCCCGCCATGCCCAGCACCAGCAGGGTGGCCGTCTGTTCCGGGGCCACCAGCCCGGCATCGCGCAGGGGCGCGGCCAGCAGGGCGCCGGCCATGCTGCCCGCCAGCAGGATGGGCATGAGGATGCCACCGGAAACCCCCGAGGCGAAGCTCACGCAGGAAAAGGCGATCTTGCCCGCCAGCAGCAGTGCCAGGGCGAGGGCGGGCAGGCGCAGGTGCTCCAGCTGCAGGGTGGTCAGGCCCATGTTGCCCGTGATCTCCGGCCAGACGAGCAGCAGCACGCCGCAGCAGACAAAGGGGAAGACGATGCGCACGGGCCCGGGCAGCCAGCGGGCCCTGTCCTGCCAGAGCAACAGGCGGATCATGCCCGCATTGTACACGGCCCCCAGCAGGCCGCAGGACATACCGGCCAGCAGGGGCAGCCAGTACTGGCTCCAGTGCAGGCCGGGCAGCCGGGCGAAGGGGAAGACCAGGCCGAAGTCCAGCACCACGTCCACCATGAACCAGGCCGACAGGGCCGAAAGGCTGGTGAAGAGCAGCATGGGCAGGGTGAGCGGGGTCTTCATCTCTTCGAAGGCGAAGAACATGCCGGCCACAGGCGCGCCGAAGGCGGCGGTCATGCCCGCCACGCCGCCGCCCACCAGATAGCGTGGCCGGTTGGCGCGGCAGCGGTCGTGCCACATATAGCCCACGCCCGCGCCCACGGTGGCGCCCATCATGATGCAGGGGCCCTCGCGCCCCACGGAAAGACCGGCGCTGAGCGCGGCCAGGGTGGCCACGAACTTGCACCAGAGCACCCGCGCCCAGCGCATGGGCGGCAGCTTTCCGGCCGCGATGAGTTCCACCTGCGGGATGCCGCTGCCGCCGATGAGGGGCTCGTAGCGCAGGAGCAGCCCGGCCGTCAGGGCCATGAGCAGCAGCCCGGCGGCCATCAGGGCCAGCGTGGCCGGTGCGAAGGGATCCTGCCCGGCCATATGGGCGCGGACAGCGCCATTGATGATGGTATAGAGCCAGCGGAACAGGCCGATGACCCCGCCGGAGACAAGGCCCGTGAGCAGGGCCTGGGCCATGAGCGTCCAGGCGCTCTGACTGCGCAGGGCCGCGGATTCCAGGATGAAGGGAGGCAGAGAAGGGCGGAAAGCCATGGGTATCCTGTGGGGATGAGGGGCGCGGACAGGGCGCACAAAAAAGATGTGCCTGCAACAGCCTGAAAATATAGGGATAATGCCTGTCCTGACAGGAACAGTATGGAGGCTGGACAAAAAAATTTCAAGTTTTTGGCAAAAAACGAAAAAAAATGCTTGCCAAGTCGGAGGGAAATCTGTACAAGCATTTTTGTTGTGACGAACAACACCACCTCACGCCGAGGTAGCTCAGTTGGTAGAGCAGGGGACTGAAAATCCCCGTGTCGGCAGTTCAATTCTGTCCCTCGGCACCAGGGAATCCAAAGGCTTGCAGCGAAAGTTGCAAGCCTTTTTTTCTTATGGGCTTTTGCCGGACGCGCGTCTGCGGATAGCCGTCCGGCGGGTGCCTTCCATCGGGCGGGCCTTCCCGCTCTTCCTCCTTCTTTCCCCGTCTTTTCCTTCGTCCTGTCTTTGTCCCGTTCGCGGGACTGTCCCCGGCGTTACCGGTGGCTTCCCGATGCCCATACGGGCCTTCATCCGTACGGACTGCGCCCCGGAGCAGCATGCCGCGTGCCGCATATCCGGGTAATCATGGCCCGCTCCCTTGCGCCGTTGCTGCGTGTCCTCTGTCACGGCCTTCTCGCAAGGGAAAAAGCGGGAAGGAAACCTCCGCTCCTTCCCGCTCCCTGTGGCAGGTCTTTGGGGCATGGCCCGGCTCGCAGCCGGGAGTCAGGCAAGGGACATGCCTTCCCCGCCAAAGACCCGCACGTTCTCTTCTTCCCCCCAGCGGCGCAGCAGATCGCGTACGGCACTGGGGCCGTAGACCACATGCAGGCGCATTTCTACGCCCCGGCTGCGGGCGGCCTGCCGCAGCGGCGCGAAGGCCGCTTCCGCTTCCTCTTCGCTCTGGCGGCGCACATAGGCCGTGAACTCCGCCATGGCTCCGGCGGGCGCCAGCTGATCCACCTCGCCGTAATGGCCGAGGTCGATACCGGCATCATAGACGGCACGGATGCCTTCCCGTCCGCCACAGGCGGCCAGCGGGGCGGCCGTGTCGCGCAGGGGGCAGGCGGCGGAAGCCAGACAGCAGATCATGCCAGCACCTTGGCCAGCAGGATCAGCAGGAGGCCGCAGGTGATGACGATGATGTCCTGTTGTCTGCTTTTGGAGATCTTGTTCCACATGATGTCCTCCGGGGGCATGTCGTAGCCGTCCCTTCTGTTTTTGTGGTTTTCCGTCAGGCGGCATCGGAAGTTGCCTTCCGTCCGGGGATGATGCCGTCCGGTCATCGAACGCGCCGGGAAGGGCCGCAGGGGCCTTGCGTGCATCCCGTCAGGCCCTTGCAACGCCTGTCCGTCATTGCAGGAAGCAAAGGACCACCAGCAGGGCCAGGCCTGCCTTGACCGAGGCCACGCAGAAGCCGATGAGCGCACCGGAAAGGCCCGCGGCCTTGATGTCGCTGAGGTGGGTGGTGAGGCCGATGCTGGAGAAGCCCAGCAGGAAGCACCAGTTCATGAAGTTGCCGGCCATTTTGGCTTCTTCCTTGCTCATGAAGCCGAAGGTGTTCAGCAGGACCACGGCCAGGAAGCCCAGCACGAAGACCGGGAACTTGTCGAGGATGATGCGCATCTTGCTGGTATTGGCCAGCTGGGAATGCACCTTGGCGTCCTCGGCGGCCACCATGATGGCCAGCATCAGCACCACCAGGGGCAGACAGATGACGCGGCCGATGTTGTACACACCGGCTACGATGCCCGCGTCATTGCTGAAGGCGAAGCCCGCGGCCAGCACCTGGGCCGAATTGACGATGCCCACACCGGCGAAGGCCCCGAACTGGTTGGGGCTGAGGTCGAGCCAGTGGCCGATGAAGGGGAAGATGAAGAGCGCCAGCAGGCCGAACATGAGCACCACGGCGATGGTGTAGGCGATGTCTTCATTCTTGGCCCTGACGGCCGGGGCGATGGCCACACAGGCCGAGACCCCGCAGATGGACAGGCCGGCGGCCAGACAGGCCCCCAGGGAAGGCGACATGCTGAGGCGGCGGGAGAGCCACATCAGGATGATGGCGGAGGTGAACAGAAAGACGGAAATGATGATGATGGCTTCCGATCCGGTCTTGATGAGCCCGGCGAAAGAATATTTGCAGCCCATGACCACGATGCCGGTCTTGGTCAGGGTAGTGGAGAAGCGCAGGCCGTCCCGGAAGACGGCGTGCACACCGACGGTATTGCAGATGACCATGCCCAGGATGATGGCCACGATGAAATCGCTCAGGTTGAGGGACTTCATGAAGGGATGCAGGGCGATGAGGCGCGGCGTTATGAACCACGAAAAAACGGCGACGCCTGTCAGCAGAAGGATACCGGGCAGGGCGGAAAGGCTTTTCCGGACAAAGGACGGTTCGTGTCGTTCACAGCTGGCCATCGTTCTCCCCTCATTGTGTCGTTACATACTTTTACAAAACGTAATACACTCCTATTCTTCTCAAGATACCATGGTATTTGTGTTTTGTATGCAGAAAAAATAAAAAACTATAATTCACAACATAATATGATATGATTTTATTCACGTCTTATTTTGAAGGAATATATTCAAAAGTATGTGCATTTTTTCATAAGTAACGTATTATGAGAACTCTTTTTTTCATAATAAAATAAGTATGGACGCATATGCGGTATCCATGGCAGTCATGAAAGGTGAGCGATCGGGGGAACACGAAGAAAAGGGTCGCAGGAACGACATGGCAAGGCGTTGCTGCAATAGGGCGGGGGCTCGCCACAATGGCAGAGCCTGTCGATATGGTAAAAAATATTTTTTGAGATTTTTGGGGCGACGATACGCCCGCGCCCAAATGTCTGGCGGGGCGTCAACGAAGATGCAAACAATAAATCGAGTTATTCACGGTGGTTGGTGTGCTGTTGCAGGAACGGCAGGCCCAGGGGCCTGCCGTGGGCGGGATGGGTGCTGTCCCGTGAGGCACAATCCTCAGCGCAGCGGAGCGGCCAGCGGCAACAGTCCTTCCGGCAGCAAGGGCGGGCGCTGGTCGCAAACCGGGCCTTCCTCTTCCGCCAGCTGCTGGCAGTCGCGGCAGCGGCAGGCCCTGGGCACGGCCAGCAGCCGGGACAGGGGGATCTCTTCACCGCAGTCCATGCACAGGCGGCGGCCGCTGCACCGCAGGTCGCCCAGCAGGCCCTCCAGGGCACGGATGCGCGCCGCGCACAGGTTGGCATGGCTCCAGGCCAGCAGCTCCGCCATCTCGTCGCGGGCGTTGTCCGCCTCGTCACCGTGGCCGTGGGGCAGGGCGAATCCGGCGCACAGGCAGGCCAGGTGCCGCCGTTCCTGTTCCAGTTTGCGTTGCAGGGAATGCTGGGCGTCGTCCATGGGCAAGACCTCCGGGGGATGATTTCCCGGCAGGATACACCGGCCCGCGCCCCGGGGCATGGCAAAGCCATGACGGTTGGCGTTCGCTCCTGTGAAAAAAAAGGCCCCGCGTCGTGCGGGGCCCCTGGCATAGCGTGTGACGGGATGCGTGGGATCAGCGGCGGAAGCTGCTGACCACCTCCACGGGGATCTCCTGCCGGAAGACCTTGCGCACCAGCTTGGCGCTGCCGCGCACCAGATCCAGCTCGATGGGGCATTCCTCGGGGGCGCGCAGCGAGAGCTGCAGGCCGCCTTCCTTGCGGGCCTCGAAGCGGACGGTGCGCACGATCTGGCGATGGCTCTTGTCCATGCGCTCGGCCAGCAGCAGGAAGAGGGAGAGCAGGCGGATCTCCTCGCGGGTCTCCTGGTCGAATTCCATGAACAGCGGCACTTTCTTGGAGGGACGCTTGCGGTGGAAGTAGGTCAGGGCGGCCATGATGTCCACTTCACGGCGGGTGAAGCCCAGCAGCTCGGTGTTGCGGATCAGGTAGTGGCTGTGGGCGTTGTGGCGCGAGAAGGAGATGAAGATGCCGATGTCGTGCAGCAGGGCCGCATAGTGCAGCAGCTCGCGGGCCAGGTCGCCGGAGTCGTGCAGGCCCATGGCCTTGGCGCTGTCGAACAGGTCCAGGGCCAGGCGCGACACATGGCGGGAGTGGCGTTCCTCGAAGCGGCAGCGCCGCGCCAGATGCAGCACGCTCTCCTTGCGTACGGGATGGAAGCTGCCGTCGGCATGGGGCATGCGGGTGGACAGGTAATCCACCAGGATGCCGTTCTGCAGGTTGCGGTTGCTGATGCGCACGCTGTCGAAGCCCTGGTCCTCCATGATGGTCTGGAGGATGGCCGCACCGGCCACGATGACGTCGGCACGGTTGGGATTGATGCCGGGCACGCTGCGGCGTTCCTTGAGGGTGCGGCCGCAGAGCTCCTTGACGGCCCGGCGCAGGCCGCCGTAGCTGAGCACGTCGCGGGATTCCTGCGGGGCCCGGCCCGTGCGCGCGGCGTCCTCGGCATCCAGGGCCGCGGCGATCTCGGCCAGGTTCTGGGCCGTACCGGAGCTGGCCACGGCCTCTTCGATGACGAAGTCCGCGATGCGCTGGAACGAGCGCAGGGCATTGTTGCGGATGTAGTTCTGCAGGGCGGCGTAGCGCTTGGCGGAGATGGTGCCGGAGTCCTTGTCGAAGAAGAGGTTGGACAGGCGCACGCAGCCCATCTTGAGGGAGTCGAGGTTGCGGTATTCCTCGGAATTGCCCACCACCAGCTCGGTACTGCCGCCGCCGATGTCGATGAACAGGCGCAGGCTCTCGGTATGGGCCAGACCGCTGGAGACGCCCAGATAGATGAGGCGGGCCTCTTCGCGGCCGGAGACCACGCGGAAGTCGATGCCGGTCTTCTCCTTGACCCGGCGCATGAAGTCCGGGCCGTTGGCCGCGTCGCGCACGGCGGCCGTGGCGATGGCGATGACCTCCGAGGCGCCGTAGACGCCGCACATCTCGGCCATGCCGCGCAGGACGTTGATGGTCCGGGCCATGCTCTCTTCACGCAGATGTCCCGTCTCGAAGGCGCCTTCGCCCAGGCGCACCATGTTCTTGACCTGGTTGAGGACCGTGTGCGAGCCGTCGGGCAGGATGCGCACCAGCATCAGGCGCAGCGAGTTGCTGCCCAGGTCGATGATGCCGATGACGCGTTCCCCGTCAGGCCCCGCCTGATCCGGGACTACAGGATGGGACATACGCACTCCAGCTCCACGCCAAAGATGTGCATGAACAGATCGCCCTTGACCAGCAGGCGGTCCTGCTCGGGGGCGCAGTCCTGGGCGCCGCTCAGGGTCAGCACCACCTTGCCGGGCTGCAGGTCGATGGCCACGTCGCGCACGGCTTCCATGTGGCGGTAATCCAGGGCATCGGCCATGCGGATGAGGGCCGCGGCCTTGTTCAGGGCCTCACGGTCCTTCTTGCCCAGGGCGGCGAAACGGCGGTGGCGCATGGCGGGCCAGGCCTTGCGGTGATAACGGACCAGCTGGGCCACCAGGGAGCGGTCTTCGGGCAGCAGGGCCAGGCTGGTGTCCTGCTCCACGATGCGCATGCCCTTTTTGTGGTGGCCCTTGCGCCCGGAAGCGAAGCCGATGTCATGCAGGCAGCAGGCGATGCGCAGGCGGTAGAGCCAGCGGCCGTCCAGACCGTGCAGGGGCTGGAGCTGGTCGAAGAGCTGTTCCGCCAGATGGGCCACATGCTGGCCGTGACGGCGGGTGGCCTCCAGCTCGGGGCTGCCCGGCAGCAGATGCTCCAGCAGGGCCTCGCAGGGCAGGGGCGTCCAGTCGTGGGCGGCATCGGCCGTTTCGGGACCGGCGACCTTGACGCGCTTCTTGCCCGTCTTGGCCTTCTTTTCTTCCTTGTCCTTTTTCCTGGCTTTCTTTTGGGGAGTTGCGGCTTCCTGCTCCGCTCCGGCGTCCGGCGCCGGAGCTTCCTGCGCCGTCACGGGCGCTTCGGCCGGAGCCCGTTCGGGCTCTTCGGCGGGGACCGCTTCCTCCTTCATCGTTTCTTCAGGGCAGCCTGCCTGCACTTCGGGGGCAGCGGCCGCGCACTCCTTCGGCTGCTCCGGGGCAGCCTCTTCCGCGACGACCGGCGTCACGGCAGGCGCTTCGGCGGCTTCGGGAGCGGGCTGCGGCGTGTCCGTGCCGGGCAGGGAAGCCTGGAGAAGTTCGGCGCTGTCGTTGCGGGGAGCGGCGGCGGTGGTGGTAGAGCTCTGTCCCTGGCGTTGCTGCCGGCTGCGGCTGGTGCTGCTGCCGGTCTTGCCGGCGGGGCGTTTTTTGGTAGCCATGATGAAAGCTCCTTGGGATCAGATATCGTCCCTGCTGATATGTTGGGCGATCATGCGTTCCTGCGCGTTGACGGCAGCCTCCTTGCTGGAGGGCTTGAGCCGCGTATAGGTGGCATCGGCCTGCAGCTGCCATGTCTGGACGTTGTCCGCCAGGTGGACTTCGAGGATGTCCTCGCGGATCTTGCGGCGCAGTTCGGGATCGAGGATGGGGGTCAGGACCTCGATGCGGTGGTCGAGGTTGCGCGGCATGAGGTCCGCGCTGCCGATGTACATGATGTCTTCGCCGTTGGCATGGAACCAGTAGATGCGCGAATGCTCCAGGAAGCGGCCCACGATGCTGGTGACCGTGATGTTCTCGCTGATGCCCGGCAGGCCGGGGCGCAGGCAGCAGATGCCGCGCACCTGCAAACGCACGCGCACACCGGCCATGGAGGCCCGGTACAGGGCGCGGATGATGCCCGCATCCACCAGCTGGTTGCACTTGAAGATGATCTCGCCGTTGCCGTAGCGCTTGTGCAGCTCGATCTCGCGGCGGATCATCTCCATGAGCGGGCCGCGCATGGCCTGGGGCGAGACCAGCAGCTTGCGGTACAGGTCGCGGTCCGCATAGCCGGTCATGACGTTGAACAGGTCGGTGACGTCGGCGCAGATGTCCTCATTGGAGGTGATGAGGCCCATGTCCGTGTAGATCTTGGCCGTGGAGGCATTGTAGTTGCCCGTGCCGATGTGGACATAGCGCGTGATGTGCCCGGCTTCGCGGCGCACCACCAGGCAGAGCTTGGCGTGCACCTTCAGGCCGATGAAGCCGTAGACCACGTTGACGCCTTCCTTTTCCAGCTCTTCGGCCCAGGTGATGTTGCGTTCCTCGTCGAAGCGGGCCTTGAGCTCCACCACGGCCACCACCTGTTTGCCGCGGCGCCGGGCCTCGATGAGGGCGCGCACGATGGGCGAATCGTTGCCCGCACGGTACAGGGTCTGCTTGATGGCCAGGACGTTGGGATCCTCGCAGGCGCGGCGGATGAAGTCCAGCACGGCCTTGAAGCTGTCGTAGGGATGGAAGAGCACCACGTCCCGCTTGCGCAGGTGGCCGAACATGTCGCCTTCCTGGAACAGGCGCGAGATGTGCCCCTGGATGCCGGGCGTCTTGAGCTGGGGCCGGTCCACATTATAGAGGGTCATGAATTCGGAAAAGCCCATGGGCCCCTTGATGCGGTAGATCTGGAAGGGCTGCAGGCGCAGGCGCCGGGCCAGAAAGTCCACCAGCTCGCGCGAGGCCTTGTGGGCGATCTCCAGCCGCACCACGTCGCCGAAGCGGCGCTGTTCCACCAGGTCGCGCACGGCTTCCAGCAGGTCGTCGGCCTCGTCCTCTTCGATCTCCAGGTCGGTGTTGCGGGTGATGCGGAACAGGGCGGAGCTGACCACCGTATGGCCGGGGAAGAGCAGGCCCAGATACTGGGCCATGAGGTCTTCCAGCAGCACAATGTCGTCACCGCGCACGTTGGGGTCGAAGCCCAGGGAGGCGTAGGTCTTGGCCTCCTTGTTGCGCGGGATGAAGATGAAGCGCGAGAGGTTGTTGGGGCACTTCAGGCGCACGAAGCGCGATTCGTTGTCGCGGTTGCGCAGCTGGATGATGAAATTGAGGCAGGTGGTGGAGATGGTGGGGAAGGGGTGCCCCGGGTCGATGGCCTGGGGCGTGAGCACGGGATAGATCTCGTTGCGGAAATAGCCGTCCAGGAAGCGGCGCTGCTTTTCCGAAAGATCGGTGTAGCGCACGATGCGCACGCCCCTTTCCAGCAATTGCGGAGCCAGGTTCTTGAGCCAGTGGCTCTGTGCGCGTGAGGTCAGCAGCAGGGTGCGGCGGCGTATCTCGGCCAGCTGCTTGGCCGGCGTGATGCGGTCGGCCGAGCCGTTGGGGGCGCCGTTGCGGTACTGGCGCAGGATGTTGGCCACGCGGACCATGAAAAATTCGTCGAGGTTGTTATAGAAGATGGCAAGGAATTTGAGCTGTTCCAGCAGGGGCTGCCGGGGCGAGAGGGCCTCGTCCAGAACCTTGGCGTTGAAGTCCAGCCAGTTGATTTCCCGGTTGAGGAAAAGGTTGGGGCAGGAAAGATCCTGCATGTCTTCGGGCGAGCAGGGTTGCTCAGGATACTTGAGGACTATCTGGGAGGTCATGCCGCTCTCCTTGTGCGCGTGGCTGTTCCCGGGATACTGCCGCATGGTTGTGATGATCCTGTGACATTTTAGGACAGGATCGCGAAAGAAAAAGAGAAGAAAAGCAGGCGGACCTTCAGGTAGCGCCGGGGAGGTGCACGGCAGGAAATCCGCATGCCCGTAAGGTGAAACGAATTTTCAACAACTTGTCTGAGGTGTTAGCACAGGCCTTGGCGGAGCTCAAGAGGGGGCAAGGGGCTCCTGGGGAGGGGCGGCGGAGGGCCGCAGGCAGCGGCGGCAGGATCAGACAAAAAAGGGGAGGCCTTGCGGCCTCCCCTCAGTATCGGGAACGGGTCTCAGTCCTGCATGCGGAAGTCCACGCGGATCTTGAACAAACGCGTGGCGGGCAGGTTGAGGATGGGGATGCCCGTACGGGCCGTGATGTCATCCAGCGTGGCGCGCTCGTCTTCCCGCGAGGGACTGATGAGCGTGAACCAGATGTTGTAGTTGTGCTCGCGCAGGTAGTTGTGCGTGATGCCGGGACGGGCGTTCACTTCGTGTACGAAGTCGTCCATCTTGTCATCGGGCACCTTGGCCGCGCAGAGGGTGGAGACGAATCCCAGCTTGTTGGACTGGAAGTTGGCACCCAGGCGGCGGATGACGCGCCGCTCGCGCAGGCTGCGCACGCGCTCCAGGGCCTCCTCCTCCGGGATGCCCAGCAGCGTGCCCAGGTCGGCATAGGGGCGGGGCGTCAGGGGAAAGGCCGTCTGGATGATGTCCAGCAGGCGGCGGTCGGTCTCGTCCAGGGCTTCCTGCGTGGTGTGGGGACCGCAGTATTCAGGGGCGTCCGTCATGCTCGCTCACTTTGCGCCCGTGGCGCGCTTGGGCTGATAGGTGCACAGGGGCTCTTCGGCCATATGGTTGCCGTTCATGCTCCAGGCGCGGGCGCGACAGCCGCCACAGACCTTGTGGAACTCGCACACGCCGCACTTGCCTTCGTAGCACTTCTGGTCGCGGAACTGGCGGAAGTACTTGCTGTTGCGCCAGATCTCGGGGAAGGGCGTCTCGCGCACGTTGCCGCAGTTCAGTTCCAGATAGCCGCAGGGCTGCACCTGGCCGGTATGGCTGATGAAGCAGAAGCCCGTGCCGCCCAGACAGCCGCGGGTCATGGCGTCCATGCCGAAGGTCTCGGGCGTGACGGCCACGCCTTCCTCATGGGCGCGCTGGCGCATGATGCGGTAGTAGTGCGGCGCGCAGGTGGCCTTGAGGTGCATGCTGGTGGTCTTGCGGAAGTCGTAGAGCCAGTGCAGCACGTCCTCGTATTCCTCGGCGCTGATGACCTGGTCGGCCAGGCCGGAGGCCCGGCCCATGGGCACCAGCAGGAAGATGTGCCAGGCGGCCGCGCCGATGCGCTCGCACAGATTGAAGATGTCCTTGAAGCTGTGCAGGTTGTTGCGCGTGACCGTGGTGTTGATCTGGAAGGGCACCCCGGCCTGTTTAAGGTATTCGATGCCGCGCATGGAGGCTTCGAAGGCCCCGGGCACGCCGCGGAACTCGTCGTGGCTGGCGGCGTCGGCGCCATCGATGGAGATGGAGCAGCGGTTGACGCCGGCTTCCTTGATCTTGCGGGCCAGTTCGGGCGTGATCAGGGTGCCGTTGGGCGAGAAGGCGCAGGTCAGCCCCTTGTTGCGGGCATAGGCCACCAGTTCATAGACATCGGGGCGCATCATGGGATCGCCGCCGGTGAAGATGATGATGGGGTTGCCCACCTGGGGGAAGGTGTCGATGAGGGCCTTGGCCTCTTCGGTGGAGAACTCGCCCGGATAGGGTTCCGGGTGGGCCTCGGCGCGGCAGTGCTTGCAGGCCAGGTTACAGGAGCGGGTCACTTCCCAGGCGATGAGCTTGCAGGCGGGCGTGCCGTCCTCAAGGGTGCGCACCATCTTGTGGCCGGGCGCGCCCCCGGGATGACCGCCGGGATGGGCACCCGCGGTACCGGGATGGCCGCCGGGGTGTCCCCCCATGCCGCCGGGATGGCCCGGCATGTGCTTCTCGTCATGCATCAGCGCACCAGCCTTTGCTTGAGCAGGGTCTCGGTGAAGTAGGTGATGAGCATCTTGGCGCCGGCGCGCTTCATGCCCAGCAGGCTTTCCATCATCACGGCTTCTTCGTTGATCCAGCCGTTGAGGCCGGCGGCGCGGATCATGCTGTATTCACCGCTCACCTGATAGGCGCACAGGGGCACGTCCACGGCGTCGCGCACCTGGCGGATGATGTCCATGTAGGGACCGGCGGGCTTGACGATGAGGCAGTCGGCGCCTTCGTCCAGGTCGGCCAGGGCTTCGATGATGGCTTCACGGGCGTTGCCGGGATCCATCTGGTAGCTCTTGCGGTCGCCGCAGGCCGGGGCGGATTCGGCGGCTTCACGGAAGGGGCCGTAGAAGGCCGAGGCGTATTTCACGGCATAGGACATGATGGGCACCATGACCAGGCCGGATTCGTCCAGGGCGTGACGGATGGCGGCCACGCGGCCGTCCATCATGTCGGAGGGGGCCACCATGTCGGCACCGGCGGCGGCATGGCTCACGGCGGTCTTGGCCAGCAGTTCCAGGGTGGGGTCATTGAGCACCGCACCGCCGGGGGTCAGGATGCCGCAGTGGCCGTGGCTCATGTATTCGCACAGGCACACGTCGGTGATGACGTAGAGCGAGGGCCAGCGATGCTTGAGGCGGCGCACGGCTTCCTGTACGATGCCGTCTTCAGCATAGGCGCCGCTGGCCTTTTCGTCCTTCACGGCCGGGATGCCGAAGAGGATCACGGACTTCAGGCCGTCATCCACGGCCTTTTCCACCTGCTTTTCCAGCTCGGTCAGCGACAGCTGGTACTGGCCGGGCATGGCGCCGATCTCCTTGCGGAAGGACTGGTCTTCGGTCTCCACCACAAAGTAGGGCATGATGAGGTCTTCGGCCAGCAGGGGCGGGGTCTCGCGCACCATGCTGCGGATCTCGGGGGTCCAGCGCAAACGTCTGCCGCGATGGAAGGATTGGGACATGGTTCTACCTCGATGCGGCAATGCCGCGGTTGTGTTTGGGGAGGACGGCGACGGTTCGTCCCCGGCCCGGCGGGATAGCGGGAAAGACCGGCGCCCGGAAAAGCCTGCGTCCTGATGCCGTCGGGCGGCAGGGCACGGGGCCTTCCGATGAGAAGGCCACCATAGCGCAAAACGCCACAAGGGAAAAGCCGCCGGGCACCACTGTGATTGCAGGCATGCAAGGCGGGTCGGCAAAGCTGTGAATGGGGGGGTGTATGGATGCTCGCTACGAATTGAAGGGAAAGAGGGGACTGGTCCGCCTGCTGAATGCCACGCGGTATTCTCTGGCCGGCTACAAAGCCGCCTGGCAGGACGAGGAGGCTTTCCGGCAGATATGCCTGCTGGCCGTGATCGGCCTGCCGCTGGCCTGCTGGCTGGGGCGGGACTGGACGGAATCCGTCCTGCTGGCCGTGCCGCTGGTGCTTTGCCTGCTGGTGGAACTGCTCAACAGCGCCATCGAGAACGTGGTGGACCGTATTTCGCTGGAATGGCATCCGCTGGCCAAGAAGGCCAAGGATATGGGGAGCGCCGCCCAATTCACGGCCCAGCTTTTCCTGGCTGCCGTCTGGGGCGGCTATTTGTTAGGTCGTCTGTAGGCTTGATGAGCTCCAGATGCAGGACAGCTGACGAGGCATCCATGTACTGAAAAGAAAAGATCCCGGGATTGCAATATCCCGGGATCTTTTCTTTTGTTGCCAGACGGCCTACAGGCCGATCTCTTCGTCAGTGAGGTAGCAGGCGGGGTCCTGGGCCCATTCGTCGCCGTAGTAGGCTTCGGCGCGGGCGCGGAAGTTGCCGCCGCAGATGTTCAGGAAGCGGCACTTGGCACAGCGGCCGCCCACATGGGCCTTCTTGTCCTTGAGCTTGTGCAGCAGCTCGATGTTGGGGTCGTCCCAGATCTCGGAGAAGGGGCGCTCCAGCACGTTGCCGAAGGTGTGGTTGCGCCAGAACTGGTCGGCATGCACCTTGCCGTCCCAGGAGATGCAGCCGATGCCGCGGCCGGAGTTGTTGCCTTCGTTGTACTGCAGGAGCTCGAAGATCTCTTCGGCGCGCTTGGGATCTTCACGCTTCATGCGCATCCACACATAGGGGCCGTCGGCGTGGTTGTCCACGGTGAGGATCTCTTTGGGCTTGCCGGCGTCGAACAGGGCGCGGGTCTCGTCCATGATGAGGTCCAGCACCTGACGGGTCTCGGCGTGATCCAGGTCTTCCTTGATGAGCTCGGAACCGCGGCCCGAGTACACCAGGTGGTAGAAACAGGCGCGGGGCACTTCCAGGTCGGCCAGCAGGCGGAAGATGCCGGGGATCTCGCCCACGTTACGCTTGTTGATGGTGAAGCGCAGGCCCACCTTCAGGCCTTCGGCCTGGCAGTTGGCCACGCCTTCCAGGGCCTTGCGGAAGGCACCGGGCACGCCGCGGAAACGGTCGTGTACTTCTTCCATGCCGTCCAGGGAGATGCCCACGTAGGAGAGGCCCACGCCCTTGAGTTCACGGGCCTTTTCCTTGGTGATGAGGGTGCCGTTGGTGGAGATGACGGCGCGCATGCCCTTGGAGGTGGCATGGCTGGCCAGTTCCACCAGGTCCTTGCGCACCAGGGGCTCGCCGCCCGAGAAGAGCATGACCGGCGCGCCGTAGGCGGCCAGGTCGTCGATCATGGTCTTGGCCTGTTCGGTGCTGATGTCGTCGGCGCCGTCCACGGGCACGGCCTGGGCGTAGCAGTGCACGCATTTCAGGTTGCAGCGCTTGGTCATGTTCCAGACCACCACGGGCTTCTTGTCCTTGGAGAACTGGAGCAGGTGCGAGGGCAGGTTGCCGGATTCACGGCCGTAACGCAGGGCGTCGGAGGGCTCCACCTGACCGCAATACAGTTTGGAAATACCGATCATCGTACGATCCTTTACAGCGAGTCGCCGTTTGTGCCCCGCCGGGATAGCGGACACGGGGCGGGGGGTATGGCGCGGGGAAGCCCGGAGGAACGCCCGGCCTGAGTGTCTGGGGACGGGACAGGATCATCCCGCCGTCATGGTGCCTGTCTGCCCGGAAGGCCGCGGGGCCTGCCGGAAGCAGAGGGAAAAACGGTGGTTGCGGGGCCGGAACGGGGAGGGGCGCCGATGCGGCGGCCCCTCCCCGGCAGTCACGAAGTTAGCCGGCGATCTTGGCGCGCAGCACGTCGAACGCGGCTTCCACGCCGTCGGCCTTGGTGCCGCCGGCCTGGGCCAGGTCGGGACGACCGCCGCCGGAGCCGCCGCAGGGCGCGGCCACGTCCTTGATGAGGGCGGGCGCGGTGAAGCGGCCGTGCAGGTCCTTGGAGACGTAGAGCAGCAGGCCCACCTTCTCGCCTTCCACCGTGGCCAGGCAGGCCACGCCGGAGGGGATGCGGGAGCGCACGTCGTCCATGATGTCGCGCAGGGCCTTGACCGGCACGCCGTCCAGCTTGGCGGTGAGCAGCTTCACGCCGTTGACCTCGGTGGCCTTCTGCACCAGGTCGGCGCCGGTGGCCGGGCTGGCGGCCGCCTTTTCGGAGGCCTTGCGCAGCTTCTTCACATCGCTGTGCAGGGCCTGCACGCGTTCGGCCAGCTGGCCGGGCTTGGCCTTGAGCAGGGCCGAAAGGTCGTGCAGTTCGGCACGCTGGGCCACGGCCAGGTCATAGGCGTTCCAGCCGGTGACGGCCTCGATGCGGCGCACGCCGGCGGCCACGCCGCTCTCGGACACGATGAGGAAGCTGCCCGCCTGGCCGGTGTGGCTCAGGTGGGTGCCGCCGCACAGTTCCACGGATTCGGTATGGGCGTCGTCGCCCATGCTGACCACGCGCACGGTGTCGCCGTATTTTTCGTTGAACAGGGCCATGGCGCCGCTGGCCACGGCCTCGTCATGCTTCATTTCCTTGGTGCAGACAGGGTAGTCGGCCATGATGGCGCGGTTGACCTGGCGTTCCACGGCGGCCAGCTCCTCGGGGGTCAGGGCCGCGATGTGGGAGAAGTCGAAGCGCAGGCGCTGGCTGTTGACCAGCGAACCGGCCTGCTTCACATGGGTGCCCAGCACGGAGCGCAGGGCGGCGTGCAGCAGGTGGGTGCAGCTGTGGTTGCGGGCCGTGGCCATGCGGGCGTCTCCTTCCACGCTCAGGGCCACTTCCTGGTCGATGCGCAGCAGGCCCTGTTCCACTTCGATGTTGTGGACGATAAGGGTGGGCGCGGGCTTCTGGGTATCCAGCACGCGGGCGGCGCCGTCGGGGCCTTCCATGCGGCCGGTATCACCGGCCTGGCCGCCGGATTCGCCGTAGAAGGGGGTCTGGTTGGTGACCACATAGCCCTTCTGGCCGGCGGGCAGTTCTTCCACGCTCAGGCCGCTCTCGTCCAGCAGGGCCACGATGCGGCCCTGGCCGTTCAGGCCGCTGTAGCCGGTGAAGACGCTCTGCAGGCCGTCGTCGGCCAGCTGCTGGAACAGCGAGGAGCCGCTGCCGTCCTGGCCCAGCAGGCCGGACTTCTTCTGGCTCTCGCGGGCGCGGCGGCGCTGTTCGGCCATGTGGGCCTCGAAGCCGGCCACGTCCACGCTGAAGCCGCGCTTTTCGGACACGTCGGTGATGATGTCCAGCGGGAAGCCGTAGGTGTCGGACAGCTTGAAGCAGAACTCGCCGGGGATGACCTTGTCGCCGGCCTTTTCCAGTTCGGCCAGCTGGTCTTCCAGCAGGGCCAGGCCCTTGCCCAGGGTGAGGGAGAAGCGCTGTTCTTCCTCATGCACGGCGCGGGCGATGAAATCGGCGTGTTCGGTCAGTTCGGGGTAGTCCTCGCCCATGATCTCGGTGACCTTGCGGGCCACCTTGTACAGGAAGGGCTCGTGCACGCCCATGAGCGTGGCGAAGCGCAGGGCGCGGCGGATGAGGCGGCGCAGCACGTAGCCGCGGCTCTCGTTGGAGGGCAGGGTGCCGTCGGCGATGAGGAAGGCGGCGGCGCGGGCGTGGTCGGCGATGACGCGCAGGGCCGTGTCCACGTCATTGGTGTCGGGCGCGCTGAAGCTGTACTTTACGCCGGCCAGCTCGGCGGCGTACTGGATGATGTCCTGGAACAGGTCGCAGTCGAAGTTGGAGCGCTTGCCCTGGCAGACGGCGGCGATGCGTTCCAGGCCCATGCCGGTATCGATGTTGGGACGGGCCAGACGGTCACGGGTGCCGTCGGCGTGCTGGTCGAACTGGGTGAAGACCAGGTTCCAGATCTCCAGGAAGCGGTCGCAGTCGCACTTGCCGATGCCGCAATCCGGGCCGCAGGCCATGTCTTCGCCCTGGTCGATGTAGATCTCGGAACAGGGGCCGCAGGGGCCGGTATCGCCCATGGTCCAGAAGTTGTCCTTCTCGCCCATGCGCACGATGCGCTCGGCGGGCAGACCGGCCACTTCCTGCCAGATGGCGGCGGCTTCGTCGTCCTCGCGGAAGACGGTCACCCACAGGCGCTCCTTGGGCAGTTCCAGTTCTTCGGTCACGAACTTCCAGGCCCAGGTGATGGCCTCGCGCTTGAAGTAATCGCCAAAGGAGAAGTTGCCCAGCATCTCGAAGAAGGTGTGGTGGCGCGCGGTGCGGCCCACGTTTTCGAGGTCGTTGTGCTTGCCGGACACGCGCAGGCACTTCTGCGAGGTGGTCACGCGCGGCACGTCGCGCACTTCTTCGCCCAGGAAGAACTTCTTGAACTGCACCATGCCCGCGTTGGTGAAGAGCAGGGTGGGGTCGTTGGGCGGGATCAGGGGCCCGGAGGGCAGGATGTCATGCCCGTTGCGGGCGAAGAATTCCAGATAACGGCGACGAATCTCTTTGGCGGTGAGCATAGGGGCTCCATGTTGCTGCCCGGAAGGGCGATAAAAAAACGGGCGGCCCCGCAGGGCCGCGTTGCACACAAAAAACTAGTCCAGATCGGACATGGCGGCGCTGCCGTCGTCCAGATCCTCTTCGCTGGGGATGAACTCCTGCGGATGCATGCCCAGGAATTCCGTGACCTTGGCTTCGATCTGGCGGCGCAGTTCCGGGTCCTCGTCCAGCAGGGCACGGACCTTTTCGCGGCCCTGGCCCAGCTTTTCGGAGCCGAAAGCGAACCACGAGCCGCTCTGCTCGATGATCTTGGCTTCCAGGCCCAGGTCGATGAGCTCGCCCGAGCGGGAGATGCCCTGACCGTAGAGGATGTCGAAGGTGGCGCTGCGGAACGGCGGGGCCACCTTGTTCTTGACCACCTTCACGCGGGTGCGGGAACCGAAGGACTCTTCCTTGTCCTTGAGGGTCTGGATGCGGCGGATGTCCATGCGCACCGAGGAGTAGAACTTGAGGGCGTTACCGCCGGTGGTGGTCTCGGGGCTGCCGTAGCCGGTGACGCCGATCTTCATGCGGATCTGGTTGATGAAGATCACGGACGTGCGCGACTTGTGGATGGTGCCGGTAAGGCGGCGCATGGCGTGGGACATGAGGCGGGCATGACCGCCCACCTGGCTCTCGCCCATGTCGCCTTCCAGTTCGGCCTGCGGGATGAGGGCGGCCACGGAGTCCACCACCACCAGGTCCACGGCGCCGGAACGCACCAGCATGTCGGCGATGTCCAGGGCCTGCTCACCGTAGTCGGGCTGGGAGATGAGCAGCTCGTCGGTGTTGACGCCCAGGCGCCGGGCGTAGTTCACGTCCAGGGCGTGTTCGGCGTCCACGAAGGCACAGGTGCCGCCCATTTTCTGGCATTCGGCGATGATGTGCAGGGTAAGGGTGGTCTTGCCCGAAGATTCGGGGCCGAAGATCTCCGTGATACGGCCGCGCGGGATACCGCCCACGCCCAGGGCCAGGTCGAGACCGATGGAACCCGTGGGGATGACGGGGATATTGACATGGGCTTCGTCGGAAAGCTTCATGACCGCGCCTTTGCCGTACTTGCGTTCGATGGTGGCAAGTGCGGTGCCCAGGGCTTCGGCGCGGGCTTCTTCAGGAGAAAGGGCCGGTTTTTTGGCCATAGAGACGCTCCCTGTAGGAAATTTAAGCAACGCAGTATAGCAAAGCGCGCACGGCAAGGCAAGGAAGGCGGCAGGCCTCCCGGGACGGGCCCTTGCGGGCTGCGGGGATGCCGCCTTCGTCACGGCACGGGCCCCTGCGCATGCCGGGCATCACAGGATACGCCCCGGGCAGGGGGACGGCTGTGCGGGCGCGCACAAAAACTGCGTTATTCAGGAATAAATCTCAATAATTGTCAAGGGGAGAAGGGCCGGCTGTGCGGCGGCAGGAGTGGGGCGCGCTGCTCCGGCTCCCTGCACCGTATCCCGCTCCAGGTCCCCGATGCCGTGCAGGCGCGCCGGAGCGGACGGCGCAACGCCTTCGGTCCGTGCCGTTAAACGGCAGGCCCATTCGCCGGGAACGAAGCGCCGCGGCAGGTGATGCGGCACGCGTGCGGCTCCTCAAGAGCGTCCCCATCCCTGCACGGGGCCCGCAGAGGCGGCAGAACGAAAAAAACCTATCCAAAAGCTGTGAAAATCCGGGCCGGGCTCTTGCCTCCTGCCCCCGCTTTCGCGTAGAAGGCGGGCCATGATGAACACTCCCTCCGATTTCCAGACCCCCGCCGCGCCCGGCATGGTCAATGCTGACCAGCGGCCGGTGGATGTGGTCGTGCTTTTTTCCGGCGGCCTGGACAGCATCCTGGCGGCCAAGGTCCTGGAGGAACAGGGCCTGCGGGTCTGCTGCCTGCACTGCCATTCCCCCTTCTTCGGTGATCCCGGCGCCGTGGAGCGCTGGAGCAACCTCTACGGGCTGGACATCCGCACCCTGGACGTGAGCGACGATTTTTGCGCCATGCTGCGTGCCCGCCCGGCCCACGGCTTCGGCAAGGTCATGAACCCCTGCGTGGACTGCAAGATCCTGCTCCTGCGCCATGCCCGCCTTTACATGGAGAGCATCGGCGCGCGCCTGCTGGCCACGGGCGAGGTCATGGGGCAGCGTCCCATGTCGCAGCGCCGGGACGTGCTCAACGCCATCCGCCGCGATGCCGGGGTGCAGGACATCCTGCTGCGTCCTCTGAGCGCCCTGCATCTGGCGCCCACCCCCGCCGAGGAGGAGGGCTTCGTGGACCGTTCCCGTCTGCTGGGCATCAGCGGGCGCGGCCGCAAGGACCAGCTGGAACTGGCCAAAAAGTACCAGCTGCCCGAGATCCCCACGCCCGGCGGCGGCTGCCGTCTGGCGGACAAGGAGAACGCCCGCCGCTACTGGCCCGTGCTCTCCCGCTGGCCCGAGCCCGACACGCGGGCCTTCAAACTCTCCAATCTGGGGCGGCAGTTCTGGGCGCAGCAGGACGGCCGGGACTACTGGCTGGCCATCGGCCGCACCAGTGCCGACAACCAGGCCCTGCACACGGTACTGGGCAAGGACGATGCCAAGATCCATCTGGCCGACATCCCCGGTCCGCTGGCCGTGGCCTGCGGGGGCCGTACATGGCCGGAAGAGGTGCTGCGTGCGGCGGCGGCCCTGATGGCCTCCTACTCCGGCAAGGCCGTGCGCCTGGGGGCCCCCGTGGGCGTGCGGGCCAGCTGGCTGGGCGGCGGCTGGCAGGGTGAGGTGCTGCCCTCGCGTGAGGGCATCTGGCAGGAGCCGGCCTGGGTGCCGGCCCGCGAAGAACTGCGTGCCGAGCAGAAAGCACGCCTGCACGGCATCCCGCCGCAGGAGGAGGCGGGGGAATAGGCGCGTACCGCTTTACAAGATAACTTTTTCCGGGTAATGAGGAGCGATTCCTCATTATGGGGCAACAATGCCAAAATCGTGCCTACAGGGCCAGTTTTGGGAGGCTTATATGGACCAGAAGGATATAGAGTATTTCCGCAAGCTCCTCACCAGCATGCTGGAGGAAGCCAAGCAGAAGGGCGACTCCACCATCGAAGAGCTCACGGACAGCAACGAAGTCTTTGCCGACCCTGCTGACCGGGCTACCGCTGAATCCGACCGCGCCTTCACCCTGCGCATCCGTGACCGCGAACGCCGCCTGATCCGCAAGATCCAGTCCGCGTTGCAGCGCATCGACGACGGCACCTACGGTATTTGCGACGAATGCGGCGAAGAGATCGCCATCCCCCGTCTCAAGGCCCGTCCTGTCACCCGTCTGTGCATCAACTGCAAGGCCAAGCAGGAAGAGGACGAACATCTGCGCGGCGACTAGCGCGCATCCTTGACCTGTGCCGCCGGAGCGCGGCATCCTTTGACCTTTTCACAAAAAACGGGCTCCGGCCCGTTTTTCTGTTTTTTGCCCCGGCTTCGCGCCGGTAAGGACATCCCCGGCAATATCTATGGACGCCCATCTTTTTTCCCGTTTTTGCGAGGAGCTCGCCCCGCGCATCATCGGCGGCTGGCTGGAAAAGGTGCAGGAACCGGCCCCCGGCCTGCTGGCTTTCAACATCAATCTGGCCGCGCGCGGCCAGAGCTACGGTCAGGCAGGCGGCAGCCGCAAGTGCCAGCTGTGCCTGCGCGCCGCACGCAAGGAACCCTTCCTCTTCCTTTCCCGCAGCCGTCTGGCCGCCGGGCGGGCCCCCTCGGCCCCGGTCATGCGCCTGCGCAAATATCTGGCCGGGCACCGTATCCTGGCCACGGTCTGCTGCTTCAGCCGCCGCCAGCTCTGGCTGCTGGTGGGCGGGGAGGCCGCGGCCGAAGAGGCCCTGCGCCGCCAGATGGTGCTCTGGAGCCCGGCGGAAGGCGAGGAGGACGGCCTTTCCCCTGAGAGCGGGGCGCAGCCGGACATGGCGGACATGACGCCGGAGAGCGGCGAGGCCGCGGAGCGGGAGCCCCTGGCCACCTGGTTGCTGCTGGACTTGCGCGAAGGGGCCTCGGTGCGCTTCTTGCCCGTGAGCCGCAGCCCGCAGGAAGAGTCCCTGCGCTGGCCGGAGCCCGGAGAGCTGGAAGAGGCCCTGGCGCACTGGCGGGACTGGCCGGTACTGACCCCGGCCCTGCGCCGTGCCCTGCCCCTGTATGACGAGCTGGACCGGCAGGCCCTGCTGGAAGACCTGCGCCTGGGCGGCGGGGACGTGTTCTACTATACGCCGCCGGATGGAGAGGCGGAGGAGAAGGCCGGGAGCGAGCGGCCCTCCTGCCGCATCGCGGCCTGGCCCCTGCCGGATGCCCTGGCCCAGGGCTGGCATGAGGAGCAGGGGGAAGACATCCTCGGCCTGGTGGAGAAGGCCGGGCAGAAGCTGGTGCTGGAAAAGGCCGCACGCGACGCCGCCGGTGCCGCTGCCCTGCCCCTGTCGCGCCGTCTGCGCAAGCTGGAACAGCTGCTGGCCAAACTGGACGAGGAAGAGCAGCGCCTGCTGGGCATGTGCGCCGCCCGTGAGGACGGCCTGCTGTTGCAAGCCTGGCTGTGGCGCTGGCCTGCGGATTTCCGCGCACCGGAGCTGGTGCTGCCGCCGCCGGAGGAAGGCGACGGGGACACGCCGCGCAAGACCGTGAAGCTGGATATGCGGCGCAGCGTGCGGGACAATATGGAACGCCTGTTCCATACGGCCCGGCGCGGCCAGCGTGGCCTTGAACATCTGGCGGAACGGCGTGCGGTGCTGCGGGCCGAACTGGCCACCGTGCAGGCGGCCCGGCAGGAAGCCCTGCTGGGCGGTATCGGGCACGCCGCCGGAGAGGCCGGGAAGCCCGACAGGAACACGGTGGCGCTGGGGGCCCTGCGCGGTGCGGCCCTGCCGCGCAACGTGCAGCTCTTCGTCAGTGACGACGGCTTTGCCCTGCTGCGCGGCCGTGACGCCAAGGGCAACATCGCGGCCCGCAAGCTGGCCGCGGCCCACGACATCTGGCTGCATACCGACGGCGGCCCCGGCTCGCACGTCATCATCCGCCGGGCCCATGCCGGACAGGAAGTGCCGGAGCGCACCCTGGACCAGGCCGGGGCGCTGGCGGCCTGCAAGAGCTGGCAGAAGGACGCGGCCCGGGCGCGCATCCTCTACGCCGAGGTGCGCCACATCCGCAGCATGCGCGGCGCGGGCACAGGCACCGTGCGCATGGACAAGATCCTCTACAGCCGCGAGGTGCCGGTGGATGCCAGTCTGGAGACCCGTCTGCTGCCGGAAAGCCCTGCGGGGAAGACGGACGGGACGGGCAGGGACTGAGCTCCGCCGCACGGCTTTGGGGCCTCACGGGCGTGCCTGCCGGTAAAAGGGCCGCTGGCGGCAAAGAGCGGTAGTGTCTGCCTTTACGGCAGTGGGGTGGCGTCGCGCGCCTGGGGATCGTCCGTCTTTCGGCCCGTTGTGTCGATGAAGTACCAGGCATCGCTTTCCCAGTACCAGTGCTCGCCGCCGGAGCCCGGGACCTCCTTGCGTTGTCCCGTGTCCGTGACTTTCGCCTTGCCGCCTTCGAAGGGAAGGGCAAAAGCGAAACGGGGCGCTATCACCACCTGGCCGCTCTCGTCCGCATAGCCCATGCGGCCCCGGCCATCCACGATGCGGTACAGGCCTTCGCGGACATAGTCGGGGCCGTTGTCATAATGGAAGGGGACGACAGCTGGTGACGCGGCGCAGCCGCACAGGAGCAGGGCCAGCAGCAGGGAACAGCCTGTATTTTTCATGGGGCTCCTTGATATGTACCGGTGAGCACTGACAGACGGGGATGGTCCCGGGCTCCGGCCCCGCCATCATGACGATGGGACAGCGTGCGCCCGGGATGGCCACCGGGCAGACAGCGGCGGCATCTTTCAGGTAAACGGTATGGAAAAGCCACCCTTGCGGGTGGCTTTTTTTGTCTGGGAGCGGACAGGGGCTTTCCCGCTGTCCTACTTGAACAGGATCAGGCAGACCATCTCCATGTCGTCGGGGCCGTCGTTGTAGACGGCATGCCATTCGCCGTCGGGACAGACGGCCGTGTCCCCGGCATGGAGCATGACCTCGGTGCCGTTGTCGTCATAGCGGCACTGGCCCTTGAGGATGTGGTAGACCTCCATGTCGCCCACATGCTGGTGACGGCCCACGGCGTCGCCGGGCCCCAGGCGCACGATGTTGAACAGGCGCCCCTTGTCGTAGAACTCGCCTTCGTTGAGGAGCTGGGTGGCGTGGGCCAGGCCCGGGCCTCCGGCGATCTGTTTGTCGAAGCGGATGTGGTCTTCCTTGCGGCGGATCATGATTCCCTCCTGGGGGTTGGACGGGGTTCGGGCCCCGTCATGGGCGCACGGGTCAGGCCGTCAGCTGACGGTCCTCGTCGGTGGGCGTGTCGTCATCGACCGCAGGCCGGGGGCGCGGGGCCAGCTTGCCGCCGGGACGGGGCTTGCGGTTGCGCAGGGGACGCTGGGGCCGGGCGCTGCCGTGCGGGGCGCGACGGTCGGCGGGAGAGTCGGGCAGGGCCGCCGTGGGGCGCGTGGCCATGTCACGCGGGCTCCGGGCACGGGGCGGCATGTCCTTGATGTGCACGTCCATCTGCGGGAAAGCGATCTCGATATTGTTCTTGCGGAACAGCTGGTCGATCTCGAACAGCAGCTCCGAGGCCGTCTTGACGCTGACATCGTAGTCCCGCACCCAGAAGCGCAGGGTGAAGTCCAGGGTGCTGGCACCGAAGTTGGAGAACAGCACCACCGGCGCGGGGTACTTGAGGATGTCGCTGTGGCCGTTGGCCACGGAGGACAGCAGCTTCATGACCAGGGTGGTGTCGCTGCCGTAGGCCACGCCCACCACCACGTCACGGCGCACCGTACGGCTGTTGCGCGTCCAGTTGATGAGGCGCGTGGACACGAATTCGGAGTTGGGCACGTAGATGACGGCGTTGTCGTAGGTCTCCACGATGGTGGCGCGCACGCTGATCTTGCGCACGCGGCCCGTGGTTGTGCCCACTTCCACCACGTCGCCCACCTGCATGGTGCGGCTGAAGATGAGGATCAGGCCGGAGAGGAAGTTGTTGATGATGGTCTGCATGCCGAAACCGATACCGACGGACAGACCACCGGCGACCATGGCCAGGCTGCTCAGTTCCATGCCCAGCGAGCGCAGGGTGAACAGGCCGAAGAACGCCCACAGGGCGTAGGTGAAGGCCGTCTGCAGGGGCTGGATGAGCGTGGGATCGATACGCAGGCCGCGGCTGGGCATGCGCGAAAGGAAGAGCGTGCCCATGCGCACGGCGGTGCGGGTCAGGAAGAAGACGCTGATGATGAGCAGCACCTGCACCATGTTGAAGCGCGTCTCGCCCACGTTGACGCCCTGGAGCACGAAGTCCTGCAGCAGGGAAAGGCCGCCGGGCAGGGTGCAGACCCACAGGGACATGCCGCCGATGGCCAGCAGCAGGATGACCGGCGCGGCCAGGGCCAGCATGAGGCTGGAGACGGCCGCCGAGCCGCCCTCGTCGGGCAGCTGGTCATTGTAGCGGTTGATGGCCGACATGCTGGCCACGCTGATCTGCAGGGCCAGCGAGCAGGAGACGTAGAACAGGTACAGGCCCATGCTGAAGATGTGCAGGCCCATGACGGCCAGCACCAGGGTCACCCAGAAGATGATGGCGCTGCCCGACAGAAGGGAGGCCTCAAGCTGGGTGCTGGCTTCCAGGGTGTGGCTCTTGGCACGCCACAGACGGTGCAGGAGCATGAGCACCACCCAGGCGATGAGGGTCACCACCGGCGGCAGGGGCAGGTAGATCAGGATGTAGGAAAAGAGCGTCAGCGGGATGAGCTGCCACAGGGGGTTGCTGATGGCGGCCTTGTCAGGGTGCTGCAGACGGCGCAGGTCCCAGGCCAGGAAAACTTCGCCGATGATGATGCTCAGGTTGCCCAGGGCCAGGAAGCAGCGGAACACATTGCCGTGGGCGGACAGCGACGAAGCCAGCAGGGACAGGCCCAGGCCGATCCAGGGCAGGCTCACATGGAACATGTGGCGGCCCACCTCGCCGTGGGTCTCGGAATGGCGCCAGCGACGGTAGAGCACCATGCCGGTGAACAACACCAGCAAAAGGCAAAGGGCGAAGCGCAGGCCGGCCGTATGCCAGTCGTCGGCGCTGACGGGGATCTCCACGGGCAGGCGCAGCTGGATGCCCTGCCAGACATATTGCAGATGCTTGGGCACGGTCTCCCAGGTCTCCAGGCTGAGATAGGGCACCGGGCCTTGCAGATAGTAGTCCCGCCACAGCTGGGGCAGCATGGTGGCGATGTCTTTCTGTGCCTTCTTTAGGTCGGCCATCATGTCCTGGGTGGGCGACAGCACGGAATCATAGCGCTTGATGACGTCGGTCAGGCTTTTCTGGGCCTTGGTGACCTGGCGCGAGTAGTCGCGGATCTCGGCGTTGGACGGCAGATCCTTGGTTTCGGGCAGGCTCTCGGCCAGATGGTTGACGCGCTCCAGCAGGGAGTTGACGCTGTTGCGGGCCAGCAGCACGGGGTCGATGACCTGCTGCATCTGCTGCACGGTGAAGGAGATGCGGCGGTCCAGGGCCTCCAGCGGGTTGGGCCAGTTTTTGAACGTGTTGATGAGCAGGAGCAGGCGGCGGGCTTCCTCGACGATGGGCCGCGCCTGCTTGGACATGGTCTCCGCCTGCTTGTTGATGTCACGCACCAGGCCGCGCGTACTGCTGTTAATGTCGTCCAGCATGTCCTTCTGGCCGGCCCAGATGTTCTCCAGCGGGTCCACCGTGGGAGCCGCATCGGCTTCGGCAGGGGCGCTGGAAGCGGCTTTTTTGTCCTGGGCCTTGTCGTCCTTTTTGGAGTCGGCCTTGTCGTCGTTTTTCTGGGGCGCTTCGTCGGCCAGGGCACAAGTCGGGCCGACGAGGGAGGTCATCTCCCGGCAGGCGTCTCCGGAAAGGGCCGGCACGAGGCTGAGGACGGTCAGCAGCATGAGAACGGGCAGGGAACGGAACAGGCAGCGATACATGGTCCACCTCAGGGAAAGGCCCCTGCCGGAAAGGGACAGGGGCATCATGACATTGAAAAGCCAGCAATAGCGCAAGATGTGCTGATTGAAAAGAGGTCTTCCTGTAAACATGCGGCTCCCCCCGGGAGCAGGCGGATGGCCCGGCTTTACAAGCCCTTCCGTGCCCGGCATAGTGAGCTCATGTCCCAGAGCCTCTCTTCTTTCCTCCGTCAGGATGTCCCGGCCTCTGCTCCCAGGGCGGCTGTTGCCCTGCAACGCTTTTCCCCCGCCGGCAGCGGGGCCGTGGCACAGGCCCTGCCCCTTCTTCTCGACCGCGCGGGCCTGGCCTCGTCCTTTTCCCTGCGTTCGGCCCATGTGCTGGTCAAACCCAATCTGCTGACGGCCACGCCCCTGGCCTGCACCAGCCCCGTGGTGGTGGCCGCCGTCTGCCGCTGGCTGCTGGACCAGGGGGCCCGCGTGCGGGTGGGGGATTCGCCCGGTTTCGGTACGGCCACGGCCGTGGCCCGGCAGACAGGCGTGGAAGAGGCCCTGCGGCCGCTGGGCCTGCGGGTGGAGTCCCTGGCCGATCCCCGTCCGCTGGAGCTGCCCCTGCGCCGGGGCGGGCCCGTTTCCTTCGGGGTGGCCCGGGTGGCGCTGGAAAGCGACGTCATCTTTTCCCTGCCCCGGGTCAAGGCCCATTCCCAGATGCGCCTGACCCTGGCGGTCAAGAATCTGTTCGGCTGCGTCTGCGGCCTGCGCAAGGCCCTCATCCATACGCGGCAGGGACAGGATCCCGACTTTTTCGCCGACTGCATCGCCGCCCTCTGGGCCGGTCTGCCGCCGGTGGCCGCCGTGGCCGACGGCCTGACCGCCATGCATGTGACGGGCCCCAGCAAGGGACAGCCCTTCCCCCTGGGCCTGCTGGGGGCCAGCCCTTCGGCCGTGGCCCTGGACGAGGCCCTGTGCGCGGTGCTGGGTCTGCCTCTGGCCGGCACGCCCCTGGGCGCGGCCCTGGAACGCCGGGAAGCGCCGGGGTGCCGCCGTGCTGGCTGGCAGCCCGACTATGTGCTGGCCCGGCCCGAAGATTTCGACAGTACGGGCTTCATCCTGCCGGACGAGCTGATGCACACCTCGTTCCGGCCCTGGCGCCTGTTCAAGAGTTGCCTGCGCCGCCTGTGGCTGGCGCGCCGAAAATAACGAAAGCTGCTCCCCCGCGGGGAGCGAGGAGTTGACCATGCCTGTGATCCTGCCGGGCCAGACCGACATCTATGCCCTGACCGATGCCCGCCTTTCCTGCGGCCGCACGCTGGAGACCGTGGTCTCCGCCCTGCTGGGGGCCGGGGTCAAGATCATCCAGTACCGTGAAAAGCACATGAAATCCGGTGAGATGCTGGAAGAATGCCGTCTGATGCGCCGCCTGACCCGCGAGGCCGGGGCCTGCTTCATCGTGGACGACCATGTGGACCTTGCCATCCTGGCCGAAGCCGACGGCGTGCATATCGGACAGGAGGACTTCCCCCTGCCTGCGGTGCGCCAGCTGGTGGGCCCCAAGATGTGCATCGGCCTGTCCACCCACAGCCCGGAACAGGCCAGGGCCGCCGTGGCCGTGGGCGCCGACTACATCGGCGTGGGGCCCATCTTCGCCACCAAGACCAAGGAGGACGTGGTGGCCCCGGTGGGCTTCGATTATCTGGACTGGGTGGCCGCCAACATCAGCATCCCCTTCGTGGCCATCGGCGGCATCAAGGAACACAACATCACGGATGTGGCCCGTCACGGGGCCCGCTGCTGCGCCTTGGTCTCCGAACTGGTGGGCGCCCCCGACATCGCCGCCAAGGTGCAGGCCGTACGCGCCGCCATGCAGCGGGCACGGTCATGAACAGACCGCCGGCGGAAGCGACGCTCTGCCTGATCGTCCATGCCCTGTACCGGCTTGCATCCCCCTGTCCGGTCAGAATCCTGGAACTGTGGTTCCCTGCCGATAGAACGTTGCCGGAGGCGCTGTCCCGGCTTTCATTTATCCGGGTGGCTGGAGGGGATGTCCGTCTCGTCCCCTCCCCGGATCTGTTCCGGTGGTTACAGGTCCATCCGCTTGCCCATCTCGAGGAAACGGGGATCTTCCGCATGGGGACAGTGGCCCGGGCATTGGTCCAGTCTGCCCGGGGGCGGGTCTATGCCGCCATTTCTCTGTTGAGTGAATACGGCCTGCGACGTTTTTCGGAAGCGCATTGGGATGAGGGCATCTTCGTACTGCGGCTCTGTCTGATGGAGATGCTGGATATGGACCTGTCTGGCGCGGACACGGAACAGCTGCGCACATGGAACATCATCAGCCTGCTGCTGATGGAAGCCTTTCTGGCGTCGCCCTGCCGCCCTTTGCGGCCCACGCTGCGCCTGCATGCCCGCCTACATGCCAATGCGTCCCGGATGGGCGATATTCGTACAGGTATCGTGGCAGACGTGATGCTCGGATTGTGGTTCGCCATGCGCTGTACCTGCAAAAAACGTTATGACGCCCTTGCCCGGGCCCTGGCCGCAGCGGAAGCCCTGGGCGACAGCGACATGCAGGCTTTGCTGGTGGCCAGCCGGGTGATCTATCACGCTACACGGGGCGACCTGAACAATTGCATGCAGCAGCATCGGCGGATGCAGGCGGCTCCCGGGAGGATAGGCAACCTCTATATCAGTGTCTGTGCTTCCGTGGTGGCGGCAGCGGCATCCGTGCTCACCGGGAACATCCATGAAGGTCTGGCCGGACTGGAACGGCGCTTGAAAAAGGCACGGCAGGACAACAACCGCCTGGGCGAGATGTGGTTGTGCACCCAGCTCGGGAACCTGTTGTGTTCCGCAGGGCGTCCCGGTGATGCCCTGCGTTATCTGGACAGGGTGCTTTCCTGCTCCAGCGCGTTTTTCATGCCCATGCTCCACTCCTTCCTGTTCCGTGTGCTCGCCTACTATCACTATAGTCGCGGCGCCATCGGGGCCTCGTACCAGTGTTTTCGGCATACGGCCTTTTTCAAGGACGCACTGGTGGCGCGGCGTTCGTACTACGGCTATCCGTGGCTGCTGGAACTGCTGTGGGAATATCGGCGTGCCGGTCTCGAAGATGTGCCCGGCTATGCCCTGATGCAGGTCATCGCCCGGCTGTGGGAAGGGAGCAACATGCACCTGCAGGGGGCTGCACGCCGTTTTGAGGCCCTGCTGCTGGAAGGCGAGCCGGGGCAGGAGGACAGGGTGCTGGCCCTGCTGCAGGAAAGTCTGGCCCGGCTGGAAAAGGTGGAGAACCAGAGGGAACTGGCGCTGACCCGGCGTGAGCTGGCCCGCATCCTGACTTCCGCAGGCCGGAAAGACGAAGCATTGCGCTACAGGAAGGCGGCCGATCTTTTTTTTGCCAGCCCCAGCTGCTCTCAGCATGGCCTGAGCTGTACGGCCCTGCAGTCACGCATGGAGGAACAGGCCCGCAACGTGCTGGAAGCCTGTGAAGTGAGCAACGACAAAAAGGAATATTTCAACTTTTTCCTTCAGGGGCTGCAGCAGGTCCTGCAATGTGAGCGGTCGGCCTTGTTCCGTATCTTGCCGCACGGCGGTCTGCAGGTGCTGGCGGACAACAACCTCGAGGCCAGCCGCAGTGCGGCCTTTACAGGCGGTCTGCTGCTCATGCTGGAAAACATGGAAAAGCTCGGCCGGCGCTTTTTTGTCCAGGGCAAGAGCTTTGTCTGTTTGCCGTCCTTCCGCGGGGAACGTTATCTGGCCTACGCCGATAATCTGTATCTGGAGAGCGTCTTGCCCCAGCTGGGGGACCATGGGCTTGAGCGTTTGTGCTGGATGTTCATGACCCACTTTGCTCTTGCCATGAGCACACAGTGCCTGGAGCAGGTCCAGGCGCGGCCTGAACCGGTGACGGCAGCGGAAGGCCCCGGCGGCTCGGCCCGGCTGTATTGGGAGAACATCCCGGCACCGGTAAGGGACATCGCCAACAGAGTGGCCCACACGGACGTCCCGGTACTGCTGCTGGGAGAGACAGGGGTCGGCAAGGAAGTGCTGGCCCGCTATCTGCACCGGCACAGCGGCAGGCGGGGGAAGTTCGTGGCCATCCAGCCTTCGAGCATGACGGAAAGTCTTTTTGAAAGCACGCTTTTCGGACATGAGAAAGGTTCGTTCACTGGTGCCGTGCAGCAAAAGATAGGTTTGATCGAGGTGGCCCACGAAGGGACGCTCTTCATCGATGAAGTGGGGGATATCCCCCTGTCCATGCAGGTCAAGCTGCTGCGGGTCCTCCAGGAGAAGAACTTCACCCGCGTCGGCGGCATACGGGAGCAGCATTCGGACTTCCGCATCATCGGTGCTACGCATCGGGACCTTCGGCAGATGGTGCAGGATGGCCGGTTCCGGGAAGATCTGTATTACCGGCTGGCGGTCATCCCCATCAACATCCCGCCGCTGCGGGGCAATACCCCTCTGATCACCGATCTGGCCCAGAAGTTCGCCCTGCACTATGCACAGCAGCACCATGTGGCGTTCCGGGGCCTGGATGACGAGACCATCAGACGCCTGTGCGCCCATTCCTGGCCGGGGAACATCAGAGAACTCAAAAATTTTGTGGAACGGATGGTCATTCTCTCCCGGGACGGGATACCCGGGATCGGGCCGCGGGAGTATCCTGAAGGCCGTTCGAAGGTGACAGAAGGGCTGATGGACGACCTGCCTTCCATGGAGACCCTGAAAGAGCGCTATATCCGGCATGTCCTGCAACTGACGCATAACCGGATCTGCGGCCCTGATGGTGCTGAGAGCATCTTGAAGATGAAGCGTTCCACCCTGTATGCGGCTCTGCACCGTTATGGTCTCGGCAGGCGCTGAGATATTCCCGATTCTGGAAAAATTCCCGATTCTGGAAAACATATTTTCCCGAATCGGGAATTTTTGTATTTGTATCTATAAAATAGCTTTTATTTCAATATGTTATATATTGGCACATGTCTTGCTACAAAAGGGCATAATCCTTCAACCCACAGGAGCATGCCATGTCTACCAATTCCATGTGTCCGGTGTATGATGAATATTCCCCTATCGTCCCTGATGGCCTGATCGAGCATTCGCGCATCATGGCGCCCGAAGTCTATAATATCGCCGACAAGGTCTACCTGGCCTATGGCTACGGCTTGGGCAGCCCCGCCATGATCGTCGGGGATGACGGCATCATCATCATTGACCCCAACGAGTGTGAGGTCAAGAGCCGCCGGGTGCTGGAAGCCTTCCGCAAGATCACCGACAAGCCCGTGGTCGCCGTGATCTATACGCATTTTCATGCCGACCATGTTTTCGGTGTCCGTGCCTTCGCTTCCCCGGAAGACGTGGCCGCGGGCCGTATCCAGATCATCTCGCATGAGACGTTGCCTTACTTTATGGCGCTGCAGTCCAGCTCGGGCATCGGCACCATCCTGGGCCTGCGCAATTCCTATACCTTCGGCCAGGAACTGCCCGTGGCCGAGGATGGCCGCATCAACAACGGTATCGGGCCTGACAACATCCGGGGCAAGGATGCCTGCGGCTATATCGCACCGACCCTGACCTTCCGGGACACCCTCGACATCACCATCGCCGGTGTCCGCCTGCATCTGCTCTGGGTGCCCAGCGAATGCGAGGACGAGATCGCCGTCTGGCTGCCCGATTACAAGATCCTGCATACGGCCGAAGTGGTCCAGGGGGAATGCTTCCCCAATCTGCATACCATCCGCGGGACCCGCTACCGCAATCCCCGCACCTGGTACAAGAGCCTGGACAAGCTGCGCAGCTTCGGCGCCGAATACATGGTACCTGCCCATGGACGGCCTACTTACGGCAAGGAAGCCGTGGAAGAGGTGCTGCGCTCGTACCGTGACGGCATCCAGTATGTCTATGACCAGACCATCCGCCTGATGAACCGCGGCTATACGGCAAGGGAACTGGCCCATATGGTGGCCCTGCCCGAACATCTGGCCAAGCATCGCTGGCTGGGTGAGTATTATGGCGCCGTATACGCCCATGTGCAGGAGATCTATCAGGGAGAACTGGGCTTCTTTGACGGTGACCCCACCACCCTGCAACCTACGCCGCCGGTGGAATCCGCCCGCAGGCATCTGGCCCTGATGGGAGGCCGGGACACGGTACTGGCAGAAGCCCGCAAGGCCGGTGATGCCGGGGACTGGCATTGGGCTGCCGAGCTGACGACGTACATCATCCGTGTGGACAACGACGACATGGAGGCCCGTTTGCTCAAGGCGCAGGCCATGCGCCAGATCGGTTATACCCAGACGGCCATCCACATCCGCAACTGGTATCTCTGCGCGGCGCTGGAGCTGGAAGGCAAGGCGCCCGGAGCGGGCTACAGCTATGGCGGCTATCCCGCGGTGACGGCCGGTTTCCCGGCCAAGGGCCTGCTGGACGGCATGAGCATGCAGCTGCTGGGTGACGAGACCCTGGACATGCATCTGTCCATGGCCTTCGAGGTGGATGGAGAACGCTGTGCGCTCGAGATCCGGCGGGGCGTGGCCGAATTCCACGAGTCTCCCACCGGCAAGGAAGACGTGGTCGTGCGACTGCCCAAGCCTGACCTCGATCTGGTGTTCTGCCGCCGGACATCTTTTGAAAAGTGCCTTGAGGAGGGGAGCCTGCAGATCGTTGCCGGCAGCCGGGAGGACGCGCTGTTGTTCTTCAGCAAGTTCGAATGGCCCACGGCCGCCGGTATACGACTGACCATCCGCTAGCTGTTGTGTTGAAGCGGGGGCCGGATTGCCCGGCCCCCGCAGGGAGGACATGCCATGATGCCCGCTACCGCCAACCTTTCTGCCGCCTCCATGCCGGATACGGCCACCAATGCAAAGCCCCTGAACGTCCGCCTTCTCATCAAGTGGGCCATATCCCTGCTGCTGCCGCCTCTGTTCCTGCTTTTGCCGGAATCCACCGGCCTGGACGGGCGCATGAAGCTGTTCCTCGTCATCACGCTCTGGGCCGTCATCGTCTGGGGTTTCAACATCATCTCCGAAGTGGCTGTGGCCATGGCGTTGCCCATCCTGTATGTCCTTGCGGGGCTACTCCCGTACAAGGCGGCCATGTCCAGCTGGACGGACACCCTGACCATCATCACCCTGGGGGGCCTGATACTCGGTCATGTGGTCATGCACACGGGCCTGACCCGGCGCATAGCCCTGTGGGGCGTCAATTGCATGGGGGGCTCCTTCGTGGGGCTGCTGGGCGGCATGACCTTTGCCGTCATGATCATCAGCCCTCTGGTCCCCTCCATCACGGGCAAGACCATCCTGTTCGGCATCATCGCCATCGGCCTGTGCGACGCCATGGGCTTCAAGGCCCGCTCCCGGGAAGCTACGCTGATCTGTCTGGGCACCTTCCTGGCCGTGACCAGTACCAAGCTGTGCTGGCTTACCGGTGCCGGTGACGTGATCCTGCCTGTCTCCCTGATGGACAAGGTGACGGGGAAGACGACGAGCTGGCTGACCTATGCCCTGTACAACGCCGTTCCCGGGGCCCTGTACACGGTCATTTCCGTAGGCCTTGCCCTGCTGTTGCTGCGGGTGGGCGGCCACAGCCACATGCGCGCCACCATGCAGGAACAGTACCGCGCCCTGCCGCCCATGGGCCTTGCGGAAAAGAAGGCCGCCGTCATCCTGGTGGTCACGGTGCTGCTGCTTTTGACCGAACCCCTGCACCATATGCCCACGGCCTATATCATCTTCATCATGGGCCTCATCAATTTCCTCCCCGGTATGGGCCTCATCAACGGCAAGGCCTTTGGGAGCATGAACATCAACATCGTCTTCTTCATCAACGGCTGCATGAGCATCGGCATCTGCGCCAATGCCATCGGTATGGATACCTGGATGACGGAGCGCATGCTCGGTTTGCTGCACACGGATTCGTTATGGAACAGCTCTCTGATCTGCTACGGCATCGGCGTGGTGATCAATTTCCTGCTGACCCCCGTAGCGGCCTTTGTTTCCCTGGTGGGTCCCATTACGCAGATGGCGCAGACCATGCAGGTGGATCCTGCCATCCTCGTGCATTCTTTCCAGTACGGTCTTGACCAGTTCGTCCTGCCGTATGAATATGCGCCCTTCATGCTGGCTATGGGGATGGGCTACATAGGTTTCAAGGATATGGCCCTGGTCATGCTGGTACGCATGGCCGTCATGGCTGTGTTCCTGGGCTGTGTGGCAGTGCCGTTCTGGATGCTGGTTTCCGGCTGGCTGTAGCGGCGGGGCTGCTCCGTCGCCTGTCGGCAGAACGGATATGATAAAGGCCGGGGCTCGAAAGAGCCCCGGCCTTTTGCGCGGGATGCTCCGGCATGTTGCCGGAGCATGACAGCGTAAGCGTGCAAGTGGTTAATCGAAGCTCTTGGCCCAGCGCAGGATATGGGCGTGCAGCAGGCGCACGGCCTGGAGGAAGCGGGGGCCGCGGCCCTGGTAGTGCTGGCAGAGCTGGTGCCAGAAAAAGGCCATGCTGGCCAGTTCCGGGCAGGACTGCATGTGCTGGAGGATGGTCATGCACAGGGGGTGGCCCGTGGGATCGAAGCTCTCCGGCAGGGGGGCGCATTCCTGCAGCAGGGTCTGGAGCAGGTGGGCGCAATGGCTCAGGGCTTTGCCCACGCGGGCCGCGAACTGGCTGGAATAGTTGGGGCAGGCCATGCTCAGGGGCACATTGGTCAGGGGCGTGGGCTCCGTGGCCCCGGAGGTCAGGTCATCCAGGATGCGCCGCCAGTAGACGCGCTGCTGGCAGAGCCAGAGGGTGCGGTCATCGGCCTTGTGGTCGGACAGGCAGGTGGTGGTGATGAAACCGCGCGAGTCGGTGGCCGTCTGCCAGATGCGGGCCTCACGGCAGGCCGAGGTGGTGATGCCTTCGCTCCACTGGCCGCTGGTGAGCTTGGCCAGCACCAGGTCGGCCACGATGGAGGCGCTGATGTGGTGGCGGCACTTCTCGCCCAGGACGCAGTCGTGGTCATGCGGGCAGGGATGGCAGGGCAGGGTGGGCTCCAGGCAGCAGCTGCCGGGCAGGTAGGGGCCGGTATCGCAGGGCTGGGCCGTGGCCAGGAAGATGGAGAGCAGGGGCAGGCCCAGACCGGCCGCCAGATGCATGGTGCCGGTATTGTTGGTGACCAGCATGGCCATCTCGCGCAGGACGGCGCCCAGCTCGAAGATATTGGTCTGTCCCACCACGTCCACGAAGGGGGTGCTGGTCAGGCGGGCGTATTCGTCGGCCAGGGGGCGTTCCGAGGCCTCGCCCAGCAGGACGGGGCAGATGCCCTCTTCCTGCCAGATGCGCTTGCCCAGCTCCACAAAGTGGCTCACCGGCCACTGGCGGCGCTTTTCGCTGGCGCCCAGCTGCATGCCGATGAAGCCGTGCCGGATCACCGGTGCGTGGGCCAGCAGGCGGCGGGCCGTCTCGCGGGCCTCGGTGCCCAGTTCGCTGAGCAGGCCGGAGCCGGGCTGGGAGAGCAGCCGGCCGGAAAGGCCGCCCAGCAGGGGAGCGCCGGTCATGCGGAACATGTCGGCCAGGTTGAAGGGCGCGTTGCTCTGACGCAACTCGGCGGCATGGAGGAAGGCGGGCCAGAGGCCGTCCACGCGCGGACGCCCCTTGTGGTCCAGTCCGAAGCCCAGCACGGCCTCGGGCGCGGGGGCCAGGGCGGTGGCCAGCAGACGGGCGGGCATGCTGGGCGTCAGGTTGATGATGTGGTCGGCCTGCACGGTGGCGCGCAGGTTTTCGGCCCACGCCTGCAGTTCGTGGCGGGTGGCGTCGGCCTGTTCGGGGCTGACCAGGTGATCGGGCACGGTGAGCAGGGGGCTGGCGAATTGCAGCAGGCCCTCGGTGTCCGCGTATTTTTCCAGACAAAGCAGCGTGGTGCTGCGCCCGGCCTTGTGCAGGTCGTGCAGCAGGGGCTGGCTGAGCAGCAGATCCCCGAAGCGGTTCAGATTGATGACAAGAGCATCCAGACGCATGACAGTTTCCTTGCGGAGGGTGAAGATTCCCGTGGTGCTGGGCACGCTGACGGGGGGAGCTTTCTAGCAGAACTGGGCGCGGACGTCCAGACGGGGGCGGGGATCGGAAAGGGCTCGGCGGGAAAAGCGGCAGCGCGGCAGGGGACCGGGGAGGCCGCCGTATCACGACACGCCGTCCATACCCGGCGGCCGTCAGGCACGCACGGATCGTCCGGTGCCGGACGGACGCAAAAAATGGCCCCGCCTCTCCGGAAGGTACCGGGGCGGACCAAGGTCAGCGCTGCGGGCCAGCGCCGGCGCCGGATGCAGGTGCCTGTCAGGGACGCCGTTCGTCCTGCGGCTGTGCCGGGGCCTGTTCCTGGGGGGCCGTGCTGAAGGGCGAGGTGATCTCCCTGGCCAGCAGGGTCACGAAGAGGGCCGGGACCCCGGAATCCACGCTGAACTCGCGGTGGGCCAGCAGGCCTGTGCGCATCTGGCTGCTGCCGCGGGCATTACGGCTGCTCACGTTCTGGAGCATGAAGCGCTTGGGGCGTTTGTCGCTGGGGACACGGCGCTGGACCAGCAGGATGTCCGAAAGGACGAGGGTCGCGCCCTTGCCGGAAAGTTCCGACGGTGCCCCGTAGCCGCCCTCGACCATGCGATGGGCCGAGGCTGCGTCGGTGATGCCGGCTTCCAGCACGCTGGCCTGGATGATGAACCCGGCCTGGCTGGGGTTGTCGGTGATGTCGTACTTTTCGGCGCGCAGCAGGCGCTCCACTTCGGCGCGCAGGCCGAAGACATGGCGGCTCTGGTCGCGGACGCTGACGTAGACCACAGGCGTGGTGTCATCGTCGGCCGGGGCCAGAGAACCCTGGCGCAGGACCTGGATGTCGGTGGGGGCGGGCTGCCGGTGCTTGCAGCCCGGAAGCAGCAGCAACAGCAGCGCGAGGAGGAGAAAGAGCGTTTTTTTCATGCGTCTCCGGGACGGCGACAGGGCTTGCGGCCCCTGCGGGGGAGCTGCCCACGCCACGCGGCAGCGGGCACGATGGCAGGAGGACCGGCGCGTCCGCTACGGACGCGGTACTGTCTCCGAGGTCAGCCCTATACCGCAGAAATCACAGGCATGTCCAGCAGGCGGCCTGCCGCGGTAAAAAGGCGGTTGCCGGCATCCGGGCACAGGCCGGTACGCAAAGGGGCCCCGTCCTGTGCCGGACGGGGCCCCCGGGAAAGCGGGTCTTAACGCACCAGGTAGGGCATGCGTACCGTCAGCGCCTCTTCAGGGCAGTCGATCTCGCACGGCAGGCAGAACCAGCAGGTTCGGTTGGCCTCGAAGGCCCGGCCGCAGGCCATGCAGCGGGCGGCTTCCTTTTGGGCCTCTTCAGGCGTGAGGACCTGTTCCGTCACGGCGGTCAGGCTCCTTTCCGCAACAGGCAGCCGGGTCAGGCTGCCCCGGGGCACCCCGTTGGAGCGTTCGAGATGGGGCTCGAAATCATTGCACCAGCCCTTTTCCGCCATTTCATCCAGAGCCAGCGGATATTCTTCGCACAGGAAGCGGGAGACACAGCGGGCGACGCTGCGGCCGGAGGCCATGGCCGCCACCACGGACGAGGCGCCGGTCGTGCAGTCGCCTGCGGCGAACACTTTGTCCCTGCCGGCCAGCCGGCCGGTCTGCGGATCGGCATCGAGCAGGTGCCGTGCGGTCTGCGGCAGGCCGTCCACAGGGTCGAGGCCCTGACCGATGGCCAGCACGACCATGTCCGCGCTCCGTTCGGCCGTGCACAGGGGATCGAGTTCCGGAGCGAACGCGCCGTTATGGTCAAAGACAGCCAGGCAGCGCTGCATGGTACAGGTCAGTCCGTCCTGACCGGCACGGATGGCCGTGACGCCCCAGCGGTTCTCGATGCGCACGCCTTCTTCCAGGGCCTCGTCACGCTCGCCTTCCGGGATGGGCATGTCGTAAGGGCCTTCCATGACCAGCATGGTGACGTCGAGGCCCATTTTTTTGAGGCTCAGGGCCACGTCCATGGCCGTGGAGCCACCGCCGATGACGATGGCCGATGCGGCATCGAAGCGTTCGCCCTTCCTGGCCTTGTGCAGGACCTCCAGCGCACCGTGGACGGCGGGAAGATCCGCTCCGGGGATGCGGGGAGACAGGGAGCGGCCAAGGCCCAGGGCCAGCAGGACGGCATCGTATTCTTGTTCGAGGGCATCGAGCGAAAGATCGGCGCCCAGGCGCTTCCCGCTTTCGATGCGCACGCCCAGCGCGGTCACCTGCGCCACGGCGCGGTCCGTCACGGCATCGGGAAGGCGAAAGGCCGGGATGCCGGTGCGCAGCAGGCCGCCGGGCTTGTCCCCGGCGTCGAACAGGGTCACGTCGTGCCCGGCCGCAGCCAGTTCGTAAGCGGCCATCAGACCGGCAGGGCCCGCACCGACCACGGCGGCCCGTTTGCCGGTAGCGGGGGCTTTCTGGGCGGGGGCGGCGACGACGGCCGGGAAGCGCTCGGAAAGGTAACGTTTGATGGCCCGGATGTGCACGGCGCCGTCATGGCAGCCCGTGTGGCGCTGACAGGCGCTTTCGCAGGGGTGGTTGCAGATATAGCCCAGCACTTCGCCAAAGGGGGTGTCCTGACGCAGATGGGCGGCGGCATCTTCTTCCCGGCCCTTGGCCAGCAGGCGCAGGTAGCCCTGGCAGTTGATCTGGAGAGGGCAGGCCTGGCGGCACGGGCCGATGGCCAGACGCAGGTTGTCCATGATGCAGCGGTCAACACAGTTGCCGCAGGCCAGACAGCGTTCGGGATCGACCTTGATGTTCAGATCGGAAATCATTACAGCACCACTTCCTCTTGCATAGTGTTCTGAACGCGTACCTTGCTCGGTACGATGGCATCGTCGGCGCCCTTCTTGAGGACGACATGGCACTTCCAGTTGACGTCGTCGCGCTCGGGGAAGTCGAAGCGCTTGTGGGCGCTGCCCCAGCGGCTTTCTTCACGGAACCTGGCGGCCGTGGCAGAGAGGTCGGCGGAACGGATGATGTTTTCCACTTCGTACATCAGGGCAAGGTCATGGCCGTTGCGGACCATGACGTTCCCGCGCAGTTCGTCCTTGAGGATCTCGGACCATTCGAGCCAGCGCGTGAGCTTGAGGTGGTTCTTGGGAGAGATCGTGTAGTCGGTGATCAGGCGGCGGGCCTTGTGCTCCAGCTCGGGCAGGGCGATCTCGCCGTCCATCTTGCTGCGGCGCTCGTGTTCGGCCAGGAAGCTCTCCACGGCGTCGGCATCGAACGCGGGCTGGTCATGGGCCGCCGCGAACTCCACGGCCTGCTCCCCGGCGATCTCGCCGAAGACGAAGGCGCCGCTCAGGTGCTGCTGGGGCACGGAGGCCACGTCACCGGCCGCGTACAGGCCGGGCACGCAGGTCTCGGCCTTTTCATTGATGCGGAAGCCGCTGAGGCCGTGACCGCCGCACAGCTGGCATTCCGTGGGCCACAGCTCGATGTCCTGCTTGCGGAAGTCGACCCGGCGTCCCTTGAAGAAGCGCTCCTGCACCGGGCGCTCGGTGGAGAACAGGACGTTCTCGATCTCCTTGATGGTCTCTTCCTTCAGATGGCTCAGGCGGATGCGCAGGGGATAGTTCCCCTTGGCGAACACGTCCTGCATGCTGCTGCGGCGGCCCACTTCGTTCTCCATGAGGATGTTGTCGAAGATGTCCAGCACCCGGCCGCCGCGGGTGACCGTGACGGCCAGCAGGGGCATGCTGGCATCTTTGATCAGCATGGAAGAGCGGGTGTATTCCATGCCCGTCAGACCGGCGCCGGCATCGAAACCGGCGATGTAGCCGTCCCCGGTGTTGCCGGGGAAGTCGAACAGGCCGTAATGGTAGTCGGAAGCGGGCAGGGAGTAGCGGGCCGTCCCGCCGTTGGAGAGCAGGACGGTCTTGGAGCGGCAGACGACGACACGGCCGGAACGGGTGTTGAAGCCGATGGCCCCGGCGATGCGGTCCCCGTCCTTGAGAAGGCGGGTGACCATGGTGCGGTTGTAGGTCTTGGCCCCGAGTTCCGTGGCCCTCTGGGCGATCATCACTTTCAGGTTGGGTTCTTCCATGCAGGCCTGGAATTCGCCCTTAACGTGGTATTTGAGCGTCTTGAACTGGCCTTTTTCATCCTTGGGGAAGTAGACGCCCCACGATTCCAGCTTTTTGAGCAGTTCGAAGGAACGTGCCGCCATGACGTAGCTCGGGCCGTAGTCACAGACGCCCAGCGAGCTTTCGGTGATGGCGTCCACGTACATCTCCGGCGTCGCCTTGCCGGGGATGGCCACGATGTTCAGGGCATCCATGCCGCGGGCGATGGAGCCCCCGTACTTGAGGTCGCTTTTTTCAAAGATGACGACCTTGAGCTTCGGATTGCTTTCCAGCGCCCGAATGGCAGCCATACATCCGGCGCTTCCGCCGCCGATGATCAGGAAATCGGCGTCGATACGTTCATATTGCATGGTGGTCTCCTTATGCAGGTTAACTGCGTTGCAAGCATGCACACCGGCGCAGGACCGGGAGGTGCGTTAGTTCCAGATGGTGGACGGCTAGGACGCCTTCCCGGACGAGCTCTTCTTCCTGAACAGGAAATACAGGGTGCAGATCACCGTCAGGGCCAGGAACGTCGCGGAGATGGGCCGGGTGAGGAAGATGGTGAAGTCCCCGTCCGACAGGGCCAGGCTCTGGCGCAGCTTGTGTTCCAGCATGCTCCCGAGGATGTAGGCCACCAGGAAGACTGGCAGGCTGAGCTTGAGGCGCAGGAAGATGTAGCCCACGACGGCAAAGGTGAACATGATCAGCAGGGCAAAGGCGCTGTTCTGGGAAACATAGCAGCCCATGGCGCACAGGATCAGGATGTTGCCGTGGAGCGCGCTGGGGGAGATGCTGGTCATCTTGTGGGCATAGCGGATGGCCAGCTTGCCGAACAGGAAGGTGAAGATGTTGGAGAACAGCATCACGGTGAACAGGGCGTAGAGCATGGGCGCCTGGTTCTCCATGAAGGTGGGGCCGGGGGTCAGGCCCTTGACCATCAGGCCGCCGAGGATCAGGGCCGCGGCCAGGTTGCCGGGGATGCCCAGGGTGACCAGGGGGATGAGGTTGGGGCCGTTCACGGCGTTGTTGCCGGCTTCGCACGAGGCCACCCCTTCCAGCACGCCTGTCCCGAACTTTTCGGGATGCTTCGAGCGCCGCTTGGCGACGACGTAGCTCAGGTAGGAAGCGACGGAGGTGCCGATGCCGGGCAGGATGCCGATGAGGGAACCGATGCCGGTGGAGCGGAAGATGGTGGGCAGCAGGCTTTTGTATTCCTTCCAGCTCAGGTGCTCATCTTCCGGGCGGCCGGTGGAGAAGGCCACATGCTCCTGCAGCCCCAGCCCGCGGAAGTAGCGGAAAAAGCTGGTCTCCGACTGGCGGAACAGTTCGGAAACGGCCATCAGGCCCAGCGCCAGCGGCATCAGGGGGATGCCGTCGCACAGGTCCAGGATGCCGAAGGTGAAGCGCTCGGTGCCCTCGTCCGGGTCCATGCCCACGGCGGCCAGCAGCAGGCCGAGGCCGGTGCTGACGAGCCCGCGCAGGGGGTCGTCACTGGCGGCCAGCGCGATCAGGACCACGGAAAACAGCACGATCATGGTGTATTCCGGCGGGCCCACATGCAGGGCCATGGCGGCAACGGGTGCTGCCAGGAAGATCAGGATGAGGTCGGAGGTGAAGTCGGCCGTACAGGAGGCCGCAAGGGCGGTCTCCAGGGCCTTGCCGCCCTGTCCCTTCTTTGTCAGCGGGTAGCCGTCCAGTGTGGTCACGACGGCGTGGGCCGTGCCCGGGATATTGAACAGGATGGACGGTATGGAACCGCCGAAACCGTCCCCCTTGGACATGCCCATGAGCATGGCGATACCGGGGACGGGGCCGAGATAAAAGGTGAACGGCAGCAGAATGACGATGCCTACATTGGCGTTCAGGCCGGGGATGCACCCCAGCACCATGCCCGCTGCGACCCCGAACATGGCGAGGAGCAGGTTTTCCCATTGGAGCACAAGGGAGATCCCTTCAAGAATCTGGTCCATAGTAGCCTCAGCAGTACGGGTTAAAACAGCAGGCCGTCAGGCAGGTCGAAGCGCAGGCCGCGTTCAATGAGCAGATGCACGCATATCAGGATGATGCAGGGGACGAGCAGCAGGGAGCGCAGCTTGCGTACCCCCAGGAACCAGAGGAAAAACACCGCGGCAACGAGGCTGCAGGAGAAAAAGCCCAGCCGGGGGATCAGCAGCAGGTAGGCCAGGTAGGCAGCCATGAGCCCCACCAGCTTCAGGGCGGCCATGAGGCGGGCGGGACGATCTTCCGGCGGGATCGGCTTTGCCTTGACCCTGGGCTCGGAGCGCAGGCAGAGCCCGAGGGAAGCCAGGGAGATGAGAATGATGACGGCCCTGGGGTAGACCTGCTGTATGTCCCCTTCCACATAGACCGGTATGAGCCAAAACCATCCCAATGCACAGAGCAGGAGCAGTCCCAGTCCGAGCAGTCGATCCTGATGCATGTGATCCCCCCTCTCCTTCCCCCGGGCCTTTCCTTCCTGATCCCGGAGAAGCGGCGCGTCATGCGCCCGGTTCAAGCGTTGTTACTTCTGGTCGGCCTTCATTTCCCGGATGCCCTTGCGTACCTCGAGGCAGCGGGCCTTCAGATCCTTGCCGGAGATGAAGCGCGCCTGCGCACCGAGCGTGTGCATCTTCTTCAGGGTCTCGGGATCCTTCAGCACGGTCTCCAGGGCCGCTTCCATCTTGCTGATGATCTCCTGCGGGGTCCCCTTGGGCATCAGCAGACCGAATTCGCTCAGGATGGGATAGGGATAGCCCTTGTCCAGCAGACGGGGGGCATCGAAGTGGGGGATCTGGTTGCCGGAAGTCACGATGAGCATCCGGGCCTTGCCTTCCAGGGCGGCCTGGTAGACGGGCGTGCCCACCCCCAGCTCGACGATGTCGATATGGCGGCCGAAGAAGTCGGCCGAGGCGTCGCCGCCGCTCTTGTAGTTGATGAGCTTGCACTGGATGCCGGCCTTGGCCGTGACGTACTTCATCAGTTCATAGGACCACTGGTTGCCGCCAAAGCCGATGCTCAGCGTATCGGGATGGGCCTTGGCGTAGGCCACGAATTCTTCCCAGGTCTTGAACGGGGCGTCGGCATGGATGTACAGGGCCCGTTCGTTGGGCAGGAAACCGCCGACGAACTCATAGTCGTCGAGGTTGAGGAGGTTCTTGCCGGCAAGTTCGGTGGCCGCCAGGGGCGTGGTGATGTTGCCGCTGAAGACCGTATAGCCGTCCGGCTGGGAACGGGCGACATAGCGCAGGCAGATCTGGCCGCCCGCACCGGGCTTGTTCTGGATGACGAGGGGCTGGCCCAGGATCTTGAGCATCCCGTCCGCCAGGATGCGGCTGGTCACGTCGACCATGCCGACCACACTGTTGGAGACCATGAGGGTCACCGGCTTCGTGGGCCAGCTGGTGTCGGCCATGGCCGGACAGGCCAGGAGCAGGACAGCACAGGTACAGAACAGGGAAACCTTTTTCAGCAGGTGCATGGCAAGTACCTCCAGGGCCGGGAAAGATCTCCGCGGCCCGGGCTAGGGTTGACGGGCGTATCAGAATTCCCGGTACAATCTCATGACATCCGTAAGGACACAGCTTCTGCGAAATTCGAAAGGACGGCTCCTGGAATCGAATGAGATGATGGCCGTGGCGAGCATGGGGGTCCCTTCCGGGATCTCCAGCAGGGAGGCGACATATGCCGAGGCCGTGCAGGCCGCCAGCAGCTCCCGGCTGCGGCGGGAAATGACGTTGAACCGTGTGGCCAGCAGCTCATACAGGGGGAAGGTCGTGAACTCATCCACGGGGACGGCGTCCAGACCGGCAAAAAGATCGGCCGGCAGCCAGGAAAAGGTATGGATGCTTTTCCGGCCGCCCACATGGAGAAGACGCTCCAGACGAAACACCTGCACACCGGGCGTCAGGGCCAGGTAGCGCCGGATGTCATCGGAGGCGTCTTCCAGCTGCAGGGAAAGGAATTCCTTGTGATGCCGTCCCAGGTTATCGCCGAAATCGCGCATCATCCCGTAATACCTGTGCAGGCCGAAGAGGGTCTCCGGCGGCGTGACGAAGGTCCCCGCGCCCTGGCGGCGCTGGAGGTAGCCGGCCTGTTCAAGGTCTTTCAGGGCTTTTTTGACGGTGTTGATCCCGATGCCGGTCATATCGACCAGTTCACGTTCCGTCGGTATCCGTTCATTGGCTTTCCAGACGCCTGTTTCGATGAGATGACGCAGGCGTTCTTCCAGTCGTGCATACAGGGGGGTACGTCCCCGGCTGCGGAAATCCGCAGGACTCAAAAGCGACCGATTCAACCCCATGTTTACGCTAACCTGCTTTTTTTTAATAAATTTTATAAAATATATATATGACTACTCAGAAGAGCGCTTTTTTGTCAAGTGCAGCGCCGGTTTTTCACGGGTCAAAGGCAGGAAAAAGAAAGGGGCCGCAGCTGGATGCTGCGGCCCCTTTCATATGGAATAAATGAATGATCCCGGCGTGCTGTGCTTTCGCCTGCCGGTCAGCTCCTGATGGACTCCAGGATGGCCCGGCACAGGGCGTCTTCCAGCCCGGCGAAGGCCTCTTCCTTGCTGCGGGGATTGCCGCGGCTGGTCACGGCAACGGTGTGCAGGCTGTCCTTGTCGGGGATGCGGCGGGCGGCCGTGCCCACGGCGGCTTCCATGGCCCAGCTGGTGTAGCTGTCGCCCGCGTCGTGCAGGGTGGCGCCCACGCCCACCGTGGCGCCGATGCCCGCGCCTACGATGGCGCCGCCGCGCCCGTCCACCAGGCCGCCCAGCAGCACGCCCAGCATGGTGCCCGTGCCCACGTTGCCCAGCGTGCGTCCGGCGCTCACCCGGCTGCCGTCGCTGGTGGCCCAGACGTCGCGGATCTCCACCAGGATCACCAGGTCGGCTTCCTTGACGTCCGAGGCCGGGTTCAGGCCGCGTTCGCTCTGCAGATAGGCCGTGAGCATGGAGTGCAGGTCCTCCGTCATGCTCTTGCCGTTCTCGATCTTGATGAAGACCCTGTCGCCCCGTTCCAGGGTGACGGCAGGCAGGGGCGCGCCGGGCTCCGGCGCCGGGCGGGCATCGTGCGAGGCACAGGCCCCCAGGGCCAGGGACAGAAGCAGGAGGAACAACAGGCTCAGGATGCGGTGCGGATGCATGACGGCTCCTTGAGGGGGAAAATGATCCCGGTCATTTATATGTTGTATCCCAGGCCGGTAGGCCTGTCCAGACGGCGGAAAGGGCGCGCCCGGAGCCCCTGTGGCGGCGACGCGGGCTTGACGTGGCTGCATTTTGCCGTATCCTCCGCGCACACGGCAGGCCTGAGGGCCCTTGCCGCGGACCTGGCGGGCCCGGCTTTTTTCCTGCTTCTTTTTCCTTCCGGGCAGCCTCAAGGCAGCATGAACGGTCCACGGGACCGTCTTTTTTCATTCACCTCCTGCCACTGCCGTCCGGCAGTCGGATGGACAAGGGACATCATGGGCAAGCAGCTGATCATCGTGGAATCGCCGGCCAAGGTGAAGACCATCAAGAAATTTCTGGGACCGCAGTACATGGTGCAGGCCAGCGTGGGCCATGTGCGCGACCTGCCGTCCAGCAGTCTGGGCGTGGACGAAGCCAACGATTTTGCCCCCCAGTACGAGATCATCGACAATAAGAAGAACGTGGTCAGCGAGCTGCGCAGCGCCGCAGCCAAGGCCGACACCGTCTATCTGGCCCCCGACCCGGACCGCGAAGGGGAGGCCATCGCCTGGCATGTGGCGGAGCTGATCCGCGACAAGGCCAAGGACATCAAGCGCATCCAGTTCAACGAGATCACCGCCCGCGCCGTCAAGGAGGCCCTGGCCCATCCGCGCGAGCTCAACCAGCACCTTTTCGATGCCCAGCAGGCCCGGCGCGTGCTGGACCGCCTGGTGGGCTACAAGATCTCTCCCCTGCTCTGGAAGACCATCAAGCGCGGCATCTCCGCCGGGCGCGTGCAGTCCGTGGCCCTGCGCCTCATCGTGGAGCGCGAGGCCGAGCGCGCCGCCTTCAAGCCGGAAGAATACTGGCTGTTCAAGGCCCTGCTGGGCGCCGAGGTGCCGCCCTCCGTGCGTGCGGAACTGGCGCGCATCGGCGGCAAGAAGGCCGTGATCCGCAATGCCGAGGAGGCCAACGCCCTGGAGGCCGAGCTCAAGGGCCAGCCCTTCGTGGTGGAGAGCGTGGAACAGAAGGAACGTGAGCGCGCGCCGCAGCCGCCCTTCATCACCTCCACCCTGCAGCAGGCCGCCAACCAGCGTCTTTCCTACACGGCCAAGCGCACCATGAACATCGCCCAGCGCCTCTACGAAGGCGTGGAGATGGAAGACGGCAGCATCACGGCCCTCATCACCTACATGCGTACCGACTCCACCCGCATCGCCGACGAGGCCCGGCAGGCGGCGCACGACTTCATCCAGCGCGAGTTCGGCAACGATTACCTGCCGGCCAAGAAGCGCGTCTACAAGACCAAGAGCGGCGCGCAGGACGCCCACGAAGCCATCCGGCCCGTGGATGTGAACATCACGCCCGAGATGGTCAAGGCGGCCCTGCCCCCGGACCAGTACAACCTGTACCGCCTGATCTGGTCGCGCTTCGTGGCCTCGCAGATGGCCGGGGCCCGCTTCCACGACACCACGGTGACCGTGGCCTGCGGCCGTACCCAGTGGAAGGCCAAGGGCGAGCGCCTGCTCTTTCCCGGCTTTTTGGCCGTGCTGCCCCGCGGCAAGGACGAAGGCGATGCCGAGCTGCCGCCCCTGGAGGCCGGTCAGACCCTGAAGCTGGAGAAGCTGGACAAGGAACAGAAGTTCACCCAGCCCCCGGCCCGTTACAGCGAAGCCAGCCTGGTGCGCGAACTGGAAGAGCAGGGCATCGGCCGCCCCTCCACCTACGCCAGCATCATCTCCACCCTGCAGGACCGCGAATACGTGAGCCTGCAGGACCGCCACTTCATCCCCACCGATCTGGGGCGCGTGGTCTGTGAGCAGCTGGTGCAGCACTTCCCGCATCTCATGGACGTGGGCTTCACGGCCGAGATGGAGAGCCTGCTGGACAAGGTGGCCGACGGCGACCAGCAGTGGGTGGACCTGATGCATGCCTTTGCCGCGGATTTCAACCCCACGCTGGCGGCTGCCGCCAAGAACATGCAGAGCGTCAAGGGCGGCCTGCCCACTGATCTGGCCTGCCCCGACTGCGGCAAGCCCCTGATGATCAAGTTCGGCAAGGCCGGGCCCTTCCTGGCCTGCAGCGGCTATCCCGACTGCCGTTTCACCAGCAATTTCCAGCGCACCGAGGACGGCCGTCTGGAGATCGTGGCCCCGCAGAAGCCCGAACTGGAAAAGGTGGGCGAGTGCCCGCGCTGCGGCAAAGATCTGGTCATCAAGCACGCCCGTACGGGCAGCCGCTTCATCGCCTGCACGGGCTACCCGGACTGCAACTATACCGCGCCCATGGCCACGGGCGTCATGTGCCCGCGCTGCGGCGAAGGCCGCATGGTGGAAAAAAGCACCAAGCGCGGCAAGCTTTTCTATTCCTGCGACCGCTACCCGCAATGTGATTTCGCCCTGTGGGACAAGCCCGTGCCCGGACCTTGCCCGCGCTGTAATTCCTCCTATCTGGTGGAGAAGCGCGGCCGCGACGGCAGCGTCAAGATCATGTGCCCCACCAAGGGCTGCGGCTATGTGAAAGGAGGCGACGATGGACAGGATGCCTAAAGCGCCGGCCTCGCCGGTGCTGGTGAGCGCCCCGGTGGATGGCCTGGGCGTACCGCTGAACCTGGAGGCCCGTGCGGCCCGGCTGCTGGACGAAGGGCAGGCCGTGGTCCTGCTGACCGTGGTGGAGCGCGAAGGCTCGGCCCCGCGTGCCGCCGGTACCCGTGCCCTGCTGACCGCTGCCGGTCTGGAAGGCACCGTGGGCGGCGGTCTGCTGGAAGCCCGTGCCGTGGAGGCGGCCAATGTCTGCCTGAAGGAAGGACGCTCCGCCCGCGTGCGCTGCGACCTCACCGGTCTTGGCCCCGACAGCGACATGATCTGCGGCGGCAGCATGGATCTGCTCTGTGAATATCTGATGCCTGCGCAGGCGCCCCTGTTCCGTGCGGCGGACGCGGCCCTGAAAGCCGGGCTGACCGGCATCTGGCTGCTGGACGTGAGCCGGGCCGACGCGCCCGTGCGCGACCTGTATCTGGATGCCCTGCCCGAAGGTCAGGCCCTGGTGGCGGGCCTGCACGAGGGCGCGGAAGCCGTGCGGCCCCTGCTGGCCGGGCGCAAGGGCCGTCCCGGCCTGGTGCGGGAAGGCCTGGCGGAACGTTATGTGGAGGCCCTGGACGCGCCGCCGGTACTGCTGCTCTGCGGCGGCGGCCATGTGTCGCTGGAGACGGCCCGTCTGGCCCATGCCGCCGGTTTCGTGGTGGACGTGGTGGACGACCGCGCGGAGTTCGCCGATCCCCGGCGTTTCCCCATGGCCCGGCGTTGCCTGACCCTGCCTGCCTTCGAGGATCTGGCGGCCCGCTGCGGCATCGGCCGGCACCATTATGTGGCCATCATGACCCGCGGCCACAGCTTCGACCGTGAGGTCCTGGCCCAGGCCCTGAAAACGGACGCCTTCTATATTGGTATGATCGGCAGCAGCAGCAAAAAAGCCTCGGTCTACAAGGCGCTGCGTGCGCAGGGCGTCAGCGATGCGGCCCTGGACAAGGTCTGCTGCCCCATCGGTCTGGGCATCGGCGCGGACACGCCGCAGCAGATCGCCGTCTCCGTGGTGGCCGAGCTCATGGCCGCCAGGGCAGGGACGCTGGGCGCTCTTCGGGCGGCCCGCTGAGGTCCGGAAAGCCCCTAAAAAAGTAGCGTAAAAAATTAGTCAATTATTCCAATTAGTTACAAGAAAAAAGTACGGTTCGCTAACCTATTGGAATAAAAGGATTTTTCTTTATTGAACTTTAAGAGCAAGATAAGCCTGCATTTCTTGACGCATTTTGCAAAAAATGTTTAGCAGGGGATTCAAAGCCCGCTCGCTTTGCGGGCGGGCTTTCCACGTATCGGCAGTTCGCTGCTGTCCCAGGAGTAAGATATCATGACCGGAAAACAGACCATTCTGGCAACGCTGCTGTTGCTTCTCTGTTTCAGCCTTGCGGCATGCAAGGATGAAGGTGCTCAAAAAGGTCAGATGCCCGCCCCGCCGGTGGGCGTCTTCCAGGTGGAAGCCAAGGACGTGCCCTGGCCTTCCGAATTCCAGGCCCAGGCCTCCGGCTCCCGGTCCGTCGAAGTGCGTGCCCGTGTGCAGGGCATCATCGAGAAGCGTCTGTACCGTGAAGGCGAGTTCGTCAAGGCCGGTCAGCTCATGTTCCAGATCGAGCGCGACCAGTACGAGGCCGCCGTCCAGCAGGCCGAGGCCCAGTACGACAGCGCCAAGCGCGAGTGGAACCGTGTGCGCCCCCTGTTCGCCAAGAACGCCGTCTCCCAGAAGGATCGCGACAACGCCAAGGCCGCCTATGACAACGCCAAGGCCGCTCTGCGTGCCGCCAAGATCAATCTGGACTACTGCCAGGTGGTGGCCCCCGTGTCCGGTTACAGCTCCAAGGAAAGCTTCACGCCCGGCAACCTGGTCAGCAACAACTCCCTGCTGACCTACGTGGACCAGACCGATCCCATGTACATCGATTTCTCCATCGCCGCGCCGCAGCACATGCGCCGTCAGCAGCTGGCCGCCGAAGGCCGCCTGCGCTTCCCCGAAGGCAACATCTACAAGGCCCGTCTGCGTCTGCTGGACGGCAGCATGTACCAGGGCGAAGGCCAGGTGGACTTCATCGACAGCCGCGTGCAGCCCGAGACCGGCGTGGTGCAGGCCCGTGCCTCCTTCGCCAACAGCGACGGCCAGATCATGCCCGGCCAGTATGTGCGCATCTTCATGGACGGCGACGTGCTGGTCAACGCCGTGCTCATCCCCCAGAAGGCCGTGCTCATCACCCAGAAGGGTTCCTTCGTCATGACCCTGGACAAGGACAACGTGGTCGGCACCCAGAAGGTGGAGGTCAGCGAGACCATCGGCGACATGTACCTTGTGGACTCCGGCCTCAAGGGCGGGGAACGCATCATCTGTGAAGGCATGGTCAAGGCCCGCCCCGGTGCCAAGGTCAGCGTCATGGGTGACGGACAGGCCCAGAAGGGACAGGCCGCCCAGAAGACCGCTCAGAAGTAGGTGATGGTCTATGGCAGCTTCGGCAAAACCAAATATCTTTTTGCGCAGACCGATCCTTTCGTCGGTCATCTCCATCGTGATCACGCTGGTGGGCGCGCTGGCCATGAAGGCCCTGCCCATCGCCCAGTATCCTGAACTGGTGCCGCCCACGGTCAACGTGACGGTCTTCTATCCCGGCGCCTCGGCCGAGACCATCGCCGGTACCGTGCTGGCCCCCCTGGAAGTGAACATCAACGGCGTGGAAAACATGCTCTACATGACGTCCACGGCCTCCTCGGGTTCCGGTTCGGGCTCCATCAACGTCTATTTCAGTCTGGGCACCGACCCGGACATGGCCCTGGTCAACGTCAACAACAAGGTCAACCTGGCCCAGACCACACTGCCCGAGACCGTGCGCCTGCAGGGCGTGCAGGTGACCAAACGTTCACCGGCCATGCTGCAGATCATCGCCCTGTTCTCGCCTGACGGGCGTTATGACGCCGTGTACCTGCACAACTACATGCAGGTGAACGTGGCCGACGAACTCAAGCGTGTGCCCGGCGTGGGCGACGTGACCGTGTTCGGCTACATGGACTACGCCATGCGCATCTGGCTCGTCCCGGACAAGCTGGCCAAGTACGGCGTCACCGTGAGCGAGATCGCAGCGGCCATCCAGGAGCAGAACTCGCAGTTCTCGCCCGGCCGTCTGGGCGACGCGCCCATACCCGATACCGCCCAGCTTTCCTGGCAGATCGATACCAAGGGCCGTCTGGCCACGCCGCAGGAGTTCGGCGAGATCATCATCCGCACCGGTGAGGACAGCGCCATGCTGCGCCTCAAGGACGTGGCCCGCATCGAGATGGGCGGCAAGGACTACAGCGTCGAAAGCGAATACAACGGCATGGTGGCCCGTGCCATGGGTATCTACCTGCTGCCCGGCGCCAACGCCATCGCCACCGGCGAGGCCGTCACCGCCCGCATGCAGGAGCTAGCCAAAAACTTCCCCGAGGGCATCGACTACAAGATCATCGTGGACACCAACGACTTCGTTATGGAGTCCATCAACGAAGTGGTGCACACCCTGGTGGAAGCCATGATCCTGGTGTTCCTGGTGGTGTTCATCTTCCTGCAGAACTGGCGCGCCACCCTCATCCCCTGCATCGCCGTGCCCGTGTCCATCATCGGCACCTTCGCGGGCATGTTCGCCCTGGGCTACACCATCAACACCCTGACCCTGTTCGGTATGGTGCTGGCCATCGGTATCGTGGTGGACGACGCCATCGTGGTGCTGGAGAACGTGGAACGCATCATGAGTACCGAGCACCTGCCGCCCAATGAAGCCACGGCCAAGGCCATGAGCGAAGTGACGGCCCCCGTTATCGCCATCGTGCTGGTGCTCTGCGCCGTGTTCATCCCCGTGGCCTTCATGGGCGGCCTGGCGGGCCAGATGTACAAGCAGTTCGCCATCACCATCTCGGTGTCCGTGGTGCTTTCGGGCATCGTGGCCCTGACGCTGACCCCGGCCCTGTGCTCCCTGCTGCTCAAGCCGCATGCGCATGACCATCAGCCGGCCAGACCCTTCGTCGTCTTCAACTATTTCTTCGGCAAGACCACGCACCGCTATGTGCGTACGGTGCGTTTCATCAAGGACCACGGCCTGATCTCCATGGCCCTCTTCGGCTGCATGATCGTCAGCCTGGTCTTCCTGTTCCGGGTGGTCCCCGGCGGCCTGGTGCCCAACGAAGACCAGGGCTATATCCTGGGCATGACCATCCTGGACGACGGTGCCGTGCAGAACCGCACCCGTGACGTGACCCGCATCGCTTCCGAGCTGCTGCGCAAGGATCCGGTGGTGGATACGGTCATGACCCTGAACGGCCTGGACATCACCTCCATGTCGACCAAGAGCAACTACGGTACCTTCTTTGCCGTGCTCAAGCCCTGGAGCGAACGTACCACGCCGGAGAGCAGCGCCTCGGCCATCAGTACCAAGGTGCTGGGCGTGACCATGATGCAGCCCGAAGCCGTGACCATCGGCTTCACGCCGCCGCCCATCAGCGGCATGTCCACCACGGGCGGTTTTGAAGGCTTCATCCAGATGCGCGGCGCCGGCACCAGCCAGGATCTGGAAGCCACGGCCAATGCCTTCGTGGCGGAAGCCACGTCCCGTGACGAGAACGGCCAGCCCAAGTATCCGGCCATCGGTACCCTGCGCAGCCTGTTCTCCACCGGTGCCCCGCAGCTCTACGCCAACCTGGACCGTGAGCGCTGCAAGGACATGGGCATCAGCATCAGCGATGTCTTCACGGCCATGAACGCCACCTTCGGTGCGCTCTACGTCAACGACTTCAACTACCTGGGCCGTACCTTCCAGGTGCGCATGCAGGCCGAGGCCGATTACCGCCTGCTGCCCGAGTCCCTGCACGACATCTTCGTGCGGACCAACAAGGGCGGCATGGTGCCCCTGGATGCCATCATGACCCTGGAACGCCGCACGGCGCCCCAGACCATGGAACGTTACAACGTGTTCCCCGCCGCCCACCTCATGGGTGAACCGGCCCCCGGCTATTCTTCCGGTCAGGCCCTGGAAGCCATGGAAAAGGTGGCGGAAAAGATGCTGTCCAGCGATTACGGCCTGGGCTGGGTCGGTTCGGCCCTGCAGGAAAAGCTGGCCAGCGCCGACACCACCGTCATCTTCGTGCTGGCGCTCGTCATGGTCTTCCTGATCCTGGCCGCCCAGTACGAAAGCTGGTCGCTGCCGCTGGCCGTGCTCACGGCCGTGCCCTTCGGCGTGTTCGGCGCCCTGGTGGCCACCTGGCTGCGCGACCTGTCCAATGACGTGTACTTCCAGGTGGCTCTGGTCACCCTGGTGGGCCTGGCCGCCAAAAACGCCATCCTGATCGTGGAATTCGCCGTCGAGGCCTGGCGCGGCGGGCGCAGTCTGGACGTGGCCGCCATGCATGCGGCGCGCCTGCGCTTCCGTCCCATCGTCATGACCTCGCTGGCCTTCATCCTGGGCTGCGTGCCGCTGGCCATCAGCTCCGGCGCCGGTGCCAACAGCCGTCACGCCATCGGCACCGCCGTGGTGGGCGGCATGCTGGCCGCAACCTGCATCGCCACGCTCTTCGTTCCCTACTTCTTCCGCACCATCATGCGGATCTCCCTGAAGCTGCAGGGCAAGAAGGACCCCAACGAAGGCAAGAAAAGCTTCGATGAGGAGGAGGATATATGACCCCCCTGCTGAAAGCGGGCCTGACGCTGGTGCTCTGCCTGGCCGTCACGGGCTGCTCCCTGGCTCCCGACTATAAGCGTCCCGAGCAGGACATCCCCAAGGAGTGGCGTTCCGTGGATCTGGGACCCACTCCGCTGAACACCGACTGGTGGACCCGCTTCAATGATCCCGTGCTCAATGCCCTGGTGGAAGAAGCCCTGAAGAATAACCAGGATCTGGCGGAAAGCCTGGCCAAGATCGATTCCGCCGCGGCCAAGCTGGGCGTGGGCACCAGCCAGCTCGCCCCCTCGGTGAGCGGCGCCGGTGCGGCCACCTCGCAGAGCAACTCCACCAAGATCGCCAACTACAACAGCATCGCGGACCGTTCCTACGTGAACTACCAGGGCCAGCTCTCGGCCAGCTGGGAGCTGGACTTCTGGGGCAAGTACCGCAACAACTACACCATGCTGTCGGACGTGCTGCTGAACACCGTGGTCAGCCACGAGGCCCTGCGCCTTTCGGTGGCCAGCCAGACGGCCCAGAGCTACTTTGCCCTGCTAGCCCTGGACATGCAGCTGGCCACGGCCAAGCGTACCCTGCGCACGCGTGAGGACGCCTTCGGCATCTATACCAGCCGCTACCGTCAGGGCGACATCACGGAGCTGGACTGGCAGCGTGCCCGCGCCGAAGTGGAAACGGCCCGTGCCCAGGTGCACAGCTCCACGGTGGCCGTGGACAGCGCCGAAGCCAGCCTGGCCGTACTGCTGGGCCGTTCGCCCCGCGACATCATGAGCGCCGTCATGCCGCGCGGCGGCGACATCAGCAAGCTGCCGGCCCCGCCCGTGCTGCCTGCCGGCCTGCCGTCCGAACTGCTGGAGCGCCGCCCCGACGTGCGCGCCGCCGAGTACATGATCATGGCTTACAACGCCAATATCGGCGTGGCCCGTGCCGAGTTCTTCCCGTCCATCTCCCTGACGGGCATGCTGGGCACCCTCAGCGCCAGCGTGGTGAACCTGTTCAGCGGTCCTGCGGGCGCCTGGAGCTACGGCGTGACCGGCTCCATGCCGCTGCTGGACTTCGGCCGCACCTGGTATAACGTCAAGGACGCCGAGGCCCAGAAGGAAGCGGCCATCGCCGTGTACCGCAAGACGGTGCAGAACGCCTTCAAGGACGTGCGCACCTCCCTGACCTCCCAGCGCGAGGCCGACGCCATCGTGGCGGCCAGCCAGGCCCAGGTGGACAGCCTGCGCCGCGCCGCGGAGATCGCCCGCCTGCAGTACGACAACGGTTACACCGACTACCTGACCGTGCTGGATGCCGAACGCCAGCTGTTCAGCGCCGAGCTGAGCCTGGCCAACGCCCTGCGTGACCGCCTCAATGCCGTGGTCAGCGTGTGCATGGCCCTGGGTGGCGGCTGGCAGGATCCCAACGTCAAGCCTTCCTTCCCGGTGGCTGACGCGGAAGAGCTGGTCAAGGCCCATGACGCTGCCGGCCAGAAGGCCTCCCAGCCTGCGGCCGCTCCTGCGAAGGCACAGCCTGCCGCCAAGCAGTAGGCACGATCCCCCCCTGAAAAGACACAGGAAGGACGCTTTTGGGCGTCCTTCCTTTTTTTGTGTACATGTATGCAGGCCATCCCCAAAAAGGCCGAGAGGCCGCATTACGGGGCAGCATGCGGGCACAGAGGATGTCCTGCGACGGGGATGTCTTTACAATCCGGCGGGATGACGGCTATCCTGCGGCCATGCTGCATAGAGTACATTTGTTTTTGGCTGGTCTGGCCCTGTCTGCCCTGACGGTCTCCCTTGCTCCTCTGTCGGTGTTGGCGGTGGAGAAGGGCAAGGCGGTGCAGGCCCCGGCGGGCAAGGCCGCTGCGGGCAACAGCAAGGGCGGGCAGGCCTGGAGTTTCGGCACCTCCCGCGACAGGAGCAATGCCCTGTGGCATGACGGCGTGGAGACGGACTCCCTGCGCAAGCGGGCCCTGGGCCGGGACAGGGGCAATTCCTCCAGCATCGAACATGCTCTGCGCGAGGCCGACCGCCAGGCCAAGGCCGAGTCCCGCAAAGCCAAGGAGGCGGAACGGGAGGCGGAGGAAAAAAGCCGTCTCGGCATGAACATCCGGCGCGATGACTCCGTCTGGCGTGCCGAGCTGCCGTCGAGCGAGGCCCGCCCTGACGAGCTGCGGCCTCTGGAGCGGCGGCATGTGGTCCGGGCCTATGCCGACTTCATGGACAGCGATGATGCCTCGCTGACCATCGGTCCGGAGCTGATGCTCAAGGACGAGCACAACGAATGGGGCAAGAAGTCCCGGCCCGAGGAGAACGACCCTTCCGTGGGGCTCGGTATGCAGTTCAGTCTTGATTTTTGATGCCGTCCGGGCGGGATGTCCCGCTGCCGGCACGCCTGTGTCCGGGCAGGGTGCGCGGGTGCGGAGGGGACGTTTTCGGTCGGATGCGGCACGTGCTGCAAAAGAAAAGGGGGGACAGCCTGTCAGGCTGTCCCCCCTTTAGGTGTCCGATGCCCGGGGTGTGGTCCGGGCGCTGTCTCCGTCTGCCCCCTGATGAAGAAGCGAGGGAGGCAGGAAGGCAGACGGACTACCGGGCGGAGGTTTCCGGCTCGTGCGGCAATTCTTCCTTGCCCTGGAGTCGGGTGATCCAGATGGTGCTCAGGCTACTGATGACCGCCGCGACCAGCAGGTAACCGCAAAGGTACCAGGGCTGGCCGTCATTGCTGCTGACCAGCATGGTGGCGATCATGGGGGTCAGGCCCGAAGCGAAGATCCCGGAGAACTGGTAGATGAAGGACACGGCGGAGTAACGCACCGTGGGTTCGAAGCTGCCCGAGAACAGGCTGGACATGGTGGCGTACGCCGCACCGTAGATGATGCCGAAGGGCAGGGAGATGGCCAGGAAGACCAGCAGCACGTTATGGCTGAAGTTGTGCAGCACCCAGAAGGTGGGGTAGGCCGTGATGCCCAGCAGGATGGCGGCGATGCCGAAGATGCGGGCGCGGCCCCAGGTGTCGGCACGCATGCCCCAGAAGGGGATGGCCACGGCCATGACCGCAGCGGCGCCCACGATGACGAACAGGCTCACGGTCTTGTCCAGGCCGCAGGAGTTGGTCAGATAGGTCAGGGAGAACACGCCGAACACGTTGAAGGCGATGCCTTCCACGAAGCGGGCGCCCACGCAGGCCGTCAGGGTGCGGGGATAGTGCTTGAAGGCGGCCAGGATGGGGTACTTGACCTGTTCGGTCTTCTTCTTGGCGGAGGAGAAGTCCTGGGTCTCCTGCACGGAGATACGGATGTAGGCACCCACGCCCACCAGGATGGCGCTGAGGATGAAGGCCACACGCCAGCCCCAGGCCAGGAAGGCTTCGTCGCTGAGGAAGAAGGACAGCAGACCGATGACGCCGGAGGCCAGCATCAGGCCGAGGGCCAGGCCCACCTGGGGCAGGCTGCCGTAGAAGGCGCGCTTGTGAGGCGGCGCGGATTCGAAGGCCATGAGCACGGCGCCGCCCCATTCGCCACCGATGCCGATGCCCTGGGCCAGACGGCAGAGGACCAGCAGGATGGGAGCCAGGATGCCGATGCTTTCATAGGAAGGCACCAGACCGATGCCCACCGTGGCCACGCCCATGATCTCCAGGGTCAGGACCAGCATCTTCTTGCGGCCCAGCTTGTCACCGAAGTGGCCGAAGACGATACCCCCAAGCGGACGGGCCACGAAACCCACGGCAAAGGTGGCAAAGGCCAGGACCGTACCCACCGTCGGGTCGAAGTCAGGGAAGTAGATCTTGTTGAAGACGATGCCGGCCACGACACCGTACAGGAAAAAGTCATACCATTCGATGACCGCGCCGATGAGGGAGGAAATGACCACGCGGCGCAGGTTCTGCTGGCAGTGTCCGTTGTTGGGAGTATCGCTCATTCTCGTTGCTCCTTGGGGGTGCTGCTAGGCCAGTTTCAGGACCTTGCGGGCGTTTTCGTACATGATCTTGTTGCGCACTT
>ERZ1673738.644-NODE-644-length-60258-cov-14.715579_pt1 | contig 60258 bp, 38 predicted proteins | sample MGYA00580198_ERZ1673738 | MGnify/ENA primary metagenome ERZ1673738 (study PRJEB41218, sample SAMN15661784) | gut metagenome | host: Homo sapiens | place: Canada: London | collected 2015-08-20/2019-03-30 | study: EMG produced TPA metagenomics assembly of... | reverse complement strand
ATGGCGTAGAAAAAGATCTATCGGAAGCCATTAAATGGTGTCGTAAAGCCGCTGTTCAGGGATTTGCAGAGGCGCAATTTAACCTTGGGCTTTGTTACTACAACGGTAATGGCGTAGAAAAAAATCTATCGGAAGCTGTTAAATGGTATCGCAAAGCCGCCGATCAGGGACTTGCAGAGGCACAATTTAACCTTGGGCTTTGTTACTACAACGGCGATGGCGTAGAAAAAAATCTCTTAAAAGCCGTTATATGGTATCGCAAAGCCGCCAATCAGGGGTTCAAGAGAGCTCAATTTGCCCTTAAGTTTTATAACCTTGATGTTAAATTATAGGAATATTTTAAAAATTTCTATTCTTTCAAACTGCAAAACTTATCGCGCGGGCGGGTTTACCGCCCGCGCTTCATTTGGGGAGAGCAAATTTTTCCGCCATTTGTTTTGGCGCGCAAAATGCGCGGAATTTCAGGCGGAGAAGTTTTCACGCCTTTGCGCTTGCCCGCAAATTCAGCTTTGCGAAAGCGGTTTATGGAAACGCAAACCTCGCCGCTTCATTTCAAGGCGCCGCAAGTTTAAATCGCGGGAATCGGGGCTGCGGCAATAAACTTGCCGATTCATTTAAAAAGTCCGCAACTTTAACTTTGCGAAGAAAGCCTGCAAAAGGCGCGAAGCTCTCCCGCGCATATTCCGCGGCACGACAAATGCGGCGTCCCGAACGCGGCCTGAGCCCGCAAAAAAGCCGCGGCGCGCCTGCCGGCGACGCGCGGCTTCAAATTTGTCCGGCGGGCGTCGGGCTATTTTACGACCGAGTACAAAATCAGCGGCATTCCGCCGTATATGCCCGCCGGTATCGGCCCTTGCGTCCACGTTCCCTTTTGCCCGCTTCCGGCTTCGGGATAGTGGAACCACATGGCGTTGCCCCACGTTATGCGCTTTTCCGGCGGAAGGGTTGCGTCGTAGAGGCACCGGTTCGCCCAGACGTTGCCGACCTCCGCCTCGATTTTATTCCTGCCGGGCTTTAAGAACTTCGTGATCTCGAGCCTGTACGGGCTCTTCCACACGCTTCCGGCGAGCTTTCCGTTCACCCACACGCGCGCGACGTCGCCGACTTTCGCAAAGTCTATGTACGCCTTCTTGTCGTCGCCGAGCTTCCCGGGCGCGACGTCCGCGAACATCGAGTATTTCGCGACTCCCGAATAGTGCTTTATGCGCGGGTCGGAATTTTCCGTCCAGGACTCCGCCGCATTGAACTTCGCGCGCTCGGGGCCGCCGAGCTTTTCGTCGAACTCGACTTCATAGGGCGGCCTTATCTCCGTGGGCTCCGGCACGTCGCCGGCGGAAATTTCAAGCTTCGATCCGTCCGCGAGCTCGGCGTCAATCTTTCCGTTCCTGAAAAATTCAGCGCGTATCCTGCCGTCCTCCGAGACGAACGGCACGGGTTCGATGTCGGAGATTTCCCTCTTTCCGGCCGAGACTCCGGCGGCGTCGGAAGCGGCCTCGGCGTCGCCGAACGGCTTGTCCGAGACAAAAACCGAATCGACGTGTCCCGAAAATCCGCGCCCCGCCTCCCGCGACGGATGCGGTATGCGCGGCGACTTCAACCCCGATTTGGCGAATTTGCCGTTCAGGTAGAGGTTCGGCACACCGTCGCGGTAGACGACCGCAACGCGCGTGTTGCCGGCGATAGGCGCATTGTGCACCAAAACCGCGTTCCTGTAATTCGCCCCGTGCTCGATTACCGCAACGCCGTTTTTGCCGGCGAGCGCGCCCACGCCCGTGTGCCCGTCGCCGAGCGAGAGGTGCATTCCCTGCGCGGGAATGGCGTCGACGTCCCATTTGGGGCTTATGATGCCGCCGTTTTGCTCTTTGAGCTCCGGCAGATCCGACTTCGGAGATACGGTGAACGCCAGCGAAAAATTGTTAGCCGCCGCATCGCCCGAAACGTCGGAAACCTCTGGGAAGCGCGGCGAGCCGCCTATCGAATAGCTCTTTATGCGCGGATTCTTTTTTGAGTTTTCAAAAACCACAAAGGCGTTGGAATGCGCCGGAAGCGTCAGCGGAACGGAAGTGTACCCGCCGGCTTCGGAAACCGCCGCGGGGACATACCTCTCTCCGGTCTCGGGATTCCATACGCTCGCGTCCATGCCCGCAACGTCGAACGACGCGACTATCCTGCGTGTCTGGGGCGTCGCGTTCAGCACCCAGTACCACACGGTTCCGTCCCTGTGCAGCCGCTTTGCCCAAAGTATCTGCGAGCCCCACGCCTTCGCCGAGCTCTCTATCTTCCCGCCGGAATCGCGGCAGATGAAAGAGGGCTTGATACCCATCGCCTCCGCCGCCTCCCTTGTGGAATAGTTGGCGTAAACCGTCCCCTTGCCGATTTTGCGGACGGACTTTTCGGGGCCGCCGAACAGCTCTTTGTTGAGCGCATTCCACTCGCGCTCCGCCCTCTTGCCTCCGACGAGGGTATCGTATCTGCCGCCGTAGAAATATCCCGCTATCGACGCTCCGGCCTCGACGTATTCCTTCAACTTTTTCAGGGTGTCGAGGCGCAGAAACCTGTCTTTATTTATAGACATCAAGTCGTACTCCATGCGGCCGGGGCTGACGAATTTGCCGTTTTCCACGCGCAGATAGTTGCGAACGCCGTCGCCGTTTACCATGTCGATTTCCACGTTTTCGGGGGCGTCTATCGAGCCGTTTTCGACCGGAACCCTGTCGGACACGAAATTGAGTATGCGAGAACCCGCCTTGCCCTTTTGCGTCATGTACTGTATGCGCGCCAGATAGTCGAAGAACGGTCTGGAAAGCTTAAACCACGGCATCTTGCGGTTGATGACCGACCCCCACGGCTCCATCTGCCAGCCCGGGACGCGCTCGTCGGGCTGGTGGGTGTAAGAGTGGAACACCATCACGTTGTACCCCGAAAGCACTATGGTGTCGGAAGTTCCTTTGAGGGACGCCGGACAGTCCGTCCAGTTTCCGTCGCCCTGCGAGAGCGACTCGCACGTCGTAAGCTCCTTGCCGTAGAAGTGCGCCGCGCTCGGCACATTGCACCACCTGCCGGGGCCCTCCGTCGCGAACCGCGCGCCGTCTACCCCGTTTATGCGCCTCAAATTCTGCCATATCTCGTGCTGCGGAATGTCGGAGACTTTGAAGCCGTACATCGGGTCGTTCATAAACGCCTCCGCCGCGGGCTCGCTCTCGTACAGCAGCCCCGCGCCCCTTATGCGCTCGCCGAGCCTGCCGTAAAAGTTCTCCATCACAAGCTTCGAAGTCAGCGCGCGCAGGTCGGAGCCGAACGCCTCCGTCTGCTCCTTGCCGTCCACGCAGTCACCGACAAAAGTCGGGGCGAATTTTAGCATGTCGTAGCCGTTTTCCTTTTTGAAGAGCTTGTCGAGCCCCTCCGTCCAGCTCTGGTTGCCGCACTCCCACGAGTCCGTCTCGACATACTTGAACACTTTGCCCGCGCCGTCTCCGGCGGCGTCTATCATCTTTTTTATGTAAGAGTCGAAATGCGCGTCTACGGCCTTGGCGCTCATCTTGTCGATTTCGAGCCCCACGCCCCCCTTGGTTGCGGGGTGCACGCGCCTGCCGCTCGTGGTGTATCCGAGGCGCATGACGTTCCAGCGGCCCGCGGGGAAATCCCATTTGAAACTTCCGTCGTCACCGAGGGCGTTTTTGAATACGCGGACATCCTTGCGGTCTATCACCGCCTTTTCGGGGACCTCCATGTCGTCGTAAGGCAGCGGCATTGAGGTCGCGGAACGGTGGGGAATCATATTGACTTTGGCAAGCTGCGCCTGAACGAGCGGCATTTTGGAGGGAACCCCGCCATCCGGAACGAGCTCGAGCGCGCGGATCCCGATGGTGTCGGCGTTGTCCTCCCAGTCGCGCGTGTTATCAGTCCGAACGAGCCTCCAATATTTCGCCTTCGCCGCCGGAAACTTTACGAGAGCTTCGGCTGTCTTGAATTTGACGTCGGCAACCTTCCTGAAATTTTTGCCGTCGTCGGAAACTTCGAGAACCAGGGGTTTCGGCAGACTCCAATGCCTTTTGACTTCGAGCGCAAGCATTCCGGCCTCAAACGGCTCCCCAAATTCCATAAGGAACCCGAAAGACTTGAAATTCTTTTTGTCGGCCCTGACTTCAAAAGCCTTGCCGGACCAGCCTTTTATCGGCTCAAAAGCGGCAGTCTCGGGGGTTGCGGGGCGGATGCTTTCGAGGGCGGAAAACATGGGCGCGGAGTCGGGGCGCACGTTCGGCCACGCGACAACCGCGATGTCGTTGTAAAAGCCCATGTTCGCGTGCGGCTTCGGAAGCTTCAATTCGCGCGCGCCGCCGCCGTCCACCTTCAAGACCGTCCACGAGAGCGTCTTCATCGAGTTTTCCGGCGTTATCCACGGCCCGCCCGCCTCCGACCATCCGTCGCAGTTGTGTATGCCTATGTCCACCCCGTATTCCGAACCCTTTTGGACGGCGTATTTGAAAGTCTCAAACCACTCGGGAGAATTGAAAACGAGAGGCCCCGGGGCGGTCTTGCTGCGCATCCTGTTGCTGCAATTCGCGCCTATGTTGAATATTATGGCGGCCCCGTACCCGTTTTCGGACATGGCCTTCAAGTCGGCGTCTATGCCCTCCTTGGAGACATTGCCCTCTATCCAGTGCCACCACGTCTGCGGGCGCGACTTTCCGGAGGGGTTCAGAAAGTCTTCATATTTCGGCGCGCTCGACGGCGCGTCGGGATTGTAGTTGGTATACTTGTAGAACTCGGCGTCGGAAACGCCGGCGAATGCCGACAAAACACCCGCTGCGGCGAAGAATGCGGATACAAATAATCTTTTGTCCATATACGATATTCCTTTTATATAAATGAATTTCCTCCGTTTCGCACCCGTGGAGCGCAAAATGTTTTTCGGACAAACCCTTAGCGCGCTTAAAAAACGATTGCAAGGATTTTCTAACAAATACAAATAAAATCCCAAATTTCTAGAAAATATCCCCTCAAAAGTCTTGACTGCAAATCCGGAATTATAAAATAAAAACAAAAGGCCCGAATGTCAAAGGGCCCGATTTTGAGTTGAAATTCGCGAAATCCCCGCCGCAAGCCGGGGATTTCGGCGTTGCCCCTCAAAATGCGCGAAGAAACAATGCCGGGCGCCCGCGCGGGCCGACATTTTAACACATAAAAACAACGAGCAATGAAAAACGAAGAAAATCTGTTCGCAGAATTCAAACCGTCTACTTACGAAGAGTGGAAAGAGGAGTCGGTAAAGCTCCTCAAAGGAGCGCCCTTCGACAAGAAGATGTACTCGAAAACTCCGGAGGGGATAGTCCTCAAACCCATATACAATAAAGAGGACGTAAACTTCGAGGTCTCCCTGCCCGGCTACGACGACTACGTAAGGGGCGTGTCTGCGGAGGGCAACAAGGGCTCCCCGTGGAAAATCGACCAGCAGATTTACGCCTCGACCCCGAGAGAATTCAACAAGCTGGCGCTCGACGCGCTCAACAAGGGGCAGACGGCCCTCGAAATACGCCTCGACTGCCCGAGCTCCCGCGGCGTCGACGCCGATGAATCCGAAGCCGGAAGGGTCGGCAAATGCGGCCTTTCGGTATCCGTCAAAAAGGATTTTGACGAAGCCTTGAAGGGCATTGAAACCGATTGCGTGGAAATCAACATCTCCACCGCATCGCGCGCGGCGGGAGCCGCGGCGATCCTCTACGCCTCGCAAAAGGGCAAAAAGCTCTCCGGCGGGATAAGGTTCGACCCGATAGGGACCCTCGCCGAGCGCGGGAAGCTCGACCGCAAGCTCGAATGCGCGTTCGACGAAATGTTCGCTTTGGCCTCCTACAACGCAAAGAACATGCCGTCCTTCGGGGCGATAGGCGTGGACGCCATGCCCTATTCCTCCGCGGGCGCGAGCGCCGTCGAAGAGCTTGGCGCCGCGATGGCGACCGCCGCCGCCTACCTGCGCGAAATGCTCGCGCGCGGCATGTCCATAGACGAAACCGCCCCCCTCGTGAGGTTCAGGCTCAGCCTCGACTCCAATTTCTTCATGACGATCGCAAAGCTCAGGGCCGCGCGCGTCCTGTGGGCGAAGATCGTCGAGGCCTTCGGAGGCTCGGAAGAGTCCCGCAAAATCCGCGTCAACGCCAAGACTTCCGTCTACAACAAGACTGTCTACGACCCGTACGTCAACATGCTGCGCACGGCGACGGAGGCGTTCTCGGGCGTAATCGGCGGCTGCGACTCCATGACGGTGTCGCCGTTCGATGAAATCATGCGCAAGCCCGATGAATTCTCGTCGAGAATCGCGCGCAACCAGCAGATAATTTTGCAGGAAGAGTGCAACCTCACCGACGTCATCGACCCCGCGGGCGGCTCGTACTTCGTCGAAACGCTCACTAAGGAGCTCGCCGGCAAGGCGTGGGAATTCTTCGTAAAAATCGAGGCCGCCGGCGGAATCGTAAAGGCGCTCGAAGCTGGAATGGTCCAGGACGCCGTCGCCGCGACTGCCGCGGGCAAAAAGAAGCTCATCGACACGCGCAGAAGCTCGGTCGTGGGCACCAACAACTACGCCAACCTCGGAGAAAAGCTCCTCGAAAAGCCCGCATGCGAATGCGAAAAAATCTTCAAGGAGCGCGCGGCGGAAGTGTCCGCCGCCAAATCCGGCGCGAAAGTCGACCTCGGCTCCGCAAAGGGCGCCGAAGCGATTGAAAAGCTCGTCGAGGCCGCGGGCGAAGGCGCGGGCATTTCCGCCCTCTCCAAGGCCCTCTGCCATTGCGGAAGCGCGGAAACTTCCGTAAAGCCCCTCGAAATCCGCAGGGCGGTCGAGCACTTCGAAGCCCTGCGCGAGGCGAGCGCCGACTTCAAGGAAAAGACGGGCTCCGGCCCCAAGATATTCCTCGCGACCATGGGGCCGCTCGTCCAGCACAAGATAAGGGCGGACTTCATTCGCGGCTTCTTCCAGGTCGGAGGCTTCGACGTAATATATCCCAACGGATTCCAGACCCCCGAGGACGCCGCAAAGGCGTTCGCCGAAAGCGGCGCGAAATACGCCGTCATCTGCTCCACCGACGACACGTATCCGGAGCTCGTCCCGCCAGTCGCCAAGGCGATAAAGGCGGCGAAGGCCGGCTCGGTCGTGCTGCTTGCGGGCATACCCAATCCCGACTTCGAGCAGTCCTACAAAGACGCCGGACTCGACGGCAGCATAAGCATAAAGAGCAACAACTACGAGACGCTCAAATCGATGCTCGAAACCCTCGGCGTACTCAAATAAAGGGAAGAGAAAGGAATTCTTAAAATGGCAAATCCCGACTTTACTAAAATGGCGCTCGAAGCGCCGAAACCCAAACAGACCCTCGAACAGTGGAAGGCCGACGTCGAGAAAAAGACGGGCCGCAAGTTCGACGAGCTGATCTCCGACACGATGGAGCAGATTCCCGTAAAGCCGCTCTACACTGCGGCGGACTACGAGGGAATGCAGCACCTCGGATTCACCGCGGGCATCGCGCCGTACCTGCGCGGGCCGTACGCTACGATGTACGTCGTGCGCCCGTGGACGGTGCGCCAGTACGCCGGATTCTCGACGGCGGAGGAATCCAACGCCTTCTACCGCCGCAACCTCGCTGCGGGCCAGAAGGGGCTTTCGATAGCCTTCGACCTCGCCACCCACAGGGGCTACGACTCCGACCACCCGCGCGTCGTCGGCGACGTCGGCAAGGCGGGCGTGGCGGTCGACTCCATAATGGACATGGAGGTACTCTTCGACAAAATCCCGCTCTCGCAGGTGTCGGTCTCGATGACTATGAACGGCGCGGTTCTGCCGATTCTGGCGTTCTACATCGTCGCCGGCCTCGAACAGGGAGCAAAGCTCGAACAGCTCACGGGCACCATACAGAACGACATTCTCAAAGAGTTCATGGTGCGCAACACCTACATCTATCCGCCGGAGCCGTCCATGCGCATAATCGGCGACATCTTCGCGTACACCTCGAAGAACATGCCGAAGTTCAACAGCATCTCGATTTCCGGCTACCACATGCAGGAAGCGGGGGCTACCGCCGACCTCGAAATGGCGTACACGCTCGCCGACGGGCTCGAATACCTCAGGCGCGGCGAAAAGGCGGGGCTTAAAGTCGACCAGTTCGCGCCGAGGCTCAGCTTCTTCTGGGCGATAGGCAAAAACTACTTCATGGAAGTCGCCAAAATGCGCGCCGCCAGAATGCTTTGGGCCAAGATAGTCAAGGGCTTCAACCCCGAAAACCCCAAGAGCATGGCGCTGCGCACGCACTCGCAGACGAGCGGCTGGTCGCTCACCGAACAGGACCCGTTCAACAACGTCACCCGCACGGTGATCGAGGCGATGGGCGCCGCCCTCGGCCACACCCAGAGCCTGCACACGAACGCGCTCGACGAGGCAATCGCCCTTCCGACCGACTTCTCCGCGAGAATCGCGCGCAACACGCAGCTCTATTTGCAGGACGAAACCGGCATCTGCCGCGTGATCGACCCGTGGGCGGGCTCGTACTACGTCGAGAGCCTGACCGACGCGCTCGTGAAGCGCGCTTGGGGGCACATACAGGAGGTCGAGTCGCACGGCGGCATGACCAAGGCAATCGAGGCCGGGCTGCCCAAGCTGCGCATTGAGGAGGCTTCCGCCAGGAGGCAGGCGCGCATCGACGGCGGGCGCGAAACCATCGTCGGGCTCACCAAGTACAGGCTCGAAAAGGAGGCTCCGCTCGACATTCTCGACATCGACAACACCGCCGTGCGCGAAGCCCAGATCAAGAAGCTCGAAACGCTCCGCAAGAACAGGGACAACGGCGAAGTCCGCCGCATACTCGAATCCATAACCGAGTGCGCCGCAAGCGGCAAGGGCAACCTGCTCGAACTCAGCGTCGCCGCGGCAAAGGCCCGCGCGAGCCTCGGGGAAATCTCCGACGCTTGCGAAAAAGTGTTCGGCAGGTACAAGGCCGTAATCCGCTCCATAAGCGGCGTCTACGAAAAGGAACTTATGAAGGACAAAAAGAACGCCGACATAGTTTCGGAAATATCCAAGCTGATAAAGACGTTCGAGGAAAAGGAGGGCCGCAAGCCCCGCATACTCATCGCCAAGATGGGGCAGGACGGGCACGACCGCGGCGCGAAAGTCGTCGCGACCGCCTACGCCGACCTCGGATTCGACGTCGACATGGGCCCGCTCTTCCAGACCCCCGAGGAAACCGCAAAAATGGCGGTCGAAAACGACGTGCACGTCGTGGCGATGAGCTCGCTGGCCGCCGGCCACAAGACGCTGCTCCCCGCGCTCGTCGCGGAGCTCAAAAAGCTCGGAAGAGAGGACATCATGATCACCGTCGGCGGCGTCATTCCCGCGCAGGACTACAAATTCCTGCTCGACAACGGCGCGAGCGCCATCTTCGGCCCCGGCACGGTCATTCCCGAATCGGCAAAGAAGGTTCTCGAACTGTTGCTGGCGTAAATCCGGCGCTGCCGCTGCGGCGTGCGCTTCCGCGACAATTCCCGCGGACGCGCCGTGTCGCGGGGCAAAAAATTTCGGCGGACGGGTTTTTCCCGCCCGCCTTTTTTTGGCGCAAACCCTCCGGCGCAAAGCGCGGCGCGCCGATTTTCGGCTTGTGTTGCGCGGCGATTTTTGAAGCATTGTTTCGCATGGAAGACAAACCTCTTGTGAGCATAGTATTGGGAAGCGTCAGCGACTGGGACACGATGCGCCACTGCGCCGCGACCCTCGAAAAGTTCGGCGTCCCTTACGAGCGCAACATCGCAAGCGCGCACAGGACGCCCGCGAAAGCCGTCGAAATCGCCTCCACCGCGCGCGCGCGCGGAGTCAAAGCGGTAATCGCCGCGGCGGGCGGCGCCGCGCATCTTGCGGGCGTCCTGGCGGCGCACACGCAACTGCCCGTCATAGGAGTTCCGATGAAGGGCTGGGCGACGGACGGAATGGACTCGCTGCTCTCCACCGTGCAGATGCCGCGCGGAATACCGGTACTGACGGTCGCGATAGGCAAGGCGGGCGCGGTAAACGCGGCGATCGCCGCCGTCCAGATGCTCGCACTGTCCGACGAATCCTTTGCCCAAAAGCTCGCCGACTTCCGCAAGGCGCAGACCGAGGAGGTTCTGTCGGCGCAATTCCCCGACTAAAAAAATTTCCCCGCCGGACAGCTCCGCCGCAATTTTCGAAGCTCCGGCGGCGAATTTGTCCCCTCCGGATTGGGGGGTCAGTCCGAAAAAGGCAAAATGACAGAAGAAAACACTTCATCCGCCGATACGGCTCCGGAAAAACTTCCCGAAAAAATCGGCTTTCCGCAGGGCACACTATTCGAGCGCCCCGTCAGGCTCGACGTCCTCGCGGCAAAAAAGGGGCTTTTCGCCGCGCTGAACAAGCCCGCCGACGTGCTGTTTGAGCCATACGTGGGCGCCCCCCAAATTCCCGCAAAGGGCGCAAACTGCAATCCCGACCAGCTTTCGAGCGTAATTGCAGCCATGAGGAAGCAGGCGGGGAAACCCGAGCTCGAACGCCTCGGAATGAAGTCGCCCTTCTGCGCCCTGCAATGCGACTTCGAGATTTCGGGCGCATGCGTCGCCGCGTGCGACAAACCCGCCGCGGCCGCCCTGCGCAATGCCGCGGGGTCGGGATATGTCTCGTTTGAATTCATATTCCTCGCGCGGCGCGCGCCCGACCTCCCCGAAAAATTTGAGGCCGACCTGCCGATGGTGAAAAACGAAAACCGGCCCGTATGGGCGGTCTCGCATAGATACGGCAGAAAGAGTAAAACTGTTTTCGAGCTCGCCGAAAACCTGCGCGACTTCCAGCTGTGGAAGGCTTGCGCCACAACCCCCCGCCCTCATCAGATACGCCTGCACGCCGCGGAAAAGGGGCTGAAAATAATAGGGGAGAGCGTGTACTCGCGCGGGGGGCAGATTTTCACCTCGCAGTTCAAGGGCGACTACAAATTGAAACGCGGCGAGGAATTTGAGCGCCCCATTTACCCCCATCTGTTTTTGCACCTCCAAAAAATTTCCTTTGACGGCTCGGCATTCGGAAGCCCCGAATTAGGCTGCGCAGAAATCTTTGCGCCGCTTCCAAAAAATTTTGCGCTCGCTCTGCGCAAATGCGGCAGCTCTATCCGGCTTTAAATTTCCCCCGCGTCCGCGGCGCGCTCTCCAATCCCCTTTCGCCTCTGCGCGTGCCGACTCCTCTTGAAAATTCAAAATCCGCAATCCGGCCCGTCCCGTGGGAAAACGCCAAATATATTGCGTCAAAGCGTTTTATATATCAAAAAAACGCTTGACATGCTTTATCTTATAAAATAGATGCATTTATATGAAACGCATTTGCCTGTCTTTATTTATACCCTCTCTCGCGTTCTCGGCAATCGCCCAGGAAACCGGATATGTCGATTTGAACTGCATAAAGGATTTCGCCACGCAAGGGGTATGGGCCAACAAACCGTACTTTAATTCCGACGCGATATGGCAGACGTCCGACGGAACGCTGCAAGTGCCCGACGCAAACAGCAACCTTAATGTGGATATAAATACAAATATCGAAACGGGCCTCATTTCCGGATATTCAAACACGCCGATAACAATCCACGATCTCAATTACAACCTGGAACTCAACACGCGGATTACATACGGCTCGGACGGCAAGCCGATATACAGCACGCCCCAGATTACTCTGATAGGCGCCGCTAACGCCAACTTGAACATCACGGGCAACCTGAACATAACCCTCAACAAATCCGATACTTATTGGAATCCCTCTACATTTAACATAACCGTCGGCGGCGATCGCATCGGGGGAGGCTCCGGCAACGAAAATGGCAACACCTACCATGTCTACGGCGACATGAATGTCGCAAACAAGGCTTCCGGCACCGATATGTACCCTCAGGGGCTCGTCCTGCAAATCCACAGCGGATTTGTCTCCCAGAGCGCATCCCCGTGGAACACCCTCGCAATACAGAGGAATTGCACTTTCCAGGTCGACGGCAACCTCACATTCTCGCAGACGCCGGGATACACCTCCCAGGCCGACCTGAACGCGCAGCTAATATCGTTCAAAACCGGCATCGAAAACTTTATCGTTAAAGGCGTCGTTGACATGACTTCCCACTATGCCAGCAGCGGCAACCACGAATACCTAACCGAGTGGAACCTGCGCACAAAACTCGGGACGAAAGACTCGTCGTTCGACGGTTCCACGATGTTCGACTCGAACATAACGATAGGCGGATTGAAGGGGAATGCGCTATTGAGCGCGACGGAAGACTACGACGCCGCGAACCATAAAATCAACATGACTTTCACCAACAAGGTTGACGCGGTCTGGCAGGGAACTTTCAAGAACGACGGCGGCACGCAGTTCCACCTGAAAATGGATTCCTCCGCCACAAACTCCCAGACGATGGTATTTTCCGACAAGTCCGCCACAAATTCCGCCACGGGGCTGCTGGTGGACTCCGTGGGCGTCTCGGGCGGAACGCTTCTCTTCCAAAACCAGTCGTCTTACGGCAACGGGGAACTCGTGCTCGACGGCGGAAAGTTCGGCGCGCTCGGCGACGGCGCATCATTCGCGTCCGCCGTCCTGAAAAGCGGCGCCCTGTTCATCGGCAACAAAGACTCTTTCTCCGCGGGCATATACTCCCTGAATCTCGGGGTGCTCGCAAAAGAGGGAACAGAGAAAATCGGCATAGACTTCGACGGCTTCGACGCGGCAATGCTCATAGACGAACCCGCCTACACGCTGATATTCTGCGAATCGCCCGCCGGATTTTCCTCCGACGCCAACGACGACTTCATCGCCCAAAACCTGCTCGGAGCCTTGGCAAACTTCGCGTGGGACGGCAATATGCTGACCGTGAGTTTCTCGCAAGTTCCCGAACCCGCGGCGGCGGCCGCCCTCCTCGGAGCGCTCGCCCTCGGCCTTGCCGCGCTGCGCAGAAGGAAATGATTTGGATATGAGGGGGTCTGTGCGCCCCCCTCATACTCCCCCGCAGGCGCAAGGTGCGCCAGCCAGGCACGGGGGCGGCAGTGCCGCTTCCATAGAAGGGGCACTACCGCCCCTTACGGCGATTGCCTTGCAATACGCCTATCCCCTTTTGGCTACGGATAATAGCGGTTAAAAAGAAGTATATTTATAAGCTATTGGTTATATACCAAAGTAAAACCCGAAACCCAAGTTTCATTAGCCGTTTATTTGTTTGCGCGCGGCGCAAAATCAAATAAACGGCTTTTCTCTTCCGCAACGCCTCCGCCGTTGCGGAGTTGCTTTAAGTTTGCCGATTCCCAAATCTGAAAGTAAGATATTTAAGCGATGTTTAGGCGGTATTGTAGATATTGGAAAAAATAATACGAACCTCCCATGAGAGGTTCGCATACGGCTTCCGGAGTTCGTTCAAAAAAACCAAGGGTACCCGATTTGGCGCAATGATTTTGGATGAAGAGCGAGTATTCGGGGAAAGCCGCCGGTGGGAGCGTACTTTTAGTACGTGACCAGTGGCGGCTTTCCCCGAAACGCAGCTATTCGCCAAAAGCATTCGCCAAATCAGTAGGGGGAATCGGGCTTGAAATGTTTTGGATACCGCGCCTTTAATTCTTTGCGCACTTCCGCCCACGACGTTTTCCAAAACTCTTCGAGATTTGAGGTCGTCTGGACGGGCCGGCCGTTGGGCGCCAAAATTTCAAAAGTCGGGGCGATTTTCCCGCCGCATATCGAGACGCTTTTGGGGTTGAAAGAAAAGAGGTCTTTGAAGGACGCCGAAATAACGGCGCGGCGCGCGGAAGCGTCGTAGCGTACGGCAGCAGGGCGGCGGCGCGGCGATATCTCGACCGACTTCGGGGCGGCGTACTTTAAAAACGCCTGCTGTTCGGGCGACAGCCAGTCGCGCAGGGCGGACAGGGTGTCGAGATTTTTTACCTGCGAGATTGAATTTGAGCCCCAGCACATCTGTAAAAATATCTCGCGCAGGGCGGGATCGTCGATTGGGGCGATTCCGCTCTCAGGGCAGACTGCCGCGACGAAGTTTACGCGCTCTATAAACGCCTTTGCGGAGTCGTCAAAGCTTTTTAATATTACGGGGTTTTCAAAAATTTTTTCGACGAGAATCCGCGCGGCGGCGTCTTTCGGCGGCTCGGCGGCGGCGTTTTCGGAAACGGTAAAATCGCGGAATTTGACAAGCTCAACGCACGCTACGCGCTTTTGGCGCTCGTCGAAGCGCACGACAGTATCGGACGAAAAGTCCCCCGGGAACATCTCGCGCAAATATTCCGCCTTAATGGGCGTTATCATTGACGCCATTATGGACACGCCCTGCGCTCCGCCGCGGCGCTCCTGCAAATCGAGCGCGACGAACAGATCGTCCGTGTACATGCGCGATTCCCTGCATATCTCGCCCTTTGCGCCCGCGGCGAGCGCGCACGCCAAAGTGCCCTTGTTGAGCCGCGCGCCGACATGTTCCGAAAACGCGCAGAGCACGCACTTGGCCGCGGCGTCGGGCTCCGGTTCGCGGGCGGGCGCCTCCCCGCGGCAGGCGCGCAGCGCGAGGCGTTCGAGGTCGGCGGCGGCGCGGCAAGCCTTGCGCGCGTTTGCGGAATGGATTCCAAACTCGCGGCAGAATTTCTCGTCGAAGGAATTTTCGCGGGCGAGCTCGCAGAGGCGGGCGATTTCTTCCGGTTCGGACGCGGCGTCGCCTACGAGTTCGTCGCGCGCGGCGGCGGCGAATGCGTTTTCTATCGGAAGCTTTATCCTGCCGCAGTCGGAGAGCGAGGCTATGAGCGCGGCTTCGCGCAGGCAGCCGCGCCGCATTCCCTCGATGAGCATTCGCGCGTAGCGCGGCTGGGTTGGGAAGGCCGCCATCTTGCGCCCGAGCGGCGTAATCCGAGACATGGCGTCGAGCGCGCCGAGGTTTGCAAGGGTACGCGCGGCGCGGTCGAGCGACTCCGCGGGCGGAGGCTCGAACAATCCCACGCCGTCCGCCGACATTCCGGAGGCTTTGAGCCAGAGCACGATTTGGCTGAGGTCGAGGCGCGAAATCTCGGACGCCGTGAACCTCTCAAAAGACGCCTCGTCGGACTGGCGCCACAGCCTCACGACCGTCCCGGGAGCGGTGCGCCCCGCCCTGCCAGCGCGCTGGGCGGCGCTCGCAAGGCTCACGCGCTCCACGAGCAGTGTGTTTACGCCCCTCGCGGAGTCGTAACGCGCCACGCGCGCGAGCCCCGAATCTATCACAAACCTCACGCCCTCTATTGTGAGGGAAGTCTCCGCCACATTCGTCGAAACTATGACTTTGCGGCGCGTCCCCGGGGCGAGAACCTTGTCCTGCTCGCCTGGCGGGAGGTCGCCGTGGAGCGCGAGCACGTCGAAGCCCTTTGACGCGGGGCTTCTCAATATGCAGCCGACAGTCCGCGAAATCTCGTAGGCGCCCGGCATGAATATCAGGAAATTTCCGGAATCCGACGAGCGCGCCAGCCTCTCGAACTGCTCGCGCGCGCAGTCCCACACGGCGGAATCGCGCGAGCGCGGCGGCGCGTACGATATGTCGATCCCAAACATTCGCGAGCTGCACGAAAACGCGGCGCACTCCGAATCCCCGCCGAGGTATTCGAACAGCGCGGAGGAATCCATAGACGCCGAACACACGGCTATCGCGAGGTCGGGGCGCAACCCGCGCTGCGCGCGCAGGGCGAGGGCGAGCGATATGTCGGCGTAAATGTTGCGCTCGTGGAATTCGTCGAACACGACCGCCGACACCCCTTCGAGCGACGGGTCGGAAAGAAGCATTCTCGCCAAAATCCCCTCGGTCAAAAACACGATTTTAGAATTTTCGCCGTACCGCTTTTCAAAGCGCACGTGCCACCCGACATCGTCGCGCATATCGAAGAGCGCGCCTACGGAGCGGGCGAGCATTCTGGCTGCGACGCGGCGCGGCTGAAGCACGAGAACCCTTCCGCCGAATTTCCGCAGCAGCATGACGGGCAGCCCCGTAGATTTGCCGGAACCCGTGGGGGCGGATACCACAAACCGCCTCTTTCCAGCGTCCGCCGCGGCATAGAGGCTTTTTTCAATCTCGAAAACGGGGGTGTTCATCTCGACGCCAAAAAGAAAAACGGATTTGAAAAAACGCGGGCCGCATACCGGCGCGCGGCGAAAATTTCGATTTCCCCAACCTCCTCCGCCAGCTGAGAAGGCTCCGCGAGCCTCCCGCGCGAAAAGAGAGATGCAGCGACAAAGAGCGCGGTTTCGGCGGGGTCGCAAAACCTCTCCCCCATGCGCGCGAGCGCGCAGGCCCGCGCGGCGCAAAACCTTTCGGCGTCTATCTCTCCGCGCGCAAGCCGTCCGGATATTCGCGAAAATATTTTGAGGGCGCCATCGGCGTTTTGCGGCAAAGTCAGCGCGTAAAAGAGCGCGGCGGAGGCGTCGGCGCCGGAAATTCTGTCGAATGACGCCGTGTACGCCAGCCCCTCACGCTGCCGGACGGCGTCAAAAATCTCGCCGTTTTCCCCTCCGAGATATTCGGCGAACACCGCGCGCGCGGCGTCGCTTCCGCAGTCGGAAACGCCTCCGTCGGGGAATGCGGCGAACGCCGCCGCCTGCTCTTTGCCGCGCCCAAACGACATCTCCGCCCGCCCCCTCGGGGCGCGGAATGCGAAAGTCCGCCCCGCGCGCCGCGCGCCGCGCATTTTGGAGAACGCGCCGCGGCAGCAAGCCAGGGCCTCGCGCGGGTCGAAATCCCCCGCGATTACGAGCGCGCACGAGCCCGCTGAAAAAGTTTTCGCCAAAATTTTTTCAACGAGGCGCGGATACGCCGCTTCAAGCGCACCAGCCTCCCCGTCGGGATGGGAGGAGAGCGGATGCCTGCCGAAGAACGCGCGGCGCAGGCCTATGGAGGCGGCGGTCAGCGGGTCGTCGAGATCGTCGAGCGCGTCGGATATTGCGGCGCGGCGCTCGGCCTCAAAGGTTTCCGGGCGGATTTTAAAGTCCAAAGCCGCGCCCGCGACGAGCCCGACCGCCTTGGAGAGGTCCTCCGGAAGGGCGTCGGCGCATACCGAGGCGGAGGGCTCGGAAAATTCGCTGTAAAACGATATGGCGTTGTTTTCGGCAAATTCCGAAATCTCGCGGAAGCTTTTTTCCGAAGTGTCGCGCAGCGCGCAAAGGGCGGCGAGCGGGTACGCGCCGCGCTCGCGCGGGGAGAGCGCGCAAAGCCCACCGAAAGAATAGAGCCTCGCGTGGACACGCCCGAAGTCCTCGCGGGGAATTAGCGCGATTCTCAAACCGTTGGGCAACTCCTCCGCCTCGGCGCGGAATTTTGCGCCCCCGCCACCCGCGGGCTTTGCGCGGCGCGGCCTCGCGGATTTCGGGGAAACCTCGGAATACGTGTACGCGCCGAAGTCGAGCCCCTCCGAGAGAACGCGCGCGGAAGATTCGGAATCCGATTCAGTGACGGAGCGCGCGAGGCTTTCGGCGAGCTCAAAGCCCGACCCGTAAAAGGCGCACGCGCAAAGTTCGTCCGCAGAATATGCCGCCCCCCGCATGGCGGCGGCGACCGCTGCCCTTTGGGATTTGGCATAGCGGGATCTCTCGGCGGGGGAAAATCCCGCGCCGGCAAATCGGCGGAGCTCTTCAAGCACGGCGTCCCGCGCGGCGGAGCAGTCTTTTGCGGCGCACTCCCAGGACAATATGAGCGCGCCTTCGCCCGCAGCCTCGAAAAATTCCGCGCCGGCGGAATTGGCGATGCCCTTTCCGTATTTCAGCGCGCGCGGCAAAACGGAAGAGTTTCCGGAGCCGAGCGCCATGGCGGCGCACCTCCACGCGGCGCGCGCGGCGGAACCGGCGGCGCGGACTTTGAAGGCCAAAAGGCATTTCGATATGTCGCAGCTGCGGTATTCGACTGTTTCGCGCGGGGCGATTTGCGGGAGCTCGGGCTCGGGGGAAACCGGTTCGAGCCGCCCGCCGCGCTTCCCGAACGCGGCCTCCGCGAGCGCGAAAAACTCCGCGTGGCCGAGCGGGGAGGCGGCGCACAGGCACATGTTCTGCGCGCAATACCTGCCGGAAAAATATCCGCGCAGGTCGGAGGGCAGAACGCCCTCGAATTTCTCCCGCAGCCCGATTACCGGATAGCGCAGCGGGCTTGAAAGATACATGCGCGCAAACAGGTTGTCATAGACGCCCTCGTCGGCGTCGTCGGCGCACATGTCGATCTCGCGCAATATGATTTCGCGCTCGGCAAGAAAAGACCCCTCCGAAAAGTTAGGCTCGAAGAGCATTTCAGACAGCAGGCGCAGGGATTTCCCGAAATTCGCGGCGGGGCAATCTGCCGAATAGACGGTGCGGTCGTACGACGTGTATGCGTTGAGCTCCGCCCCCATCGCGGCCGCGTCCGCGGAGACGCTATCCGCCCCCCGCGCGCCCGCGCCCAGAAACGCCATGTGCTCCGCAAAATGCGACACTCCGCAGCCGCACATCGCGCCCTCGTGGACGCTGCCGGTGCGCACCAAAACCCGCGCGGCCGCCGACGCAAAGCGAACGCCGCGGACGTGGAAAACCTCCATTCCGTTTCCCATGCGCGCGCGGGCACAGTCCGCCGCGCCCGAAATGCCGTACGGCGGCTCCATATTCCCCGTCAGTTTTCGGACCCGAACGGGGAGGCGCTGAACTCCCTGCGCGCCGAGTTCGACGACTTGGACGCCGGAAAGAAGCCGTTGTCGCGTTCGAGCACCATGCTTACCTCGATGTAGCCGGAAAATTTTCCGTCGGGCGTCTCGACAAACTTTTTCGAGCCCGACGACATCACGAACCCGCGCTCGGTAGAAAAGAAGGAGTCGCGCTGGACATCGAACACGTATACCATGTATTTCGGAGTCCAGTAGACGGAATTCCTTTCCACCTTGCCGACGTAGGCCACGACATCCTTTTCGACCGTCATTATCTCGAGTTCGAGCGCATCGCCCTTCAAGTACATGTAGGAGCTCGTGGGAATGCTCTTGCCGTTTGCCACGATCTTGCCGGAACACACGAGCCTCGGGGGATTGGACGCGGCGGACGGCACGTAGCTCTGCGCCACCTCCGCGCGCATTATCTCATTGCCCTCAACCGTCATGCTCTCGGAGCCAACCCAGTTGCCCACGTAGGCGCCGAACGCGGCGCGGGCGTCGGAGAGCCAGTAGTCGGCGTTTTCGCGCGAAAACACCGAGATTTTTTCAGAATCGTCCGCGCAGCAGACGGAAGCGACCGACAGAAGCGCGGCCGCAGCGATTTTTTTCACGGAAATCATATGTCGATTACGTCGTCGTCCTTGGATTTTTCCGAATCTTTTTTCAAAGCCCTGCGGATTATCTTTTCGCTGCGCGCCATGGCTATCGCCCATGTGAGAACCGATACGATAAATGACGCCCAAAGCGCCGCCCAATAGGACGACACGCCTATGCCCTCGCCCGGGATCAGGCGCGCAGCCCAATATATTATGAGCGCGTTTATGAAGAGCATTCCAACCCCCATAGTGAAGATTATAAACGGCAGCGTGAACAGCACGAGAATCGGGCGGATAATCCAGTTCATAAACCATATCGCGACCACGAGCGCCGCAAAGGAAAATATGTTGTTAAACTCTATCTGCCCCGCAGGCAGCGATACCCACGCGAGTATCAGGCCCGCGGCGTTGAGGAGGCAGTCGCGCCAAAAGTTCAGCTCCACGCGGATGGTGTTGCGCACCCTCCCCCCGAAGCCGCGGGTTTCCCCGTCAAGATTTCTGTCTTCCATTTTTAATCCTTCTTTTTAGAGTTTTATACTCTTCCAGGCGTTCGGCAATCTGTTTTTCGGCCCCGCTCAAAATCGGGCGGTAGAAAGTTTTTGGGGTTTGCATGTAGTCCTGCCCGCTTATGCCGCCCTCGCAGTCATGGCTGTAAACGTATTCCGCGCCGTTGCCGAGCGAGCGGTTGAACGCCGTGTGTGAGTCCCGCAAATGGACGGGCACTGGCTGCGCGGGGTTCTTTGCGATGTCCTCCTTTGCGGCGGCGAGCGCCATCATGGCGGAATTGCTCTTGGGGGCGGCGGCGAGAAAAATCGCGGCGTGGGCGAGGTTGAGCTCGCATTCGGGCAGCCCGACGCGCTCGCAGGCGTCGAAGGCGGCGTTCGCCACGAGCAGCCCGCGCGAGTCCGCCAGCCCCACGTCTTCGCTCGCGAGAATCACGAGCCTGCGGGCGATAAACCTCGGGTCCTCGCCGCCGGCGAGCATTCTGGCGAGCCAATATACCGCCGCGTCGGGGTCGCAGCCCCTGACGCTCTTTATGAATGCGGAAGCCGTGTCGTAGTGCTCGTCGCCGCCGGAGTCGTACCTTATCCTGCGCTCCTTCGCGAACGCCTCGACGTCCGCGCGCGAAAGCTCCGCCCCGCCGCCCGCCGCAAGCACCATTGTTTCGAGCGCGTTCAGCGCCCTGCGCATGTCGCCGTCGCACATCTCGGCGACGGCCTTCAAAATCTCGTCGGAAGCGCGGCAGCCGAAATTGCCCATGCCCCTCTCGCAGTCGTCGAGCGCGCGGCGCAAGACCTTCGCCACGTCGTCCGCCCCGAGCGGCTCGAGCCTGAACAGGTGGCTGCGCGAGAGCAGCGGGGCGTTGACGAAAAACCCCGGGTTCTGCGTGGTGGCGCCTATAAGCCGCACGTTTCCCTCCTCGACGTCCGGCAGGAGCAAGTCCTGCTGCGCCTTGTTGAAGCGGTGGATTTCGTCCACGAAGAGTATCGTGCGCTCGCCCCGCCTGTACCTCGCCGCGGCGAGTTCGTCGCGCAGCTGCGCGGCATTCGAGAGAACCGCGTTTATCTTCACGAACCGCGAGCGCGTCTGAGCCGCAATGACGTTGGCCAAAGTCGTCTTTCCGCATCCTGGCGGCCCGTAGAAAATCAGCGAGCCGAAATTGTCAGCCGCCACCAGCCGCGGCAGCAGGCAGCCCTCGCCGAGAATGTTGGCGTGCCCCACGACCTCCGAGAGAGCGCGCGGGCGCATCCTCGCCGCGAGCGGAGAAAACGCGGCAGGCTTGGGGGATTCCGCCCCCCGCCCTCCCGCGGGTTCGAGCGGAAGTTCCTGTGTGTCGTCGGCCATGGATTCGTCGGGAAAAAACAAAAGCATTTCTTGAAAGTTTTGTCAAATAATGCAATCTATATGTGGAAAATACTCCGAAATGGGAAAATTTGCCGACATGCCGTGCGCGATGACGGTCGCGGGCAGCGACTCAGGAGCGGGCGCGGGAATCCAGGCCGACATCCTCGCGATGGCGGCCAACGGCGTCTATGCGTGCAGCGCTATAACCGCCCTCACCGCCCAAAACCCCGACGCGGTGCGCCGCGTCCTGCCGTCGGGGGCGGAGTTCGCGGCGGAGCAGATGCGCGCGGTGTGCGATTTCTACAAGCCCTCCGCCGCAAAGACGGGAATGCTGTTCGACGCCGAAACTGCGGCGGCGGTTGCGGAATTCTTCGCCGCGCGCCCCGAAATCAGGCTCGCGGTCGACCCCGTGCTGGTGTCGACGAGCGGTTCAAGGCTCCTGGAAGACGGCGCGGCGGAAATTCTGGAAAATTCGCTGATTCCGCTCGCGGAGGTCTTTACCCCCAATCTCGACGAAGGCGCGCTTCTGCTGGGCGCGGACAAAATCGAAAACGTCGCCGACGCCGCGCGCGCGCTGTACGAAAAATACGGGGTTCCGGTTCTGCTCAAAGGAGGACATCTCAAAGGCGGCGCCGTGACGGACGTGCTGTTCGACGGAAGCGGTCCGCTCGAAATGTCGTCCGCGCGCATATACGGAGTGGACACCCATGGGAGCGGCTGCACGCTCAGCGCGGCCATAGCCGCAAACTTCGCCAAGGGTCTCGGCCTCAGGGACGCCTGCCGCGCGGCGAGGGAATACCTGCAAGCCGGAATGTCCGACCCGCTGAGAGTCGGCGGAAGAAACTTCATAAACCACTTCCCGCAAAAATGAGCCCCGGAGATTCATACAGCCACGACGGGCACAGGCAAAGGCTGCGTGAAAGGTTTGCGCGCGGCGGGATTCCCGCTCTCTCGGACTACGAAGTCATAGAGCTGATGCTCACCCTCTGCATACCCAGAATCGACGTAAAGCCCGTAGCCAAAGACCTCGTAAAGGAATTCGGCAATCTGCGCGGAATCCTCGACGCCGACCGCGCAAAACTCATGAAAGTCAGGGGAATCGGCGGGAGCGCGGCGGCGTGCGTGGGCTTTATAAAAAGCCTGATAACCCTCTACCACCGCGAAGAGCTCGAGATACCGCAGGTGGAAATTCCCACCATCGACAAGCTGATAAGATATTTCAAAAGCAAAATCTCCGCGGAACCGAGGGAAGTCGTCGAGATGGTCTGCCTTGACTCCAATCTGAAAATCGTCCCCGAAGGAGACGTGCGCATATGCGAAGGCAGCGTCAACAACGCCAACGCCGACATCAGAAAAATCATAGAGACCGCCATACGCCTCGGGGCGTCGAGCATCGCCATAGCCCATAACCACCCCGGCGGCGACCCCCGCCCGTCGTTCGAGGACATACGCTTCACAAAAAAATTGTCGGACGCTTGCAGGCCGATAAACCTCAGCCTCATAGAGCACATAATAATCGGCAGAAACTCCTGCTATTCGTTCAGGAGGTCGGGCGAGTTCGACGTGCTGTACGACGAAAGCATACCGCCGCCGCGCCGTAAGGCCGCCGCCGAAAACCGTGCGCGCGGCAGGAACGTCGCGGAAGGGGGAAAGGCCGTGAAATGAGCGTGCTCGCGATAGAGAGTTCCTGCGACGAGTCCGCCGTCGCCATTTTCGACCCCGATTTCGGGGTGCGCGAAAGCCTCGTGCACTCACAGATAGACCTGCACGCGCTCTACGGAGGCGTTGTGCCCGATCTGGCGAGCTCCGAGCACCTGAAAAAACTCCCCGCGCTCATAGCGAAAATCTCGAAGTCCGAATACTTTTCCACCGCGGGCGAAATCGCCGCCACCAACGGCCCGGGGCTCCCGAACTGTCTCGCCATAGGGGTTGCGGCGGCCTCCGCGCTCGCGCTGAAACTCGGGCTGCCTCTGCGCGGCGTCAACCACCTGCGCGGCCACGCATACTCGCCCTTCATTCCCGTCCACGCCGCCGACCCGCAAAACTTCCGCGCGAACTTCGCCGGGCTTCTGCCGCATCTGGGGCTCGCGGTCTCGGGCGGGAACACGATACTCTTCGAAATCGGGGAGGACGCGCAAATATCGACGCTCGCAGAAACCGAGGACGACGCCGCGGGGGAGGCTCTCGACAAGGGCGCAAAGCTGCTGGGAATGCCCTACCCGGGCGCACCGCTTCTGGAAGAGCTCGCCCGAAGCGGAAAAATCGACAAGTCGATGTTTCCCTACGGCCAGAACAGGAAAATCGAAGACGACCCCGATTTCAGCTTCTCCGGACTCAAAACGAGCCTGCGCTACCGCCTCGAAAAGATGGAGGAGGAGGAAATCGAACGCGCCAAGCCCGACATCTGCGCGTCCTACCAGTTCGCCGTGGTGGAGCAGCTGCGCAGGCGCGCCGAGTGGTTCGCGAAGAGAAAGGCCTACAAGAGCGTCGGCGTGTCGGGGGGCGTCTCAAACAACGCGTCCCTCGTCGCCGCGTTCGAGAGGCTCGCGCGCTCCCGCGGCGCGCGCTTCCTCGCCGCCGACAGGCAGCACAGGGGCGACAACGCCGCGATGATAGCGTTCGCCGCGTGGCTCGCCCCGTCCGAATGCGACGCGCCCGAAAATTTCACCCTCAAAGTGCGCCCGTCCCTGGGGCTCGGCGGGCGGGCAAAAATTTAGCAACCATATGCCGCTTTCCCTGGAATCAGCCTACGCAAAATGCGAGCGCCTAGCGAACTCGCACTACGAAAACTTCCCCGTCGCCAAGATGGTGCCCAAGCGCCTGCGCAAACACGTGGCGGCGGTCTACGCCTTCGCGCGGACCGCCGACGACATCGCCGACGAGGAGCACGAGAGCATAGCCGAAGACGACCCCTCGAGAATCGAGCGGCTCGCGGAATTTGAGGCGCAGCTCGACGTCTCCGACCCCTCCGGGCTCGACCCGCGCTGGAACTGGATTTTCGCCGCCTGCTCCGACACCGTAAAAAAATTTTCCATACCCAAAAGCCTCTTCCGCGACCTCGTGAGCGCCTTCGCGCAGGACGTTGTGAAAAAGCGGTACGCCGACTTCCCCGAGCTGCTCGACTACTGCCGCCGCAGCGCGAACCCCGTCGGCAGGCTCGTGCTGCTGCTGCACGGATTTTCCGACGAAGAGCGGTTTGCGATGAGCGACGACATCTGCACCGCATTGCAGCTGGCGAACTTCTGGCAGGACATGCGCGTGGACAAGCTCAAAAACCGCATATACATTCCCATGTCCGACTGGCGGGGCGCTACGGAAAGCGAAATCTTCGCCGATTCCGCCGGCGCGCGCGTGAGGGAAATCGTGAAATTTCAGGTGGAGCGCACCAGAAAGCTCTTCGACAGGGGGGAAAAACTGCCGTCGCTGCTGCCGTTCCCGCTCAGCCTCGAAATCCGAGCGACCCTCGCTGGCGGGCGGGCGATTCTCGACAAAATCGAATCCCAGGGCTTCGACACGCTCTCAAAGCGTCCCGCATTCGGCAGGCTCGACAAGCTCAGAATCCTAATCCGCGCGCTGGCATCATGAGCGAATCCGACGAAATATCCACGAGCGCGCGCCAGACGGGGGAGCGGAAGAAATCCAACCTCGCCTTCGCATTCTTCTGCCTCGACAAGTCCCGCGCGAGGGACATGGAAGTGTTTTACGCCTTCTGCCGGCTAATGGACGACATCGCCGACGAGGAGGGCCGCGCGCCGGCCGAAAAGCGGAGGGAGCTCGAAGCGTGGAAGGCGGAGATAGCCTCGCTCTACGGGGGCTCGAAAGAGCTCAGCCCGCTGGCGGCGGAGATGGCGGACGTTGTGGCGCGCCGGAAAATCCCGCAGGAGTACATACAGGCGATAATAGACGGCGTGATGCGCGACACGTCCGGCGAGCCGTTCGAAACTTTCGAGGACATCCGCAAATACTGCTACGGAGTGGCCTCGGCGGTGGGGCTTGCGACAATATACATATTCGGATTCAAAAACGAGCGCACAAAACTCTACGCCGAATCCCTCGGATACGCGCTGCAATTCACAAACATTCTGCGCGACGCCGCATTCGACATGCGCACCCAGAAGAGGTGCTACATTCCGCGCAGAGAGCTCGAATTTTTCGGGGTGTCGGAGGGCGACCTCGCCGAGCCGTCGCGCAATCCGCGCTGCAAAGAGCTCTTCCGCATGATGCATTTCAGGGCAAAGCACTTCTTCCGCAAGGCCGACAGGCTCCTGCCGTCCGAAGACCGCGCCTCCATGAAACCCGCCTTCATAATGCGCGAAATTTACGAGAACATACTCGACTCCATCGCGGCATCCGGCTTTGAGATATCCGCCAACCCAAGGAAGCCCGGCAAGCTCAAAAAGGCGGCCCTCGCCGTCCGAGCGCTAATCCGCGCGCGCGGCGGGCGCGAAAGGCGGAATTTCGGAAGCGTCTGCGTGCTCGGCGGGGGAATCGCCGGCATCTGCGCCGCGCTGAAATTGGCGCGCGAAGGCTTCGACCCCGAAATCTTCGAGGCCCGCGCCTCCGCGGGCGGGAGGGCGTCGGCGGTGGAATGGCGCGGGGCGCGCCTCGACAACGGCTCGCACGCCGCAATGGGCTGCTGCCGCAACCTCTTCGGATTTATGGAGGAGCTCGGCGGGCCGGTCTCCGCCGCGTTCAGCCGCGCCGATTCCATGGACTTCGCGTTTGCGGGCGGCGAAAAAATCCGCGTGCCGTTTCCGCCCGAAAACGCCGGAATATTCAAAAAAATCCTCTCGATTTTCAAGTACCGGAAAATCCCCGGGGTCGGAGAGGCGCGCAACCTGCTGCTGTTTGCAAAGCTCAAACTCGGGCTCGCGGGCGCGCGCGCGGGCGAGACCGCGCGGGAGTTTTTGGAGCGCCACAAAATCGGCAAGGCTGCGGTAGAAGTCTTTTGGGAACCCTTCTGCGTCTCGGCGCTCAATACTTCGTGCGGTTCCGCGAGCGCGGAGCTGATGCTGTCGACCCTGCGCAAGTCGGTTCTCGCGGGAGGGGAAAACGGGATACTCTACTTCCCGAAGGCGGCGGCAATCGACGCGCTCATACCGAAGGCGGCGGCGTACCTCGAATGCGTCGGGGCGAGAATCCGCCTGTCCGAACCCGTCGATAAAATCGAAATCCGCGGCGGCAGATTCGTTTCGATAGAAACGCGCAAAAGCGGCGCGCTCAAATTCGACAGCTGCGTCTCCGCCCTTCCGGCAAAGACCCTCGCAAAAATGCTTCCGGAGGCCTCGCCCTTTGCCGCGCGCATCGGGAGGATCGGGACGACCGGCATAATAAACGCCTATTTTACGACGGACAAAAAGCTTTTTGACGGCTCGTACGCGTCCCTCGCGGGCTCGCCCATACACTGGATTTTCGACCACACGCAAAAGTCGCGGCAGTGCGCAGAATCCGGTACATTCCTGTACGGAGCGACCATAAGCCACGCGCGCATTCCGTTCGACCCCGCCGAAATCCGCAGGACGCTCGAACGCGAAACCGAAAAATATTTCGGCGAGTGCGAAATCCTCGACTTCCTCCCGTCGCTATTCGCGGAAGCCACCATTTCCGCCGACTGCGAAAGCGAATCCGCGCGCCCCGCCGACGGCGAGTGCGGCGCGCAAAACCTCCACATATGCGGGGACTGGGTCGCGACCGGACTTCCCTGCACCATGGAAAGCGCCGCAAAGAGCGCGAACGATTTGACTATTTTCGACTGACATGAAAAGGCCCCTTATAGTGTTTCCCACAACCTGCGAAGCCTACGCCGTTTTCAAATTTTTCGGAGATCCCATGAAATGCAGGCTCGGAGGCAAATGCAAATTCACCCTCGCCAACGGCACGGAGTGCGAAGCGCTCGTCGCGGGTGTCGGGTGCGAAAAATCCGCGAACCGCGTCAGGGAAGCCGCCGAGAGCTTCTGCCCAACCGACATAATCCTCTGCGGATTCGCGGGCGCGTGTGACGCCGCCGAGCCCGGGGAGTTCGTATTCGAGACCGGCTCGGCGGACATTGCGAAGACGCTCTCCAAAAAGGGGATGAGGGCCGGCAGAATAGCTTTCTGCGAATCGGTCGCCGACGCCGCGGGAAAGGAGAGGCTCGGAGGCCTCGGGTACGCCGCGGCCGAAATGGAAAGCGAGCTCTTCAAGGCCGTAACCGGCGACGAAGACGGAGACTTCAAACCCGTATTCACGCAGATAAGGTGCATAAGCGACGCCGCCGGAATATCCATTCCCGCGCCGCTCGCCGAAAGCGCAATGGACCGCGAGACGGGCGCGCTGAAACTCTCGCCGTGGGCGGCGCTGAAAGAGATTCTCCGCAATCCTTCCGCCGCGGTCGCCCTCGTGAAATTCGCGAAGGCGGCGGCGCGCGCCAAAAAAGAATACGACATAAAAATCCCGCAGGCGCTCTCGTCGCTCTAAGCCGCGCGGCCATGCGCGAGCGCGCGGTTGCCTTTGCGAGAACCGGCAATACTTGCGCCTCCCGAAAGCGCACGGACATATAGTTAGCGTCTGACGCGCCGCAATGCCATCGCCGCGGCTGCGGGCGCAACCCAAACACGCACAATACCCCGTACATGAAATCTGATTTTGAGAAAATGGGATTAGATTCGGGAACCTTCCATATTCCAGCGACTTTCAAAAAGAGTGCGCAAGGGGCGTTCTGAAAAATTGCAAGGCGGGCGGAACCATAATCTCGCATATCCCCTTTATAAGCCCCGCCGCGGCCTTTACGGCCGGCGCCAACGCCTCGCCGACGACTTTCCGCAAGCCTCCCCACGCGTTGGACGCCTGCTTCAATTTGCCGTCGAGCCCATTCGCGGCCTCCTCCGCCTGCTCGAATCCGGGCGCGGAAAGCTTCTAACCTGTGCAAGCTTTTCCTCCTCCGTTTTACATTTGCGAGTGCCGGTATGTATTCTTGAAACATCGTGGTCTTGCCCTGAACTGCCGCAGCAGCCGCTTTCGTGGCCGTTGTCACATGCCGAGCGCATCACGCCGTCCATTTGCCCCGCGGTTACACCCATAGAAGTCGCCATAGCCATCATGGAGTGGACCTGCTTGTCGCCGCAGGTCGTAATAGATTGTATCCGATCATTCCGATGAAAACTGTCCATGACCACCTCCGAACCCGCTTGCTTCAACAGGCGGACATTTTTGAGCCCGCGCCGAGCCTCGACGGAATCGCCCGCCTCCACTCCTGCCCGCGCTTTGAAGAATACCATAAAAACCGCCTAATCATGGACTGCTTCCGCTACGGTTCCCTCCAATCCCAGATAGGTCGCGCAAAGTACGATACGGTTCAATCGAAAACCGCCTCTTTATGTATAAGAATGACCATAACCGCAAACATCTCGTGGACATAGCGAATCTCGCCATGATAGAGTTTGCCCCCCATCCGGACTATCCTTTCCGAGCCTCCGACGACGGCGTTCACGCCGCGCGAAAAAAATGAATCGGCAACCCCGTTTCAATGCCCTTGCAAGTATTTTGCAGGGGTTTTTAGTTTCCCAATCCGTCCGCAGTGCGCGACGACTTTCATACTCCGCCAAGACCGAAAAGTAGTCAAACGTTTGGCACACAGCCTATCTTTTGGGAGTTTTCGGAAGAAAAACCGTCAAACCTGCGCTTCATATTACTCGTCTTCCAACATTGATATTTAAAGGGGATTAAGCCCATTTAAGCCTTCTTCATACCTTTTGTCCCATATCAGCGCAGCGCCTTTCCCTGCGCCACAAAAGACTTTTGGCTCGGCGTAGACGCCCCATCTCAGCGCTGCAATTTCGCCTTCCATTGTTCGGGAGCAATTATCGCCTTGCCCGGGAGTCGTTGTATTCAGCCCCGCCTTCCTGCGATATAAATATTCAATAGTTTAACATATGCAAAATCCCCCATAACCGCCCTCTCTAATGGATACCTGCAATTATCTCCGCGCCCGATTACGGCAATAGTCCGGCTTTCAACAACGGCGCCCATTACGCGCAAAAGAATGACGCCGCCATTACATTTCAAAATTTTTGCAAGTCGTTTCGGGAGTTTTTACCTCCAACTCGGCGCGGATAAGATATGCCAAGCTTCGATAAGGCAAAACTCATTTCAAATCTTATTTCAGGTTTTCGGAGCAAAAGTTTCCAAACTCAAATCTAAAAGCCGAATCCACACAGATCTCTTTGATTTTTCCGCAATTTCATTATCTCCCTCCATTTCCCGCCCCCACCACCATCTTTCAGAAATCAATACGGGTGGAAACGCACAGTAAAAACGGCTTTTATTCCGCCAGCTCAGAGGCCGTTCCAATCCCGCGCCGCGCGGGAAAGCGGTTTGAATTGGGCGGCATATTGAAACCGCAGCGAACAGAATATACGCCCACTGGAACAAGAAAGTGCCCCCGCCGCAACCTCGGCAATTCTCCGGAGATCGCCGCCGCTCAAAACGTCCGCGACAAAAAACCAACCGCGCCCGATTTCCCACTGCGAGAAACCGAAAAAAGTCCGAAAAAGTTATTGACAAACTCACACCGCAATGGGAAACTGATAACTTCAAAATTGGTGACTATTGTTCAGTAGCTCAGCGGTAGAGCAGGTGACTGTTAATCACTTGGTCGCAGGTTCGATCCCTGCCTGAACAGCCACCGATAAATAAAGGCTTCCCGCGGGAAGCCTTTATTTATGCGGGTTGGAAGACCTTGCCGTTTTTGCCGCCCTTTACTGCGATTGGCGTAAAACGCGCCGAAAAACGGTAATTTTTCTTGAAAAATTACCCACCATAAATTGCGATGAGAATAACCGATTGAGTCAACCCTTGCGCACCTTATGAAATAAAATATACAACCGAAAGCGGGAAGCGGTCAAAAAAAAGATTCTAAAGCAAGGTCGCTGCCGAGTTTTTTGTCGAATATAAAAAAGAATCCGCCGTCACTATCGAACTTAAAATCTCCGGCGACGAGCGTGTGGCATTTTATAATAAAGAAAGTCTGCGTAAAGGTAGACGCAAGCATTCAAGACGCGGTCGAACTCGTAAAGACAAACATTGCGCGATTTTCCATCAAAGGAAAACCGTGTAACGAGGCTTACGAGGCATTTTTTACCGACGTCGAAAGGCGTGGTTGTCGTCCGTCATCGGTCCACTTTTACCGCGCTCGCCTGAATCTTTTTACAAGGACGACCACACCACAAAATATCGCGGAAATTACGCCTGAAATGGCGGAAAGATATCTAAAATACACCTTCCCAGCTCATTCCCGAAGGGCTTTAAGCGCGTTTTGGATTTTGTACGCATAATAAATGGATTATATCAAACCCTTTTGCAGCGGCGGAACTGCCCAAAAGAATCGCCGAAAGAGAATTTCCACATATTTTGACGCCTGGACGAATGAAATACGACCATATATATTCTCAGACGCATTATATAATTAAAAGAACTTTTTTCCAAAAAATTTACGATACACTACGCAACCGAAATTGCTTAACGCTAAAATCGAAGCAATATAATTATAATCTATGTAAAATAAATATATAGATAAAGTAAAAATAACTATAAATACTGTCCATTTAGCGCAACTTGATCTAAACTTTTTTCTTTTTCGATCTTTACCTTCAAAATATAGAACCTTTTCTTCCAAAGATTTTATTTTTTTATCCTTTTCTATGTTGGCAAGTTCTTCTTTCTTTTGTGTTTTGGCTATGAAATTTTGTAGATCTTCTTCTCTTATATCGTCCAATACATCTTCTATTGTCTCATTATTGACCTCGTTAGGAGATTTATAACAAGTTCTACAATTTATAGATATTTGTATCATATCCTCTTTCGACAATTCTCCATTTCTATATTTTATTTTTGCCTCATCAAGTTTATGTTGTAATGAACTCTTCTGCATAGAACTCAAGGCTATCTTTGCTTTTGTTGCAAATTCCAAAGACAAAGACGGCTTTTTTTGAGATGCAAATCCTCGGGATCTTTTAACCCATAACTTATTTGTTATAAATTCCATATCTGTTACGAATGGAAATTCCCCAGGCTTCTTAATAGAAGGGTGCCATGCCAATTTTGCCAGAACATCTTTTCCTGTTAGAAAAATATGAGAAATTTCTTCAAAGCTCTTTTTTGAGTTTCCCTTTCGCAAAATATGGATGTAATTTAAAAAATTTATTAGTTCGTCTTGCGATTCACCACTCAAAGGACTGTGTAATTCCTCTAATCTATTTTTTAATGTTGTATATATTTCCTTGCCGATAAGATTATACTTGTGCTGTTCTGTTGCGTAAAAATCTGTATCAAATTCTTGAATCCCTAACGCATTAATTTTATCCCAAAATGTAATTCTCTTTTGCATAATATCACTTGGTGTTTCGCATCCATTAAGTATTTCACACATTGCGTCCGAACTTTCCAAAGGCATTCTTCTTTTTCTTATTATATTCTCTGCCGTCTCAAAAAAATGATTAATTCTTGTTTTTGTTTCTGAAAAAAACCTAAGCTTAATACTATGTCGCTTTTTGTTTATCTCTTGAATCAACTCATACATTTCCCTAAAGAGCTGAAGATAAAATACTCCGTTTAACGATGCTGCATTGAACAAGATTTCCATATCCAAGTAAATATATAAATCTTTTTGCCATGCGGGGATAGTCATAGCATCAGGAGAGAATGTGACACCGTTATATATAATAGAACTTTCTTTTAAGTTACTCAAAAAAGATTTAGTTGTTGGGTCTGTTTGAGCTACAATGAATGAATATATGAATTTCGAATAATCATTTTGCTCTCGTCCATCCATAAAATATGAATTAAAACATTCACGTATCTCCATTTTGTCGTCCTCTGAAAGCACCGTTAAGGACTGTTTTTCGATAAATTGAAAAAGCCTTTCGAGTAGTTTTTTATGCATCGAAAGAATTTCGAGTAATTTATTCGGTGTTATTTGATGTTCTTCGTTTGCGAATAGAGGATTTGCGACCAAGTACCTCCCATTATTTACATGAATGTATCCCTCACGTTTTAATCTTTTAAGAGCTGTTTTTAGCGTTGCGGTAGGAATATCGTTTAATCCAAATTCTTTTTTTACTGAATCTAAACATTCAATTATAGAAAAACTGACAGTACTTGTCCTTTTTAGTGTAAATATTATGAATTCAATTAGAATGTCATATATGTCTTTTTTATTATCATATAGATCTTTAAATAGGACATAGGATGCCAACGTTTTTTCTTCATCATTTTGGCTCTCAAACTGTACTTTTCCAGAAATCATGTCTTTTGTAATTTTAAATTTTTTGTGTTTTACAAATTTTAATAAATTGCAAAATATAACCGCCAGTGATAATCTTCAAGTATTTTGTTTATAAATTTAGAACTGGCTTAGATGTTAACGGAAGCTTCAAAAAGATTCTCCCGATAGAGGCGAAAAAAATTTCACCAAGCTGATATTTTTCCGCAAAACCATCGTCAGATCCGAAAACGCCGTCGGAGAGGCTATTATTCAGGATAATTGAAGCCAAATACAAGAAATTGCAGAGAACTGCACTTGATAGTATTTGATATTTATATGCAAGCGGTGCGGGAAATCAACAATGCCGCCAAACCGCCGAAGATACAGACATCATAAAGGCGGCACAACCATCAGGCCTCTTGGGCAAACAAAACGGCGCGGGGAAATCCCGCGGCTCTATGAAACAGTAAAAAATATCGCGCCAAAATGGGGATACTCGGACTCGAACCGAGGACCCCCTGTGTGTGATACAGATGCTCTAACCAACTGAGCTATATCCCCTTTTGGCGCGGTCTCGGCGATTCGGAACCGAACCGCCGGCGCGTTTGCGAAAGAATTTTCAAATCACGGAGAGGATGAGATTCGAACTCACGGTAGGGGTATTAGCCCCTACACCGGTTTAGCAAACCAGCGCGATCGGCCACTCCGCCACCTCTCCTGATTTGAAAATCTTAGTCAACCACAATTCGCGCGCGGGGCAAGAAAAAAATTTCCGCGTGCCTCCGTTTTAATATCCGCGCAGGAAATCTTTCCGGACGCCGCAGCCGCAGCCTCAACCATACATGGTGTCTACGCGCAACCGAAACGTCCGCTTTCCCTTTTCCCCGAGGGATAAGAAAAACTTGCCCGCCGCGATTATCCCCGTCTCTCGCGAAATCAGAACGCGATCATAGGCGTTCCGTTTCTTTATAGACTATAATTTCAGCAGTCGATTCCCGTCAAATATTTGATTTACCAACACATTATCGGTTCCCGACCGATTTTTCTCAGACCAATCCTACCCATACCAACCGCCAGCTACCCCCTACCCCGGAGACTTTCGGCAACTGTTTGCAGATTCCCAAACCTTCTTGCCAAAATCTTCACCTGCGTCTGTCCATTCTCCGGTCGAATGCGAGAATACGCCGCCTCTTTCCCTTCTCCTTGCCGTTCACCCAAACGGCGCATCCGCAAATCCAGCGGATACGGAGGCAGGCAATCCACTCAGGGAACCGATTCCCTCCGCGCCCAAATCGCGCGACTCCGCCAAAAAATTTCCCGACTCGCAAAACACCGGAGCCAATTAGTTGCGCCGGACGTATTTTTATCGCCTCGCAGGTCTGGAATAGAAGCGGCTGCCCGCAGATTCCGCAAACAACCTCCTCCCCCTCTGAACTTCCGGCATGCGGCGGCTTTACTGGCAATACCGCCGTAAATACGCCGGCCGGGAAAGTTCAGGAATTTCCGAGGGAAAGCCGCCCGAATTTAAACACTGCGCCGAAGAGAGCCTCCGCCCGAAATGCAGGCCGAATGAAATATTGCCAGCCATTCCCAAGCCCGCCTGCCAGCCCGGGCGGGAGCGGGCGACTTTGCGCGCTCGCCGGACAAACGCGCCGCCCCAAAGTTTTGCGATTTTCTATTGAACACTTTTTGCCGGACGATTACTAAATTTAACGAGAGATGAATATTTTTGCAAAACTTGCGCTCTTCGTTCCCGCATTTTGTCTCTGGGGCTGGGCGTTTATAGTCGAGCCCCACATGATTCTCGACGTCGAAGAAGTCCCGATAAAAATCCCCAACTGGGACTCCGGCCTCGACGGATTGAAAGTCGCCGTCGTCGGGGATATCCACGCCGGAATGCCGTTTTTCGAGGAGAGGCGGGTCCGCAAAATCGTAGACAAAATAAATTCGCTCAAACCCGATATCGTCCTGCTCGTTGGCGACTACGTAAACGGGGGGTGGCACCAAAGCGCGATGGACCTTAAAAAGCTCGGCGGATACCTGGGCAAGATAAAGGCTCCGCTCGGCGTTTACGCGATACTCGGCAACCACGACTACCTGTACGGCGCGGGCGAAATCCGCAAAATGATAAATTCCACCGGAATAAAGCTTCTGGAAAACTCCAACGCGAAAGTCAAAACCCCGAAGGGCGATTTCTACGTAAGCGGAATAGCCGACCCCCTGTCGGCGGACTACTCCTACTCGCAGGCACTCGGGGGGATAGAGAAAAATGTTCCGGTAATATTCCTGTCCCACACTCCCGACGTGTTCAGGGAAATCCCGAGCGAGGTCGGGGTGACTTTTTCGGGGCACACGCACGGCGGACAGATTCGCCTGCCGTTCATCGGCGCGCTGTTTTCAAACACTTTCAGCGGGGACAAACTCATTGAGGGCGAGTACCGCCGCGACGGCAAGACGATTTTCGTCACCCGCGGGCTCGGCACCAGCCGCATTCCCGCGCGCTTCATGTGCACGCCCGTAATAACCCTTGCCACTCTGGGCAGGAAAACCCGACAGCCCGCTGCGCAAACAGAAAAAAAACCGGAAGAAAGCAAGGACACACTATGAAAAAATTATTGGCTCTCGCGGCGGCGTCCATGGCGGCCTCGGCGGCGTTCGGTATACAGCGCGAATACTTCGTAGGCGTGGAATACGACGGCATCAGCGAAATGCCCGTAAGCCACGGCGCGCAGTACTACGACAACGTCGTAAAAAACAAGTATCTGTGGGAGCTCACTTTCGACGAATGGTTCAACGGCCCCCACTTCTCTGGAAGCTGGGTGGGAATGCGCAGAAAACTTGAAAACCGCGGGTTCGTGCCCGTGATAACCTACCTCGGGAACTTCGCCTCGAATCCCGTCGGCGGCAACCACAGGAGCGCGACAAACACCTCGGCCGTGCACATCGGATACGGCATCGACCTCGCGGAAATCACGCAAATTCCCGAACTCAAAGGCTGGCAGCTTATAAACGCATGGTCGTGGCGCTTCGGGAACTCGCTCACCAAAGAATACATCGGCAACACTTTCAACGTCCAACAGAACTACGGCGGCCAGTCGATGCTGCTGTCGTCGCTCTATCTGTCGTACAATTCGAAAATACTCGGCGGAGACTACGATATAATGCTGAAATTCGGCAGGATAGCCGCCGGCGACAACTTCATGACAAAGCCCATCTACTGGATGTACCAAAACAACGCATTCGACGGGAATCCCGTGGGGGCGTTCAACCAGACGCGGCTTTCGGCATATCCCGGCTCGACTTGGGGCGCAATGGCCCAGATTTCCGACACCGAGGGCAGGTACCTTAAAGCGGGCGTCTACCAGATAAACACCGCGCGGCAGGATTCTCTCGGAATGCACGGGCTCGACTGGTCGTTCAACGGCGACGGGGTGAACTCCAACTACGAAATAGGCTGGAATATAAACCACGACGGAAGCGGGAGGTCGCCCGGCAACATATCCGCCGGCGTCATCGCGAGCTGGTACAACGCGCCGCACCGAGACAATCCGATGGTATCCTCGCCGTTCAACTGCACAATCTACTTCCAGGCGGACTACATGATCTGGAACATGGGCTATATAAAGAAAGGCGAACCTTACTACATCGCAAGGGAAAGCGAGAAATATCGCGATCTGCGCGGAATCATACTGTGGGGAGTATTCCAATACGACCCGTATGAGAACCTCGCCTACATGCCGTACTTCGCAAACGGGGGGCTGTTGTTCAACGCGCCGTTCGAGTCGCGCGCGGACGACGTGATATGCTTCGGCGTCGCCTACGGCAAATATTCCGACAAACTGACAACCTCCGAAAGAAACTCCTACGAAATGGTGTTTGAACTTAACTACAAATACCAGATAAACAGATTCGCTTTCGTGCAGCCGAATGTGCAGTTCGTCCTGAATCCGTGCGGCGGCAAATATTCCGACGCCCTGGTCTTGGGAATGCAATACGGCATAGCGTTTTAAGGATACAAACCACATCGGAAATAAAACGGCAGTACGGGGCGGGCGCGAGGCGCACTTTCATTGAAGGGGGCGGCAGTGCCGCTTCCATAGAAGGGGCTTACGCCCCTTACGAAGATTGGCTACGCCAATTCTTCTATCCCCTCCCAGTTTCCAACAAAAAACGAACCTCCCATGAGAGGTTCGTACACACTTCCGGAGTTCGTTAAAAAAACCAAAGCTTCCCCGATTTGGCGTAATGATTTTGGATGAAGAGGGCGCAAGGTACGCCAGCCATAGAAGGGGCTGACGCCCCTTACGAAGATTGGCTTCGCCAATGCTTCTATCCCCACTTAATCTCCATGCAAAACGGGAGCGTACATTAGTACGTGACCAGTGGCGGATTTCCCCGAAACGGAGCTATTCGCCAAAAGCATTCGCCAAATCGAAAGTTTATTTTATCCGAAGCGTAGCGAGGTTATAAAATAAGGCTTTCGGGAAGGATAAAATGCGTTGGCATTTTACCCCGCAGGAGCGAGAGCAGCGAGTCAATCGCCGTTATCCGCTCCCGACAAAAAACGAACCTCCAACATGAGAGGTTCGTATACGCCTCCGGAGTTCGTTCCGGAAAACCAAGGGTTCCCGATTTGGCGCAATGATTTTGGAGCTAAAAACGGGGCGCAAGCGAAATGGCGGGTCGAAGCGTATTTGACATACGCGAGAATCGCCGTTATCGCGCAGCAACTCGTTTTTAGCCCAAAATCATTCGCCAAATCAGAAGTTGTCGGCCAGAACCTCAAAGAACGCCTGCGGGTGCGCGCAGGCAGGACATTTCTGCGGGGCTTCCGCGCCGGTAAAAACGAACCCGCAGTTGCGGCATTTCCACGCTATGGGCGCGCCCTTTTTGAACACCTGCCCGTCGGTGATGTTTTGGGCGAGCTTCAAATAGCGCTCTTCGTGGTGCTTTTCCACCGCGGCTATGTTTTTAAATACCGCGGCGATTTCGGCAAATCCCTCCTCTTCGGCGTCCTTCGCGCCCTTGGCGTAAATTTCCGACCACTCTTCGTGTTCTCCGGCGGCCGCCATTTTGAGGCATGCGGCGGTGTCGCCGAGTCCGCTTGAATAGGTCGATTCCACCTGGACTTCCGCGTCGCCAAGGAACTTGTAGAAACGTTTTGCGTGTTCCTTTTCATTGTCGGCGGTCTCCTGGAATATCGCGGATATCTGCTCGTACCCTTCTTTCTTCGCGACGCTGGCGAAAAAAGTGTACTTGTTGCGCGCGACGGATTCTCCGACGAAAGCCGCCATCAGGTTCTTTTCGGTTTTTGTTCCCTTTAACGATTTCATAGTCTGTTTTCCTTAGTGTTGAGTTGAAGTTTTTTTTGAGCACTTCGGGCAATAGCCCGAAAACAGGACGCTCGCCGACTCCGCGGAAAATCCGCCGCCGAGAGACGAAAGCAGCCCGCGCCGGGCGGAGGGGCGGATGCGGACGTCGAATATCGCGCCGCACTTTTTGCAGGCGAAATGCGAGTGCTCGGAAGTGTCGCAGTCGAAGCGGGAGACGTCGCCGAGGTCGAGGCGCGAGATTTCCCCGTCCGAGGCGAGCGAGCCGAGATTCCGGTAGACTGTCCCGAGGCTGATATTGGGGATTTCGCCCCTCACGGCGTCGTAGACTTCCGCGACAGTAGGGTGGCCGAGGCCGCCCGATCTCACCGTATCGAGAATCAGCCTGCGCTGTTTGGAGCCGCGCTTGCAGTTTTTTGGCGCCTCACGTTTTTTCATAGACCTTACCCGCGCGGGATTCCAAAAGGCGGGAACCCGCTTAAATGATAATTATTATCGTTATTATTATATTCTTGACCCGCCCCGTCAAGAAATTTTATAAAAAAAACAAAAATGAACGACGGCGCACTGATTCCATTTCTGCTGACGCTGATCGCCGGCGGGGCGACGGCGATAGGCGCGGGCCTGACATTCGTCATACGCAAAAACGACTTCCGGGTTCTCGCGCTCGGCATGAGCTTTTCCGCGGGGGTGATGATATACGTCTCGTTTATGGACATCATGCCGATGTCGGTAGAATTTATGGGCGGCGCGGAAAGCCCGATGGCGGGAAAGCTCGGAAGGGCTGCGGCGTACGCAATGTTCTTCGCAGGCGTTGTCGCGGCAGCAATAATAGACTATCTGGTGCCCGAACATGTGGAATCGGACAAAATCGGCGGATGCCCGCACTGCGAATCAAAATCCAAAACGAAGCACGCCGCGCTGCTTACCGCCATCGCCATAAGCGCGCACAACTTTCCGGAGGGCCTCTCGGTTTTTGTGACGAGCCTTGAAGACGTGAAGATGGGGGCGGCCATCGCATTCGCCATAACCCTGCACAACATACCGGAGGGCATCTCCGTGGCGCTTCCGATTTACAACGCCACGGGCGACAAAAAACGCGCTTTCTGGATGGCGTCGCTCTCGGGGCTCGCCGAGCCCGCCGGTGCAATCGCAGCCTACCTGGTTTTCGCGCCCATACTGACGCCGGCGGTGGTGGGCGGGGCGCTCGCGCTCACAGCCGGCATAATGGTCTACATATCGCTTGACGAGCTCCTGCCGATGGCGAAGGAATACGGTCAGGAGCACTACGGGATATTCGGGGTATTCGCGGGAATGGCGTTTATAGCGATAGGCTCGCTCGCGTTCTGAAACGGCGCGCAGGGCGGGAAGAAATAAAAAATATTGCGCGGGGAAAATCCGCGCTTAGTTTCCGGTAAAAACATGTGGCAAACCTACGCTCTGCTCTCCGCATTCTTCGCCGCCCTCACCGCGATATTCGCCAAGATCGGCGTAAGCGACATAAATTCAAACCTCGCCACGGCGATAAGAACCGCGGCAATACTCGCAATCGCATGGGCGGCGGCGTTCGCGACATGCGATGTATCGCAAATGCGCCGCATTTCGGGGCACGCTTTTTTGTTCCTGATTTTAAGCGGCTGCGCCACGGGGTTGTCGTGGCTGTTTTACTTCAAGGCGCTGAAGCTTGCGGACGCCTCGAAAGTGGCGCCGGTGGACAAGCTGAGCGTTGTGTTTACAATGGTTCTCGCCTTCCTGATACTCGGCGAGCAGCCGTCGCTTAAAGTTGTCGCCGGATGCGCGCTTATATTCGCCGGAGCGCTCGCAATAATAATTTAATCGGGCCGATTCTCCACTTAAAAAACGCCGTCTAAATTTTCTTTGCGCGCAAACAAAAAACTCCTGATGCCGTCTCCGCAACACACTGCAAAAATCCCCCTCCCCCAACGCTGCTTAAATCCCCACCCCGCCAATCTCAAAACCCGATAAACTTAGACCAACGGCGGAACCGTTGCGGAAGAGAAAAGCCGTTTATTTGCCTTTGCGCCGCGCGCAAACAAATAAACGGCTAATGAAACTCGGGTTTCGGGTTTTACTTTGGTATATAACCAATAGCTTATAAATATACTTCTTTTTAACCGCTATTATCCGTAGCCACAAAGGGGGATAGAAGTATTGGCGAAGCCAATCTTCGTAAGGGGCGTCAGCCCCTTAAATGGCTGGCACGCCCCGTGCCTGGCCGGCGCGCCTCGCGCCTGCGGGAGAGTATGAGGGGGTTGCACAGACCCCCTCATATCAAAACTATCTCCCCCTGCGCCATGCGGCAACGCCGAGCGCGAGCGCGCCGAGGAGGGAGGCAACGGCGGCGGATTCTGGGACTTGGGCGAAGCCCACTTGCAAGGAATATCCGTTGTCGAGGGATTCCACCCAGCGGAATATTGCGACTCCGTTTTCGACGCCTATCGCATAGAAGTCGCCGTTTGCGTCATAAATGTTTTCGCCGAGTTTCGACTCGAGGTCGAAACCGGACAGGTCTCCGGCGGTAAGGATTTCTATCCAGTTTTCAATCGATTCGGCTCCTTCGGCTATTATGTATCCGTAGTTGGCAAGGTCCAGTGCGTTGCCGTCCCCGCCCGTAAAGTTTATCCCGATTTTGCCGGAGCCCGCGGATTTTGCGAGACTTTCCGAGAAAACGATTTTATCAGACATGAGGAGTTCAAGCGCGTTGTGGTTTTCGAAGTTTTCGAAGGCGAAACCGCCGCCGCTGATTTCGCCGCTCTTGAAGTAGGCGGTTCCGATATTGGTTGAATTGTAATGCGCCGCGCCGAATTCTCCGCCCTCCATTACGAGAACCGCAAGCCTGTGGGTGGAGGCGATGCGCGAATTGTCCATAAACAGGCGGCCGCGTTTGACGGTATACGTCCCGAGCTGGCTGCCCTTGATTTCCGTGTTGTTTTTAAGGGCCGAATAGAGGCGCTGGGTGCCGTCGCCGTCCATTGTGATGTTTACGGAGCCCTTGACATCCTCAAGATTCCTGTTGTTGCCGTCGTCGGCAATCACGCCAATATACTGGCAGTCGGTTCCGGCGGCGTTTTTAAATACTATCGAAGAATTATAGGCCTTGCCGGCGCCGTTGGCTATCGTAACGTCCTTGTTGTCGGAGAGGGAACTCAGGCCGCCGACTTCGAGAACGCACTCTTTGTCAAAAGACATAAAGGTGTAGCCCGAGCCGTTTGAAGCCATATGCATGACGCCCGCAACGTTCACGTTGTCGAGGCCGAGCGAGAGCGTGGCGGCGGCGTTGATTCCGTCGACGTTTACGCCGCCGACTCTCACGTCCCCGCTGACATTGAGGGTGGCGTTGGTGACTTGTTCGCTCTGGAATTTGAAAGCGAGCGAGGCGGGGACATAGCTGCCGAATGTCCTTCCGTCGTAAACTTCGCATCCGACTTCAAGGCTGCCTGCGTTTATTTCGATTGCCGCCGAGCCCTCGTAATCCCCGAAGGATTCGCCGAATACCATGTCGCCCCGCTGGTCGGTGATTTGCGCCTTGATTGCGCCGTTTACCGTAAAATTAGCGGGAACGCTTTGATTCAGAACCTGGTTGCCGAAAGAGAGATTCGCGCCTTTGGTAAGTATGAGATTGCCGACATAAGTATCGACATTCGTTATCCACGACACCCCGCCGACATTGTAAAAAATGGCGGTATCTTCATAGGAAGGAACGGTTCCATTCTGGGTTTTCGACTCATCCAAAGCCCACAAGGAATCCTGGGAAAAACGGCCCTGATTTTTGAAATACATGTTGCCGGAATAGACGGAAAACGCCGAAAAAGCGAAAGCCGCCGCAAGAGAACAGGAGATGATATTTTTCATAATAGCGAATAATTTAAAAATTAATTGCTGAAATTTTTACGGATACCGCACTCCATAACAATGTTAATACAAAAAGAAAAAAGCAATTCTCCTTTTCCATCTACATCGCCAATAATTATATACACAAAAAATACCCCCTCTTTCACGGGAAACTTCAATCGATTGAGCAAACTTCCCCTACCCGCAAAACAGAAATCGGTTCAATCGATTGAGCATAATCCGCATACACTGCCGCCCTCCGCGCGCTTTTACATTTAAATATATCCGTTATCCACCCTGCTCCCCTACCTCCGGAACATAGTCGCAGACAACCCGACTTCCAACGCAACCGATTCCCGTCTGCCCGCTAAGAGTTATTTTTTCTCAAACATTCGATTCTCAGGCAGACTGACAGCCCAAACGGCGCTTTTTCTTCAACCGCTCACGGAACCCCCAACTGCCCAAAACCTTCCTGTTTTGGCGGCTTTCAGCGGCTCCCCCAAAACCTTTTGAAACAAATCAGCCCCCCTCGGCCTCATTAAAATGGCGCGGCGGCGGCAAACCGTTTGCCGGAATTTACCGAAGCAAATTCCGGATATTTAGAATAAGAGCGACAATTCTGCCGCCGGCCGCCTTTTACCGGCCCTTCATTTGCAAAAAATTTAATACCGCCGGAACGAGAACGCGCGGCAACCCGCCGTCAAACAGCATGAATATGCCGTTCTCACTGAAAGCAACGCCGCGCCGCCGACCGGAAAAAAGCGTTTATCCCGCCGCGAAAACCTGCCGCGCCAATGCTTTTTATATTCCCGCCCGCAATAACCGAACCGATAATTTTGCAGCAGAATTTAATATATGCCGAAATACTGAAACATTTTTCGACACTCCGCAAAATCCCCGCCCTCAAAAGTTCCGGCGATATAAAAAGTTCTCCGCAGAAGTCTAAATCTATTGGAATTTCTTGATTTTCAAATTGCTGAAATCCGTTCCGTTCAATCCCTCGATTTGAACGGTTTCCGCAGACAAGTTAAACCGCGTAGTGGCAATAGTGCGCAAGCCGGCTATTTCGGCATCAATATAAGTTCTCATTCCATCGCGCTTAATCGCGACACGAAGCTTAAAGGGCTTTTTCATGCAATCGACATTGGCTATCGAAAAATTCCGCCCCCTAAAATGCAATTCTTTGGGCTTTATGCCGGATATGCCCCATGATATTTCTTGTTCGTGCATTTTTACAGCCTTGTGAATGGGCGGCAGCGATTTTGCAAAAACATCTTTTTCGCACTCGTTCCATTGAGCCTGTTCAAGAGAGAAATCTAATTGAAGTTCCGCGCCCTTGCCGTTTTCCCGCATTATGCGAACAGCCAACTTGCCGTCCGGCTTCGGGCTGACGTCGAGCTCTAAAAACGCCAATTCCGACTTCGGCAAAGGCGCGGAAAATTTATCCGGCATAGATTCCCGCTCAAAATCCGGATTCGACATATCCGGAAGCTGTTCGGGGAGCCAACGCATATCCAATCTTCCGTCGGGGCGTTGAAGAAGCTCCCGAACCGCTATTACAGACCCCCAGCGCCCCGCAATCCAGCCCGCATAAATCAGCCTGCCGCCGAAGTTTGAAACCATGGGGACGCCCACGCCGTCGTAAATATCGAAACCTTCGGCGGCGGAATCTCTCCATGGCTCGCCGTCGCGGGCGCAGTAAAAGCCGTCGAACCCGACCAACAAATAATTCCAGCCGTTCAGGGAGAAAAACGACGGGCATTCCTCCGTATTGTAAAGTTTTGCATCGCGCCCGCACGGGAAGCCGAATTTATCCTCCTTAGTCCACGGCCCGTCCGGAGAATCCGCGCGCCACACATTGCCCAGTTTAACCGAATAGTTTCCGAAAGTGGGATTGCCGAACATCAGCAAAGAACCGTCTTCGCGGACATACACGCTCGGATTTTCGGCAGGGTGCACATTTTTGTTCGACGGCCTGAAATTTACTCCGTCGGCGCTTATTGCATAGCTTGCCCCTATCGGATATTTGGGCGCAATTTCGCCAAAAGTTTTACACGAGAATGCGCCGGTTTTTTTATACTCTTCAAGAAAATCCCCGCGCGCGGTTTTCTCTTCGGGTATAATCCTTGAAGTGTGCATGCCGAAGAACGCCAGATAATTGCCGTCCTTATAAATCATTGTCGCGGTGCCAACGCTTTCCCAATCGGACTTGATGTCGAGAACAGGGCCTATATCCAGCCAGTTTTTCAAATCGCGCGAAACAATATGCCTATAATAATGCGCCCCCTTCCCCCAACGGCTTCCGTGGTTGTGGCGGTCGTAAAGATAAAGGATATGGAAAACCCCTCCGTGCGCGAATGTCACAACGTCGCCGACATTTGCAAAAGACGGCCTGTAAAAACTGATGAAATCGCCCCTGTCGATTTCCCTTGCGGATTTTTTTACGGATTCGCACGAAGGCGAGAATTGAAAGAATTTAAAACTGTCTTGCCCGACACGGGGAGAGCCTTTCGGCGCGTCCAAAGTTCCAGCCGGAAATTCTTCATCGAGCGCCAAACCGTCCGCGGCGGCTACGAAATTTACCCCGTTGTAAAACGCGATTATTTCTTTGGCAGCAAGCGCCTTTGACATCGGCATTTTCAAAATAAGCTTCTTCATCGAAGGCGCGTTATCTACGGAGAGAAATATGTCGAAATTCAGGGAAAAATCTTCGCCGCAATAATAGCCGGAGTCTCCCGTGCGAAATTTTGACGAATAAATTTTAAACGTTCCCGGAATTTCAAAAACAACGCGTTCCTTGCCGTCCGGAAAGGCGGAAGGATTTAACTGAAAACGGAAGGCAAAACCTTTTGAAATATCTGATATGTTTGCGGAAGAGTCAAAATCGGAAAACTCCGAAGCATCGCAAGAATAGACGGGAAGATTTTCTTTAACAAACGAGGCGGCATTCGCCAAAACGGGCAATATCGACAACAAAAAAATTGCAAGTCTCATGTAAATGTTTTTATCGCAACCGCCAGTTAATACAAGGTAAAATGAAAATAGCCGCCCGCGTACGGGCAATGACAGTTTTCCGCAATAGAAAGACTGCCGAAATGAGCGGCGCCGAAAACAGATATTTGTTTGAGTTTCGTTTTGTTGCGATTCGGCTACGGATACACATTGCGTAAGCAATCGCCGCAAGGGTGACACTCCACCTTTAAAGCCCACGCTTCGGCCCGTTATTTGACGCAACAAGGTCAGGCGTACGAAAACCGCCGAAAGACGCCCCTTCCGTACAAAGATTTTCCGCGCCAATGCTTCTATCTTCCCGCGTAAAACAATCCAATAAAAAAACGAACCTCGTTTTCGGGAGATTCGCCTTTGACAGGGTTTGCACAGGAGATAGGCGCATTGCGGAAGCAATCGCCGCAAGGGGGACACTCCCCCTCAAAGCCCACGCTTCGGCCCGTTATTTGACGCAACAAGGTCAGATGATGAACGGGCATAAAAAAGCCCCGAGGACGCGCGGCGTATGTGACATACGCAAGCGATCCCGGGGGCCTTTTTAGCGGGGTTATTCGCCAGCCTTGTTCGTCAAATGGCGTTCGGCGAGGTATTTATACTTGGCCCAGCGGGCGTTGATAAATTCCTGCTCTTCCGCGTCGAGGCGCGCCGCGCGTTCGGGATTGAACGTTTGGAGCATCTTGAAGCGGTTTTCGACTTTCATGTACTCGGAGACGGGAATCTTCGGGTCGCGGGAGTCGAGCTTGAACGGATTTTCGCCGAGCGCGATTTTGCGCGGGTCGTAGCGGTAGAGCGGCCAGTAGCCGGAATCGACCGCCGCTTTCTGCTGCGCGGGCCCGAGCGTGAGATTGTAGCCGTGCGATATGCAGTGGCTGTAAGCGATGATTATCGAAGTGCCGTCGTAGCTGTTGGCTTCGGTCATCGCCTTGATTGCCTGCATTTCGTTTGCGCCGAGGGCGATCTGCGCCACGTACACGTTGCCGTAGTCGATGGCGAGCATTCCGAGGTCTTTCTTCGGGGTTGACTTGCCTTCGGAGGCGAACTTGGCAACCGCGCCGAGGGGCGTGGACTTGCTCATCTGGCCGCCGGTGTTGGAGTAAACCTCGGTGTCCATAACCATTATGTTTACGTTCTTGCCGCTGGCGAGAACATGGTCGAGGCCGCCGTAGCCGATGTCGTACGCCCAGCCGTCGCCGCCGAGAATCCAGACAGTCTTGTTGACGAGATCGCCCGCGAGGGCGGCGAGCGCCTTTGCCATGAGCGAACCGTCGGAAGCGAGCTTTTCTTTGAGCGCCTCAACGCGTTTGCGCTGTTCGGCAACTCCCGCTTCGGTCGTCTGGTCGGCTTCAAGAATCGACTTCACGAAATCGTCGCCGAGCTTGGGAGCCATCTTGACGAGCATTTCGGAAGCCATTTCCTTCTTCTTGTCGAGGGAAATCCTGTACCCGAAGCCGAATTCCGCGTTGTCCTCAAAGAGCGAGTTCGCCCATGCGGGCCCCCTGCCGAATTCGTTGACGCAATAGGGGGTTGTGGGGAGGTTGCCGCTGTAAATCGAGGAGCAGCCGGTGGCGTTTGCGACGTATAGCCTGTCGCCGAAGAGCTGGGTGAGCATCTTGACGTAGGGGGTTTCGCCGCAGCCCGCGCAGGAGCCGGAGAACTCGAAGAGCGGCTGGCGGAACTGCACGTCCTTGACCGAGTCGGTGAGCTTGCTTCTGTCGGGATTCGGAAGTTTGAGGAAGAACTTGAAGTTCTCGGCCTCGCGCTCGCGGATGGGCTCCTGGGCGACCATCATGAGCGCCTTGACGCCCTCTTCCGTCCTGCTCTTGCCCGGGCAGACCGTCGCGCAGAGGCCGCAGCCGGTGCAGTCTTCGGGAGCGACCTGAATGGTGAACGAGCAGTCGGGGTTGTCCTTGGAGCGGAACGCCGCATGCTTGAAGCCCTCGGGGGCGTTTTCAAGCTCGCTGTTCTTATAGAACTTGGCGCGTATCGCGGCGTGCGGGCATATCGTGGCGCACTTGGTGCACTGTATGCACAACTCGGGGTTCCAGCCCGGGATTTCGATTGCGATGTTGCGCTTTTCCCACTGGGTCGTCGCCGAAGGCCACGTGCCGTCTACGGGGAACGCCGAAACCGGAAGTTTGTCGCCCTGCTCGCGCATCATGACCGCCGTCACGCGCTTCACGAAATCGGGGGCCTCGTCCGCCACGGTCTTCGGGAAACCGCAATCCGCAGTGACGGATGCGGGCACTTCCACCTCGTGGCAGTTTTCGACGGAGGCGTCGACGGCCGCAAAGTTCTTCTCGACGACCTGCCTGCCCTTCTTGCTGTACGTCTTTTCAATGGCGGCCTTGATCTTCTCGATGGCCTCCTCCCTCGGCAGCACGCCGGAGACCGCAAAGTAGCAGGTCTGCATGACGGTGTTGATCCTGCCGCCCATGCCGGTCTTCTTGGCGACTTCGTAAGCGTCGATAACGTAGAATCTGAGCTTTTTTTCTATTATCGCGCGCTGGACGTCGCAGTTCAGGTGGTTCCAGACGGTTTTGGCGTCGTAGATGGAGTTGAGCAGGAACACGGCGCCCGGGGCGGCGCAGGCGAGCACGTCGTACTTCTGCATGAACGAGAACTGGTGGCACGCCACGAACTGGGCGTTGTTTATGAGGTACGGCGCGCGTATCGGATTGGGGCCGAAGCGCAGGTGCGAAACCGTGAGGCCGCCGCTCTTCTTGGAGTCGTACACGAAGTACGCCTGGGCGTAGTTGGGGGTTCCGTTGCCGATGATTTTAATGGTGTTTTTGTTCGCGCCGACCGTGCCGTCCGCGCCGAGCCCGAAGAACACCGCGCTCATCACGCCGTTTTCGTCGAGAACGAAAGATTCGTCGTAGTCAACCGAGTTGCGCGTGACATCGTCGTTGATGCCGACCGAGAAGTGGTTCTTGGGCGACTGCGCGGAAGCGTTATCAAACACGCCCTTGACCATCGCGGGGGTGAACTCCTTGGAGCCGAGCCCGTACCTGCCGCCGAGCACGACGGGGTCGAAAGAGCGCGGCAGAAGGCCGTTCGCGCGCGCCTCGGAGATGGACGCGGAAACTTCCTGGTAGAGGGGCTCGCCCATTGCGCCGAGCTCCTTTGTCCTGTCGAGGACGGTGACGACCTTGGCCGTCTGCGGAATGGCCGCCGCGAATCTCCTGACGCTGAACGGGCGGAACATTCTGACTTTGAGGACGCCGAGCTTTTCGCCCTTGGCGTTGAGCGCCTTGACGGTCTGCTCAACCGTCTCCGCGCCGCTGCCCATTATGACGATTATCTTTTCGGCGTCGGGCGCGCCCTCGTACTGGTAGGGCTTGTAGACCCTGCCGGTGAGCTTGCCGAGCTTGTCCATCTTTTCCTCTATTATGTCGGCGCACCTGTCGTAATAGGAATTGCGCGCCTCCCACGACTGGAAGAACACGTCGGGATTCTGCGCGGTGCCGCGGATGAAGGGCCTGTCGGGGTCGAGCGCGCGGGCGCGGATGTCGAGAACCTTGTTGTAGTCGATCATCTCGCGCACGATTTCGTCAGGAATCATGTCGTAGGTGTTGACTTCATGGGAGGTTCTGAAACCGTCGAAGAAGTGGAGGAAGGGCACGCGGCTGTCGAGAGTCGCGGAGTGGGCGACGAGCGCCATGTCGTGCGCCTCCTGCGCGCTGTTGGAGCACAGCATCGCAAAACCGGTCTGGCGGCAGGCCATCACGTCGGTCTGGTCGCCGAAAATCGAAAGCCCGTGGCCCGCTATGGCGCGCGCGGAAACGTGCATCACAAAGCTCATGAGCTCGCCGGCTATCTTGTACATGTTGGGAACCATCAGCAGAAGGCCCTGGGACGCCGTGAAAGTCGTCATAAGCGTGCCCGTCTGCAACGCGCCGTGCACGGAGCCCGCAACGCCGCCTTCGCTTTGCAGCTGGCTTATGGACGGGGTCGTGCCCCAGATGTTCTTTTTGCCTTTTACCGCCCACTCCTCACAGTTTTCCGCCATGGGCGAAGAAGGTGTGATGGGATATATCGCGATAGTTTCACTCACGCGGAAGGCGATTGAAGCGACGGCTTCGTTTCCGTCCGTAATCACGCTGTTTTTGCTTTTCATATAGTCTTGTTATAAAAATGCGATTGCACTGAACCGGAACGCCGCCCGCAACCGCGGGAGCGAATTCGGCATTAAATCAGTCGGGGAGTTTATTCCCGCCGAATCGGTTTCGTCAACAATTTTTAAGCGGTTGAATCGGTATCGGCAAATATTCGCCGCATTCAACTAAAAAACAAAAAGATAGCGCTGAAAATGCGCCCCGTTTCCGCGAACCGCTCAAACGAATGAGCCGCGCGAAAAATTTTCCAAATCCGAAAGATTGCGGTGGACAACAACGCCCTGCGGAAAGTATATTTGCCGAATGCCGCGAATACGGCTTCCGGCGATTCCATATGAAAATTTCCACAAAAGGCAGATACGGATTGAGGATACTCGCAGACATCGCCCTGCACCAAAACGGGGCGCCGAGGCTAATCAGGGAAATCGCAGAAAGCCAGAAGCTCTCGCAAAAATACGTAAGCCGCATAATAATCGGGCTGCGCAAAGGGGGATTTCTGAAATCTATACGCGGCGTCCACGGCGGATACCGGCTCGCGCGGCCGGCATCCGAAATAAACCTCTTGGAGGTGTTTGAAGCAACCGAGGGGAAAGTGTGCATAATAAACTGCATAGGGTGCAAAAAAAAATGCGCCCGCGCGGATACGTGCGCAACGCGCCCCGTCTGGGAGCTGTTGAACGAAAATATAAAAAATACCCTCGCCGGCATGACATTGGAGGAAGTCGTCAAGAAAGCCGCCGACTCCGGAGGGGTATACGACTACTGCATATGATTTTCGGGAAATCCGGGGGATAAAAACTCGCGAACGGCCCGGAATTGCGGACAAGGCGCGCGCGGAATCCTCCGCCCGTAAAAATTTCCGGGCACAGGCGTTTGGGAGCGAATCTGTTCGGATTCAAAATACGCCAAATTGAAACGGGAACCGCAGCTCAATCGCGCGCGCAACAAAAAATCCGGTCATCACAAAGGGCGCAATGCCCCGGACACTCCGCCTCCGCCTACTCCCGCAGCACGGCGGCGCCGCCAACGCGCGGGAGGGCAAACTGACGCGCCGCCGGCAATGCCGCGCGAAAAACACGCGCCGAAGACCGCCGTAAAATTCCGGCAAAGGCCGCGAAAAAAGTCCGCGGCCCTTCCACACCCTGCCGCGCCGTCCGGATTCCACACCCTGCCGCGCCGTCCGGAAAAATTTGCAAAAAAACGGTTGACAGACTGCGCGCTGCCAAAAAAGAATTGAAACCAAGTTTCAAACAATGCGCAACAGGAAAGTTTCCCTTCGCGCAGAAAACCGGAATATTATGCACATGAAAAAAATCGCCCTCATAATTGCCGCCGTGGCGGCGGTCTCCGCGGGGTTCGCCCAATGGAAGCCCGCCGGCGACAAAATCAAAACCGTCTGGGCCGACAAAGTCGATCCGGAAAACGTCCTGCCGGAATATCCGCGCCCGTTAATGGAACGCCCCCAATGGCTGAACCTCAACGGGCTCTGGAACTATGCCGTCGTAAAAAAGGACGCCCCGCTCCCGAAATCGTTCGACGGGAAAATCCTCGTGCCGTTTGCGATAGAATCGTCGCTCTCGGGCGTAGGCAGGTCCATAAACGGCGACCAAAGCCTGTGGTACGAGCGCAAGTTCAAAATCCCCGAAGACTGGAAGGGCAAGAACGTGCTCGTAAATTTCGGCGCGGTTGACTGGAAGGCCGAAGTGTTCGTAAACGGCGAAAAAATCGGCGAGCACACAGGCGGGTACACTCCGTTCTCATTTGACATAACCAAATTTTTAAAGGGCGGAGAGAACTCCATCTCAGTGCGCGTATGGGATTCCACCGGCAACGGCATTCCGCGCGGCAAACAATCCGCCAGCCCGCGGGGGATATTTTATACCGCGGTCTCGGGAATATGGCAGACGGTGTGGCTCGAACCCGTGTCTCCGGCGCACATATCCGGCATCAAAATTACCCCCGACCTGGATTCTTCGAGCTTCGACATAAGGGTGGATTCCTCCGACCCGAAGGCGGTCGCGGAAATAAAGATTCTCGACGGCGGCAAAGTCGTTGCGGAGGCGAAATCCGCCGCGAACAAAACCGCAAACCTGCCAGTTTCAAACCCGAAGCTCTGGTCGCCCGACACCCCGTTCCTGTACGGCCTCGAAATAACCCTCCATAAAAACGGAGCCCAGACCGACGCCGTGAAGAGCTATGCGGCCATGCGCAAATTCGGGATAAAATCCCACGGCAAATGGGGCGGCGTAGATTTTACGCTCAACAACAAGAAGTTTTTCACCTTCGCCCCGCTCGACCAGGGCTGGTGGCCGGACGGACTCTACACCGCCCCGACCGACGAAGCGCTGCTCTTCGACATTCAAAGGACGAAAGATTTGGGGTTCAACTCCATCAGAAAACACGTAAAGGTGGAGCCCGCGCGCTGGTACGCGCACTGCGACAGGCTCGGCATAGTTGTATGGCAGGATATGCCGTCGATGTTCGGCGAGGGCGACGCCTGGCAGACGCGCGGATTTTTCCAGGGCGAGGAAAATCCCGTAAGCAAACGTTTCGAGGACACATTCCGCAAAGAGTGGAAGGAAATCATGGAAAGCCTCCACTCGTATCCCTGCATCGCAATATGGACGCCGTTCAACGAATCGTGGGGGCAGTTCAAGACGAAGGAAATCGCCGAATGGACCAAGTCGCTCGACCCGTCCCGCCTCGTCAATCCCGCCAGCGGCGGAAACTTCTTCGACTGCGGCGACATAGTCGACTCCCACGACTACGGCAAAAATCCCATAATGTATATTTTCAATAACCAGAAGGTGAACGTTATCGGCGAATACGGCGGGCTCGGGTGCGCGCTTGAAGGGCACCTGTGGGTCAAGGACAAAAACTGGGGCTACGGGAAGCTCCTGACGCCCGATGAGGTGACAAACCGCTTTGTGGCGCTGACCGAATGGTTCATCGACGTAGTGGCGAAATACGGCGGCTTCGGGGCGGTCTACACGCAGACCACCGACGTTGAAATCGAAGTCAACGGGCTCTTTACCTACGACAGAAAAGTACTGAAAGTCGACGAGGGAAAAGTGAGGGAGGTCAACAGGAAGCTTTCCAATATTTTCAAATGAGATCAGGAGCCTCCCGATAATTTAAATTCCCGAAAAACCCGCGGCCTTAAACCGCGGGTTTTTTTGCATAAAAACAATGAGCCCCGCCCGCAACCGTCTTAACCCATGTTTGCGCCTTTCGCGAGTTCGCCCAATCGGACGCGCGAAACCGCGGGCGCGGGAACACGGACAAAAGGGCGCGCACCGCGCGGCGGAGCGCTCCCGGAAGCTTAACGTTGTTTGGAAACCCTCCGCGCGTTGCAATCGCAGAGGGAGGCGGTCACGATATTTCCCCGCCGTCGCGCCCGTCCCAAAACTTCCCGGGGCGGCCTTCGGAATCCCTGCCGCCGAAGCGTTTTCTGAAACCTCCCCCGTTGGGGCGAAACGGCTTTCCGGAGCGGTTCCCGAAGTCCCTCCGGAATCCCTTGCCGAAATCCTTGCGCGGGCTGAATCCGTCGGGCGGCTCCACGCCCTCCCGGGGAATTTCCCGCTCTCCGGAATCTCCCCCGCGCCGGAATCCGCTGCGCCTTCCGCGGCCGAAACCGCCGCCGAAACCGTTGAAACGCTCCTCCCTCGGGCGGCTCCAATCCACGCGCATCGGCCTGCCCCCCAAATCTGCGCCGTTGAGCGCGGCTATCGCGGCCTCCGCGTCGGAGGGCCGCTCCATGCTGACGAACGCCATTCCGCGGAATCTTCCCGAAACTTTGTCGAACAGCATTTTTACGCCCGACACTTCGCCGTGCGCGGCGAAAGCATCGGAAATTTCCCGCTCCGTAATCTGAAAGGGCAGGTTGCTAACGAATATATCCATTTATTTTTATTGGGTGTTTTATGTTGAAACGCCGTTGCCGGGCGTTTTGAAAGGCGGCGGGAAGCGTGCGTTCCGGCGCCGGAAGCGAATTTCTCCGCGTCCGAGAGCGGGAAATCTGCGGCAGACCCCGCGTAATATGCGACACGCGCGCGGGCGCGACGTTCCGAAGCGCGGGGCGTTGAAAGCCTGGCGCGCGAAAAAATCTGCGGCAATCGGTGCAAAAGGCTCACTCTCCACTTTCGGGCAGCGCCGACTTCAACGCTTTGGCGCCGAACTTCGGGTTTGTCAGAACCCTCTTTCCCAAAGCCTCCTCTACGAAACCGGCGCATGGTTCCATTGACGCCTGGGCAAACACTATGATATCCGCAGACTTCGCGGCGCCGCGCAATTTTTCGGCAAGCAGCTTCTCAAAAGCCCCGGCGTCGGAACCAAATCCTCCGCCTGCGACCACTTCCGAAACTTCGACCTCCCTGCCGAGCTCCGCGCCCGCGCGCAGTATCGACCTTCGGGTCGGACCGACTGCGCTCGGGAAAGTAGCCGCCACGAGAATCCTCTTCCCGCTCCGCACGGCCTCGCGGCACATTTCATCGTTTATGCCCACTATGGGAACGCCCGCAAGCTCGCCGACACCGCGCATGGAATACGCCAAGTCCGCCACAGTGGAACATACGCTCAAAACCGCGCCGGCGCCGGACCTCGCGGCGTCGGCGTACATGCCCAAAAACCTCGCGGCGGATTCGCGCCCGACTTTTCCCGCTTTCGCGGTCTCCTCGAAAACCGCGGCGTCCTCGTAGCGCAGTATATCCACCTTTCCGCCGAACTCTTCGCGGATAGCCCTCTCCACGCCCTCTTTTAGTTCGGGCGTCGCCACCGTATATATAATGGCGACCTTCGGGATTGCGGCAGCAGGCTCCGCGGCGGCGCCCGAAACGGGGCACGAAAGCGGCGCGCAGGCAAAAGAAAACGCCGCAGCGCGCCAAAAACCGGCATGGAATTTCCACGATGTCATAACTCCCCAATCCTGTCGCGCATTCATTCTTTCGGCGCAAATTAAGAACCCCCGCCGCGGAGAGTTCAACACAAAACTTTGCGCATTCGCCGCGGGACGGCGCGGCGCCCCGTTTTTAACAATTTAATTGTTTAACTTGTGCAATAGTGTTGACCCCCTCCGGCGCGGGCGGTACATATAACCGCGTATGAATATGCGATATACATTGATGGTTGGGCTCTCCGCATGCGCGGCTTCGCTTGCATTCGCCGGAGGATTGACGGTTGGAATAAATCCCGAAAAAACCTTCCAGACGATAGACCACTTCGCGGCGGCAGACGCGTGGAGCGGAAATTTCGTCGGCAAATACTTCCCCGAGGAACAGCGCGGGCAGATTGCGAAGTGGCTGTTCTCGCAAAAATTCGGGGCGGACGGAAATCCCGAAGGCATCGGGCTTTCCATGTGGAGGTTCAACATCGGCGGCGGAACGCTCGAACAGGACGGCGCGGACATAGAGCCCTACCAGCGCAGGGCGGAGTCGTTCCTGACAAAGGACGGCGCGGGCTACGACTGGTCGAAGTGCGCAGGCCAGATGTACTTCATGAAAAAAGCCAAAGAGTACGGCTGTGACAAGTTTCTGATATTCTCCAACACACCTCCCGTGCAGTGGACAAAAAACGGAAAGGGATACTGCGACAAGAACAACTACGGCTCCAACCTCAAACCCGACTGCTACGGCAAATTCGCCGACTACATGGCGGATGTCGCCAAACACTTTGAAAGCCTCGGCTACGGCATAAAATATATAAGCCCCATAAACGAGCCCCAAGTTCCGTGGGATTCCCCGCGCCAGGAGGGCAGCATGTGGAGAAACTCCGAAATGGCGAAACTCGCGCGGGAGCTCGACAAATCGATTGAAAAGGCGGGGCTCAAAGACACCAAAATACTGCTCGGGGAATCAGCGAGCCTGCAAGCCCCCGTCGAAGGAGCCAAGAGCTGGTGGGGGAAAAAGGCGGATTGCCCGATGGAGGAGCAACCGTTCGGGCAGCTCAAACAATTTTTCGACAAGTCGTCCCCCAATTACATCGGAGATTTGAAACATCTCGAAAAACTGTGGGGCGCCCACGCCTACCATTCGGGGAGAAAATTTGCCGAAATGCCCAAAATCAGGGAGGATTTGATAGCGGAAATATCGAAGTGCGGGCTCGGGTTCTTGCAGACGGAATGGTGCCTGCTTCCCCAATACGGGCCGAAAAACTGCGACGGCTTTACGGAGGGCCGGTTCAGCGACAACAACGCCGACATGGACGCCGCACTCTGCATGGGGCGCCTGATAAACGCGGACTTCACCATCGCCCAATCGCAGGGCTGGGGTTATTGGAAGGCAATGGAGGTCAAGGGCGACTTTGCGCTAACGGGCGTCTACCCAAAGGACGGAAAGCTCGAAAACGGAGGGGTGGCGCGCGACAACAAGCTGCTCTGGGCTCTTGGCAACTGGAGTTTCTTCGTGCGCCCGGGCTACAAGCGCGTAGAAATGTCCGGCGCAGACGACCTCGCGAAAGTATGCTCGTCCGCTTTCGTCTCCCCCGACGGCAGAAAGCTCGTGGCGGTATTCGTCAACTCGTCTTTCGACACCGTTCCGGTATCGTTTTCCGGAGAGTTGGCTAAAAAGCCCTTCGACGCATTCAAGACCGATTCCGCTTCAAACCTCGCGAAAGCGGCCTCCGGCACGAGCGGCTCATTCGCTATGACCCCGCGCTCCATCACAACCATTGCGTGGGATTTATAGGGCAATCCGGCGGGCGGCGCATCCGCCCGTTCCGGCTTGAAAAACGTTCCGCCATTGCGCCTCCGGCAACGGCGGAATTTTTTTAACCGTCAGTCGCGGCCGGATAGGGAAATTAACGCGCGGAAACCTTAAAAAATCGGAAACGCGCGCAAGCCGCTTTAAGCGGCTGGGTTTATCGAAATCCGCAAATCCTCCGTCATTCGCCCGCCTGACGGACCAGCCACTGGGACGCCGACAGCGACGGCGGCGCGTGGAGCAGCGACTTCAACTTTTCGGCGTATCCGGCAAACTTCGCGCGCGCGGCGGGGCGCAGGCAATCTTCCATATACCGCGCAAGCGGCGCCGCGGAGGCGTCGAACTGTATGAACTCCCTCCACGCGGACATGTCCAGCAGAATGTTAGCTATGCTCAAATATCCGATTTTTACGACGGCCCTGCCGACCAGATACGTGAACGGATTGGCCTTGTAGACGATTGCGCCCGGTATGCCTTCGAGGGAGCAGGCGAGCGACATCGTCCCCGAGCTCATCATCGCGGCCTTTGCGGTTATGGGGGCGCCGCCGTTGGGGACCAGCCGCACCCGCCCGCTCAGCGCGGGGCGCCGCGAGAGCTCGCCCTCGAGAATTTTTTTTATGCGAGGGGTGGGATACACCGCGGCGGCGCGCTCTCCCGCAAGCCTCTCCATCGCCCCGCACATGACGGGGAATATCCTCGACACGGCGATTTCCCTGCTGCCCGAGAGCATGAGGATTTCCCCGTCCGCTCCGTATTTGACGGGGGGCTCGTAGGAATCGGAGAGGAACGGGTGCCCGACGAAATGGACGTCGAGATCCGTGTCGGCGTAGCATTCGGTTTCAAAGGGGAATATCACCGCGAGCGAATCGAGCAGCGACGCCATCTTGAACCTCCGCGACGCCTTCCACGCCCAAATCTGCGGGCTTATGTAGTAGATGAGGCGGACGCTTCCCCCGCCCTTCCGGCTGACGCCGCGCTCTTTGAGAAGCGAGGCGATGTGGAGATTGAACCCCGGGTAGTCCACAAAGCACACGGCTTTCGGGCGGTATTCGGAAATCCATCCGGCGACCGCCTCCGAGAGCTTTTTAAAAAAGCCGTAGTTTTTCAGCACCTCGACGAGCCCCACGACGGAAAAGCTCGTCATGTCGAAGAGCGGCTGCGCGCCGCAGGAGGCGAGCTTCTCCCCGCCGAACGCGCAGACGCGCAAGCCGGGCTTTTCGGCGAGCGCGCCGGCGACCATGCGCGCGGCCTGCTCGTCGCCCGAGTGCTCTCCCGCAATCACGAGCAGGTCGCAGCCTCCCCCCTTCGGCGGGGGAAAGTCGAAAGAGCGCATTTTCAGCACGTCGGGTTTCATCGCGGGCTTGCGGTAAAATCCGCCGGTCGGCTATTTTTGGAGCGCCCTTATCTGGCGGGTGATTTCAAGCGCGACTTCGAGCGCGCTCATACCGAGAACGGCGTCGACCTTCGGGCGGCGCTTGTTGATAACGCAGTCGGCGAAGCTCGCGAGCTCTATTTTCAGAGGTTCGCTCTTTTCTATCGGAACCTCCTCGGGGACGATTTCCGCGCAGTCCTTGACGCGTATGACATGCCCCTTCTGGTTGAGGAAGTCGAGCGACATGTACATGCCCTCCTGGAAAATGCGTATGTCGCGCAGTTTTTTGAGGCTCACGCGGCTGACGTTGAGGTTGGCGACGCACCCGTTTTCAAAGGCGATGCGCGCGTTTGCGATGTCCTCGCTGCGGCTGAGCACGCCCACGCCCACGGCTTCTATGCGCGACACATGGGAATTTGCAAGTTTGAGGACGACGCCGATGTCGTGTATCATGAGGTCGAGGACTACGCCAACCTCGGTTCCGCGCGGATTGAACGGCGCGAGCCTGTCGGCGGTGATAAAGCGCGGGCTGCGGACGCGCTCTTCCATGAACTTCATCACGGGGTTGAAATGCTCTATGTGGCCAACCTGCACGACGAGTTTTTTGGCTTTTGCGACCTCCACGATTTTTTCGGCGTCGGCAATCGACGTGCAAATCGGCTTTTCTATGAGAAGGTCGCAATTTTTTTCGAAGAGCTCCATGGCGACCTCCGTGTGCCTGTCGGTCGGAACCACGACGCTGACGGCGTGGCACGCCTCGCCGAGCTCCGCCGCCGAGCCGAACACGCGGCAGCCGAGCCTGTCGGCGATTTCCTTCGCCCTCGCGGGGTCGGCGTCGCAAACCCCCACGAGCTCGGTGCTTTCGAGCTCCGAATATATGCGGGCGTGGTGCTGCCCGAGATAGCCGACGCCCACTACGCCGCACTTCAACTTTTCGCCATTGTTCATACTCCCGCCACACTACCGCGCCCAAGCGCGATTACAAGCAAATACTCGCCCCCATGCGGCGCGCGGGCAGGCGCGAAATCCTCCGAATCACAGCGGCCCCGACGCAAGGAAAAGCGCCGCCATGATTAAAATCAGCAAATAGTTTGCGGGATCTTTCACCGCCGACAAAACCGGATCGGAATCCACCTCTCCGCGAAACGCCCTAATCCATATTCTGCATATGAAAAATATTATCGGGAGGACTCCCAACAGCAGAATATTGCTGTTGCCGTAATACAAATGCGCGCTGTTTTCAATGTACATAATGAAAATCAACGCGGAAATCAGCCCCGACGACGTTCCGAGAACCGCGATTATCTCCCTGTCGCCTCCCGCGTATCCGCGACCGCGCACGACTTCTTTCCCGACGGCGCGTATCTCTACAAACCTTTTTAGGAACGCCAGACTCAAAAAAATAAAAAGGGAAAAAGCGAACAGCCAGAACGAAATCTCCACCACTATTGAATGTATTCCCGCATAAATTCTGATGTTATACAATATCGCAAGACACATTACGTCCAGCAGAACTTTCTTTTTTATATAAGCGGAATACAGGAAAGTAAGGGCCGTATACGCCGCCAAAACGGCCCGAAAGCCCTCCGGAAGAAACAGCGCCGGCAGCAGTCCCAGAAAGAGCAGAAACGCAGCGGCCAAGGCGGCGCCAGGGAACGAAACTTCACCGGAGGCAACCGGCCTGAAACGTTTTTGGCAATGCCGCCTGTCGTTGCCCGCGTCGAGAATGTCGTTTATTATGTAAGTTCCCGACGCGCAAAGGCAGAAAGATACGAATGCGAGAATGCTCGCGAACACGTCCCCCGGGTTGGAATATTTGTGCGCAACTATCAGCGGGACGAAAACGAGAAGGTTTTTAGCCCACTGGTGCACTCTCATGAGCCTCGCCGCGCAAGATACCGACAGGCGTCTCGGTTTCCCGACGACTTCGATTTCTTTTGACGGGAATTCGCTCCTTACCTTTTTTTCCAGTTTCTTGGAGCAATTCGCCAAAACGATTCCGTCCGAAACTTTCCACACATCGATGTCGCAGGAATCGTTGCCGATATAGGAAAAATTCCCCGTCCCAAACATCTCTTCCAGGAAAGCGGCTTTTTCGGCCCCTTTCAGATTGACGGCTCCGTCGCTCGCGAACACCCCTTCAAAAAACCCCAGCCGGTCCGCTATTTTTCCGGCCACAAGACTATCGGACGCCGTGGCAAGATAAGCTTTCGCCCCGCTTTGAACCCTCCCGCGGACATACGAAACCACGTCTTCGCTGAACGGAAACTCCAAATCGTCCGCCCCGCACATCGACGATAACCTGCGCTTGAAGCGCGCCTTTCCGCCGAGAAGCCAAAACGGGAAAAGCAACGCCCTAAGCGGATTTTTCCGCAAAACCGCGACAGCGGTTTCAAAGAGCGCGTCCGAAAGAATCAGCGTGCCGTCCAAATCAACGCACAAAATCCGGCTTCCCGACTTGCCCATTCCCTACCCCAACAAAACCGCGGCTTCCGTATAGAAACCGTAAAATGCGGACAAATTATAAAACATTATCGACAAGGCTGCCGCCCCCATGAGCGGCAGCGCTAAATATCTCGGGAGAATCCCGTTCGCCAGAATCACAACTGGTATAAGAAAAGCCCACATGAAATAGTAAGAGTACAACAGGGGCGATATTTCAACCACGCCATATCCGCATATTGCCAGAATAAAAACCGCCAAGCCGATCCACAACAAGCATATCTTGGATATCAACAGTTTGCGGGCGTAGATTATCCCCGCCAAGGCAAGAACCGACATGCATACGCCAACAGGGTTAAAACGGTCAAGAGAAGCCGTGTCGGCGAAAAATTTTTCCGCGCGAGTATTCGGTTCGATTTTCCCTCCGGTTTCAAAATTATCGGGATTTACGATAGTACCGCCTGCGGTTTCAAAAAATAAAAAAACGCTTTCCGCGCATAACGGTTTGGAAAATTTATCAGAAGTAGATTCAATATGCCCGACAATTTTCACAAAGCTGTGGGCTTGTCCGAAAACCAAAGATACGCACAAAACAAAAACAGCGCCCCTAATCAGCGAATATATCCTTTCCCTAAAAGGCTTCCAACTGTCTATCAAGAAAATCAAAACCCCGTTGGTTATCAGCGTTCCGACAGTGACCCAGAAAATCTCCGGCAAATGCGCGCTCTTATGGGTTATTGCAGTCAAAAGAATGGATATGCATAGGACAACCAAAGTGTATTGTTCGGGAATAAATATGAATAGAACGGAACAAAAAGAAAATAAGTAAATCAGGCAAAACAGAAACCTTTCGATTCCTCCCATGGGAAGGAATCTGGAAAATAATATGGCGGAAACCGAAATAAACCCCACTCCGCAAAACATTTTGAATAAAAACGGGAAAAGGTAATATCCGCTCGAAATTTTCACAAAATAAGAAACGAAAGTCGCGGGAATCGAAAACGGAAGCATGGCGATTGGAGAAAAAAACTTGGGTCTGGCTTAGGAAGTAGGGGATAAGCTGGGAGGGTCTAAGTAGTATAAAC
>ERZ1673738.634-NODE-634-length-60893-cov-7.924110_pt1 | contig 60893 bp, 50 predicted proteins | sample MGYA00580198_ERZ1673738 | MGnify/ENA primary metagenome ERZ1673738 (study PRJEB41218, sample SAMN15661784) | gut metagenome | host: Homo sapiens | place: Canada: London | collected 2015-08-20/2019-03-30 | study: EMG produced TPA metagenomics assembly of... | reverse complement strand
TAATTAGCCGCCGTCACACTCGCAAAAATTATTAGTGATGGCGAAATTAACCCTACGTATTAAAAAATTCAAAACAATTCCCGAAACGGAGAAAAAATAAGTGTTCAGTAAACTAAGACAAAATTTCAGAATGGCAAACGTGCTGTGCAGGGTGCTGTTTATCCTTACTTACGTGTTTGCAAGTTGGCAACGCTTTTTGCAGGCGTCGTACCTTGTCACGAGGGAAGCAAATCTGCCGTTGTCGCTGCTGGCGGCGGCGATTATGGGTGTGATACTGCAATTTATCGTGCCTGCGCTTGTCAACGTGTTTATCAATCTGTCCAAAATTCACTCTCTGCCCGTTGCGGAATACTGCGTGGTTGTGTTTCTGTTTCTGTCCGCAGGCATGTTGCTGTGCGGCGCAATCAACCTGTTTGCGTGGTTTTTCCCCGTGGCGGCGGTTTGGATTACCACCCTTTCGCCGATAGTGGTTACGCTGGGCGTGGGGTTTGCCTTTTTCAAGGTTACGGCAAAGCTGTACTTCAACGACGTAACTACCGTAACTTACGCCAAGGCATGCGTTGTCGCCGTGGCTGTTCTTCTTGTCGTGTTGGGGGTGCTGCTGTGAAACGTATTTTATGCCTCGCCCTTCTTGCGGCAATTTGTTGCGCTCTGCCCCTTGCTTTTTGCGGTGTTGCGGCTTGTGCCGAAACCGCACCTGCGGCAAGTACCGATTACAAAAACGACCCGATATATCTGTTTGCCAAGCAATTTGTCGAGGCTTGCCCGACCCGAAGCGGCGAAATTGCCGAAAAGGCTGCCGCCGACTGGCTTAAAACCAGGTTTGACGAGCTGCTCCCCGAAACTTCTCCGTCGGCAATTGACCGTGTTTCAGGTTACGACCGCGCGGTGTTCAACCTGTCCTGCAAACTGGACAACCCGAATACCGACCGACGGATCATTATCGGCGCACATTATGACGCGGTGAGCGGCAGCAACGGCGTCGGCGACAATGCCTTCGGTGTGGCTGCGCTGTACACGCTTCTCAAAACGTTTGCGACGGGCAGCCGTTTTGTACCCTACGACCTTGTGTTTGTGGCGTTCGGCGGCGAGGAGTCGGGCTTAGTCGGCTCCTACGGCTACGTAAACGGTATGAGCGAAGCCGACAAACAACGCACCGCGCTTATGATAAACCTTGACAGCCTTGTGTTCGGCGACAAACTGTACTTGCATTGCGAAAACAAGTCCACCGACATCGCCGACCTGTTTAAGTCGCACGTCGACGGCATTGCCGAAAAGCCCTACCGCAAGGGTGTAATGACCAACGGTTACGACGTGTACGGATACGGCTATTACGAAACAATTCAGGGCAGCGACCACACGCCTTTCCGTCTGGCGGGCATTCCCGTGGCGTTTTTCTTCAGCGGAAACTACGACGGAATGGCATACGCCGAAAGCGCAAACGCAAATCGTTGCGTAATGAACACGTCGTCGGACAACTTTGCAAGTCTTGACAACTTTGTCGGCGCGGAAGCGGTCACACGCACAAACGCAGTCGTCAGCGGCATAGCGGCAACTTTTGCCGACAGCGATTTTGCCGCCGTTTGCGACAATGCCGTCAATCAACTGGTAAATCTCAACCTGGTGTACACGCGCCTGTACCCGAAACTTGTCGCGTTGGGGCTCAGCCTGGTGTGCCTGCTTCTGCTCGTTCCCTACTACCGCAAGTTGCAAAAGCGCGCCATAATGGGTACCGCCGAGGCAAAAACTTCGCGCGTGTTCAGCCAACCCGACGCAGAGGACATTTTTACATTTGACAAGTAACGCTATGAAACAAAAGAAGATACTTAAATTGCCTGTGTACATTGCCGTTTACGTTGCGGTAATCGCGGTGTGCATACTGGCAGACCAACTTACAAAACTGTGGATTTTCGACGGGCTTCTGGGGGCAACCGAGGGCAAATCCGTCAAGGTGATGGGCGACTTTTTGCGTTTTACCGCCACATACAACGAGGGCGCGATTTTCGGCATGTTCAAGGGGCGCGCCTCCGACATCATGTTTTTTATCATCACGGTTGCCGCAACGCCGCTGTACGCCTATTTTCTTGTGCGTGCGCGTAGTCGCAGCGTGTGCGGACAGGTGGGATTTGCCTTTATCGTTGGCGGAGCAATCGGCAACGCAATCGACCGCGCTTTTGTGTGCACCGACGGCACGTTTTTCAGCGGCAAGGTGCGCGACTTCATTTCCTTTTCGATTTTTCCGCCGATATTCAACGTCGCCGACAGTTTTCTGACGGTGGGCGTGGTGCTGGCGGTGCTGGCGATAGTGGTGTTGGACCCCGATTCGCTTGTCAACGGTTTCCGCGAGGAACGCGCGGCGGCAAACGGTGACGAAAACGCCGACGGACAAACGACGAAAACGCAAACCGGCAACGACGAAGGTGCCGCAACCGACGGCAACAATGACGCGACGGAAAATAGCGGCGAAGGGACAAACGACTTGCAAAACACCGCCGAAACGGGCGGAAACGCCGTGAAAAACAGCAATGCAGACAACGCCGCCGAAGAAGCGGAAAACGGCAAAAACGGTGGCGAAAAATGAAAACGGTATGCGAAATTTGTGACGAATACTGCCGCAGACTGGACGTGTTTGTAGGCAACGTCGCATGTCTTACGCGTACCCACGCGCAGAAACTTATCGCAAGCGGCGGCGTTACCGTCAATGGCAAAGTTGTCACCAAGTGCGCCGAGGAAGTGGCGGTGGGCGACGAAGTTTCGGTAACTCTTCCCGACGACGCGCCCCTGGACATCAAGGCGGAAAACATCCCCCTGGACATTGTGTACGAGGACGAGGACCTTGCCGTCATCAACAAGCCACAGGGCATGATCGTGCACCCCACAAGCAACATTTACACCGGTACGCTTGTCAACGCGTTGTTGTACTGCGTGCACGATTTGTCAGGTATCAACGGCGTGTTGCGCCCCGGCATCGTGCACAGGCTGGACAAGGACACCAGCGGCTTGCTTGTTGTGGCGAAAAACGACTTTGCCCACGTGGAATTGCAACGTCAGATACAGGTCAAGACGTGCCGCCGCATTTATCTTGCACTACTGGAAGGCAATCTGAAACTTGACGACGGCTTTGTGGACAAGCCAATAGGCAGAAGCAAAAGCGACCGCAAAAAAATGGACGTCGTCGAGGGTGGCAGAAGCGCGCTTACCTACTACCGCGTACTGCGTCGCTACCGCAACTACTGCTACGTGCGGTTTGAACTCAAGACGGGGCGCACCCACCAGATACGCGTACACGCGGCGAAAGTGCTGGGTCATCCCGTTGTCGGTGACGTTACCTACGGGCACAAGGACGCAAAGTGGGGGCTCAGGGGGCAGTTGCTTCACGCGTGGAAGTTGTCCTTCGTGCATCCGCGCACGGGTCAACAAATGGAATTTACCGCGCCGTTGCCCGACTACTTTACCCGCGTGCTTGACGACATCGAGCCGTCCGCGCTCACTCCGCCCGAACAGGAGTAGTAATGAAATTTGTAACAAAAAAGTCGCAACGTATGCGTTTTTTATCGACAAAAATGTAGTCTATCCAACTCAAAATCTCGCAAAATACAACGGGAGCAATAACAATGAAAAATTTACTGTCGCTTACGTCGCTTGACAAGGCGCAAATCAACCACATATTGGAAATCGCCGGACAAATGCGTCGCATAGTGCTGTCCTCCTTCAAAAAGGGACCGCAACTTGCAGGCAAGGTGGTTGCAGGCGTGTGGAACAAGCCCTGCGCTTCCAGTACGGGGGTTTCTCTTGCCACGGCGTATCTGTCGGGTACGGCATTGCCCGTGTTCGGCGCGGAAGAACCGCTGGAACACTGCCAACTTTTTGACGATATGGGCGTAAATACTGTGGTTGTTTCCTGTGAAAACGACAACCTTGCCAAAAGTTTCGCCGCCAAGGCGCGTTGCAGCGTGGTAAACGGCGGCTCGGGACGTTACGACCCCATCGGCGTGCTTGCCGACCTTCTTGCGCTGTCCGTCAAGGCGGACGGGCTGGGCAATCTGTCGGTGCTTGCGGTGGGCAATCGCGACGCCAACAAGGTGGACGAACTCATCCACTGTCTGCAACTGTTCAACAGTACGCTTGTGTGGTATCTGCCTGCCGACGACTTTGTTACGCGCCGCCGCGGCATAGTGCTGGACAACGCCGTTGCGGCATTCAGCGGTGTGGACGCCGTCGTCGACCTGGGGCTCAGCGCGTATTCTGACCCTGTCAAGTACTACGGCACGGCAGGCGGCATTTTGCAGGACTACCTGGAACGCGCCCGTCTCAACTGTCCGCTTCTCGGCAGTCGCAAGGTTGTGGACAACATCGGCGTCAAGGATTACGAATACAGCATAGCGGCGGAACGCGAAACCTGCTACGTTGCCGTTGCCATGGCGGTGCTGTACCTGCTAAACGACTGATTTCGTCGCAATCCGGGCGACGCGCTGTCCGTTTTGCAAAAGAAATTCGACAAAATTCGTCAAATGTCGGCAATTCGCTTGATTTTTGCTTTCGCTCAACGTATACTGTAATAGTAAATACAATGTAATTTATAATATACGTTTGTATTGCTTGGCAATGCTTTGGGGAGAGGAGCAATGACTACTGCACTTGTTGCACACAACGGCACAAGTATGTTTGCATGCGCACAAATATGCGCAGGTTTTGCTGACTCTTATTTTACAACTGCACACATTGACATCAACCGCAAGGGGTGACAAGGACGAATTGTCACCTGTTGCGGTTTTTTCGTTTGCGGAAGCACCCTTGTAAAGCCTTTATCAAATCATGTCATCCTGAGCGAAGTCGAAGGATCCCCCGGAAGGGTTCCTTGTGAAATGGGCGCCGAAGTGCGTTAGTCGGTGTATGGGGTCCTGTCGAGGAATTGCCAATATGGGAGCGGCTGATGCCTCGCGCCGCTTCGCCTATTGTGACTTAGTGGTAGGTACGCTTCCCAGCCGCAGGCTCGCGGTGATGTCCCTTTATTGGCAACACCTCGCCACCCCCGATATCGCTTGCTAACCGTTTGCAATCGGCTTGTGTACTTCAAGTGTACTAACTTCGGCGGACGTAGTAGAAAAATAGATTAAATATAACCTTGTTAAATTACGTCCTCAGCCGAGCCGCTGTATTTGCGGCGAACGCCACGAAGCGTAGCGAAGTATACCGAGCGTAGCAACGTGTATTTCGTTGCGTAGTCGAGTGAAATTCCCCCGACGGAACGGGGGAAATGTCGCTGACTTTCAAGCGACAAAAGGGGTGCGTTGCGCGTGTGAGCAATCTCTGCGGAAGCGCCATTGTAAAACGCCCTTTGTACAATTATGTCATTGCGAGGAAGCGAAGCGCCGTGGCAATCCCCCGAAAGGGTTCCGCTCGTCTTAAGTCGCTTGTGGCAATGACGGTATTACAGTCAATCAGCATTGTATGTGCGTATTCGTCAACGCTTTAAGAGTACCCCCACAGCGCCGCTTCCCCGACCGCCCACCCCTCATGGTCAAAGGAACGTTGTTTGTTGTAAAAAGCAAAAGAACGAGCAGTTCATTAAACAAAGCTTTTTACATAAAAATGTCCTTGCAAGCCGCCGACGGAAAACAATCAAGTAAATCAGGCTGTTTTTCTAATCGTGCACGCTCGGGTGCCAATCCCCCGGAAGGGTACCATATAAACGCCTTTCGTAAAAACAAAGGTGCAGCCACATCAAAGCCTTCGCTCTTGGGGAGAAGGTGTCACGCAGTGACGGATGAGGGGCAAGGCGTAAACGCTTTCTCGTCAATACTTTAAGAGTACCCCCCCCACTGCGCCGCTACCCCGACCGCCCGCACGGCATGGCAAGGGCGGGTTTGGTAGGTAGTAGAGGCATGGGTGCGAAAATAGTAAAAAAGGTCGCGGACCTTGGAAAATAGGAGGAAGAAAATGACAAAAACAAACAAAACGTTGTTGTACGCATTGCTCGCGTTGGTTCTCACGCTTGCATGTGCGTTGACAATCATGCCCGTTGCCGGCACAGAGGCAAATGCAGCGGAAGGTGACAAGTACGTAAAGGTCACTGCAGAACAGGAAGACTGGACTGGTACGTATCTGTTGGTTTATGATAAATCAAACGAAGAAGGATTGGCTTGGACGGGTATTGACGCTGCTGATTGTAATGTTCCAGTGGCAGTTAGTAATGGTATTATAGTATGGGATAATATTGCAAACAAACCCGCTAAAATAATTGTGGAAAATATTGGAACGGGCTATGCCATTAAAGTATTGGACGGAGCAAACGCCGGAAAATATATAAGTGGAACGAAGGATAAGAACAAAATCAACTTTAATGACAAGGCCCAAAATTTGACGATTAAATATGGAACAAGTAGTGTTGAGATAACAAGTAATAATACTACAACGCTTTTTAATCCTGACGCGGGTACAAATAACAGATTTAGATTTTTTAAGAGTTCTCAATCCCCTGTTCAACTTTACAAACTCGAAGAAAATACTCACACCCATGCGTATTCCGAATGGAAGCACGTAGACGGAACGAAAACGCACGTCAAAACCTGCAATGTCGAAGGTTGCGACGCGCCTACAGTGACGGAAGCATGCACGATTGTAAACAACGTCTGCACGGTGTGCAACTACGATTACACGGCTAAGTTCACCGTCAAGGAAACCGTCGTTGCGGCTGAAGGTCAAACTTCCCTTGCAATCGACGCCGAAGGACAGTTCAGCGTTACATACAACGTTACGGCAAACCAGGGCATCAACATGATGCAGGGTGACCTTACCTACAACAGTGAAAAACTTACTCTTGTTTCCGTCGAGGCGGGCAACGCGTTTGGCAACGACGAAAGCGGAAACAACAACATCACCGTAACCAACGACGTTACACTTGCCGAACAAAAGGTTGTCGCAAGCGTTGTCGAAGGCAAGACCGGCGTACTTGCAACCGTAACTTACCAGCTTAAGACAGGCGTTACGGAAGTTGTCGCAGGCGACTTCGGCATGACGGTCAAGGCAACTGCCGGCAACGAGTACGTGGCAGACGGCGTTGCAACGGTTGAAGCCAACACAATTACTGTAGTTGTGCTTAGGGGCGTTACAATTACTCTCGATGACGTAGCTCTCACCTACACGGGCGCAAGCCTTACCGTAGGCGCAGGCAAGGACGTTGCCTACACGACAACCCACGGCGAAGATTACACGGGCGAAGCGGTTGTGACCTGGTACACGGTTGTCGGCGAACAACTTACCGAAGTTGCCGAAGCCAAAAACGTAGGCGCATACCAAGTTAAGGTTGCGTTCCCTGCGAAGGACGGTTACGCGGCGGCAGAAAAGACGGCTAACGTTACCGTAAACGCAAAGGAAATTACCGTAAGTTTTGCAGCGGACAACGGCTATGGCCGCAAGGCATTCGGTGCCGACGGCAAAGCGGTGTGGAACAACGCCGGTGAATTTGTTGCAACGGTCAGCGGACTTGTCGGCGGCGATACCGTCAGCGGAACTATCGCTTTTGCAGTAGTAAGCGGCTACGAACTGGACAAGGCAAACCTTACAGGCGGCGCGACGGAACTGACCGGCAAAGTAAGCCTTGTGTATACGCTTGGCGACGAATTTGTCAACTACACGTTTGCAGACGGCAAAACCGCAACAGGTGACGTTGAAGTTACGGCATACATTGCCGACCTTACGGTGACCGTAAGCCTTGAAACGGAAGTTTACTACGGCACAACGCTTAACTTTGACGGCAACATTACCGTCAAGGACAGCAACAGCAGCGACGTTACGGCAAACTCTACCATTACCATGACGGTAAACGGCGAAACGTTTGATTACAAGACCAAAACGCTGACAAACGCAGGCGAATACGCTGTAGTAATTACGGTTGTGTGCAACGGCGCGGAAGGTCACCTTACCAAAACTTACAAGATTAAGGCAATCACGATTACCGTTGGCGAAGCCGACTACAACACCGACGGACAGGTGCACTACGGTGTAACGTTTGACTCGGCTGTTGCAGGAACAATCGACGCGACAGTTGACGGCGTTGCGCTTACCGCTGACGGCATTACTATCGTAGCAAGCAAAGACCTGAGCCTTACAGAAGGCAAACATATCGCAACGCTTGCAAGCGGAACAAACTACGTATTTGCCGAAGGCACTACGCTTACGACAAAAGCAGTTTTCTTTGCGAAGTTTAACGCTGCTTTGCCGGACAACAGCGAAAAACTAATTGCAGACCAATACCGCTTTGAAGGACAGAAATTCAGCGCGCCGGAACTGACATTTGACGGCTACAACCTGCTTGGATGGTTTGAAGAAAACGCAGAAACGGCTTTTGCCTTTACAGCAACAGGCGCAACAGCGAACATTATTCTGACGGCTAAGTGGGCAGAAATCCTTGGCGAACACAAACTTACGCTTTTGGTTTACTACAAAGGAAACGTTGTTGAAACACTTACCTACAACGTAATGGCAAACACGGCGTTTGACAAAATAGAAAACTTCTACACAGCCAAGGACGCATCGTGGCTTGCGTTCGACGGTTACTTTGCAGGCAGTGACTTTGCAGCGAAAATTACGACAATGCCCAACGCGGAAACGACTATCTACGCCAAGTACGAACTGACAATAGGCTTGGGCGACGTGGACGGCGACGGAAATGTGGGCAACAGCGACATTGTACTGTACCGTCAGTACATCGTCGGCGGCTACAAAATCACCGTTGTCGAAGCAGGCAAGGAATACGAAGAAGCAAGCAAAACTCTTGCCGAAGGTTACGTGCGTTTCTTTGCGGCGGTTGCCAACGTTGACGGCGTAGATGGCAGCGCAAACGACATCAGAGATATTGCTACGTTGCGTATGGCTATGGTAGAGCAGGACGGCTACAAGGTGGTCGACGGCGCGGTAGTTGCGCCGGAAAAGGCTGACAGCGGCAATGCCGAAACACAGGCTGTAAACACGAAAATAGAAAACAGAATTTACGCGCTTTTGCCGACGACGTTTGGCGTAGGCAAGGCTGCATAAAACGCTAAAAAAATGAAACGTATTACGATTTTACTTACAATTTTGCTACTTACGGCGGTTGTGTTCGCTCCGATTTTCGGGGCGGACACGGCGCATGCCGACGACGGCGAAACACTTGTCAAGATGAGCGGAACGTCCGACAGCGACGGCGTGTACATCGACGTGGTGTTGCTTCGCAATGTGGGGCTTACCGCGCTTAAACTGCGCCTGGAGTACGACGAAACGGCACTTACCTACGTTCGCGCGCTCAACTGGAACGAGGCGTTGAAGGGGCTTGCGTTTACGGCAAGCGGCACCGATACGGAAGTGGACAACGTCCGCTTTGTGTACGGACCGGGCAGCAAAAACGCAACCACGGGCATGCTTATGCGGCTGTACTTCAAACTGAACGACGGTGCAAAGGCAGGTACGTACAAGGTAAACCTTGTGTGCGAGGACGCGCTGACAAGCGGCAACGTTGACGTGCCCGTTACGGTGCAGGCGGCTCGCATTACGGTGGACGGCAGCAACAACGTGCAGATTGACACGGAAGTGCCCTTTGCAATCGACGGCAAAACGGCAGGCATTGTTTGCGCATGCGTGGCGGTGGTAATTGTGTTTGTGGTACTTCTCGCCGTCAAGGCAGGCAAACGGTAACGCCGATTGAACTTCGTTTGCAGGACAAACGGGACAAAATTTGCAGGGCATACTTCAACATTAAAAAGAGAAATACTATTTTGCGACTGTACAATTATGTCATTGCGAGGCACCGAACATACAACGGTTTTGAGTGAAAAAGAGACCGCTTAATGCAATTTCTCGGTGCCGTGGCAATCCCCCGAAAGGGAACCACTCGCTTGCAACATTGTTTCAAGGTAGGCATTGAGTGCGGTTACCGACAAAAATGAATACATATTACGTTTACATAATGGCAAGCAAGGACAACAGCGTTTTGTATGTTGGCGTTACAAACGACATCGAGCGAAGAGTTGCCGAGCATAAAAGCCACTCGATACCGGGTTTTACCGCGCGATACAATGTTGACAAGTGCGTTTATGTCGAATCGTGCGGTGATGTTCGGGACGCCATAGCGCGAGAAAAGCAAATTAAAAGTTGGAACCGCAAACGTAAATTTGACCTCATTAACACGCAAAATCCCGAATTGGCTGACCTGAGTGATTTTTGACGAGCGGAACCCTTTCGGGGGATTGCCACGGCGCGACAAAAGCAGTCGCTTCTCGCAATGACATTGTTTTGCAACGGCTTGCAAAAATATTTGCGCCGTGCATAATGTCGGTGATTGCCGAGTAGAAGAATACTGTGGTAATTACGTCCACGCTGCCGTTTTTTTTGGCGGCGCGACAAAAGCAGTCGTCGCAGCAATGCAATACGGTAATATTCAAAGCGGCTACCAATTAAAACGTTGTTAAAGGCATTTTGGAGTAACGTTTTTCAAAAATTGTTACAAAAATAAAAGTCCGCGCGGAAGTGCGGCACGGAAAAATCATGAGTAAAACTAAAAGCAAAACTAAATATAAGGCAATGTTGGTTGCCGTGTTGCTGCTTGTTTCGGCGTTGCTTTTTGCAGGCGTTGTAGGCGCGCAAGCCGAAACTACCCCGACAGTGACGATGCAAAGCAAAACCATTCACCGCGGTCAACGCTTCGAAGTGGACGTCACCCTGACGGGTAACAGCGGTCTTGTTTCGTTGCGCATGGCACTGGGGTACGACCTTGACGCGGCAAAACTGGTGGAAGTGCGTCGCGGCACTGCGCTGAAATCTCACACGCTGGACTACAACATCGATCGCAATCAACCGCTGTTCAACTGGGTCGGCATGGTGCCGGACAAGTCCGAAGGCGTGCTTGTCACGCTGGTGTTTGAGGGATTGATGGAATCTGCCGCCGACAACTTTACCGTGGCGGTGCGCGTAGACCCCGACAACACCCTTGCCGACATCGGCAAGAAGCAGCCCGTCGCAACCGTTGACGGAACGGTGACGGTGACCAAAGACGACTTCTACTACGTGTTTGTCAACTACGACGGTACGGAATTGTGGCGAAGCGTCAGGGTGGCTTACGGTACGCCCGCACCTGCCTACGCCGGCAAGGAACCCACTCGTACCGAGGACAGCAAGTACACCTACATTTTTGGCGGAAAGTGGCAGCAGGTCGCTTCGGACAAGGCGGACGAAGTGGTGTTTGAGCCTGTGTTCGACACCATTGCCAAAAGTTACACTGTGGATTTCTACGTGGCGGACGACATCAGCGACATTGCGCAAAAAGCATATACGTATACAAAAAATTACAACCAAACGCTTACTTTTCCGCAGATGAGCCGCGAGGGATACGCCTTTGTGGGCTGGTACACCGACAAGTACTACACGCAGAAGTTTGCCGGCGACGTTATGCCCGAATACAACCTTACCCTGTACGGCTACTGGCGCGTTGCACTGCGTGAGCAAGGCCCCGTAATTGCCCTTTCCTACGCAGGCAAGGACGAGAGCGGAAACCTGCTTGTGGACGTAAACATGACTGCCAACAACGGCGTTGCCGTGATGAAACTCAACCTGGAGTACGACAAAACCGCGCTGACCTACGTCGGCTACACGGCAGGCGACGCGCTTGCTGACATGAACCTGTTTACGTCGGGCGCGGAAACGGACAAAACCGTGTTTCAATGGATGTCGGACAACAACTGCTACGGCACGGGCAAGGTGATGACCCTCCGTTTTGCCCTAAAGGACGGCGCAAAAAACGGCGGCTACCGCATTGCGTTTACCTACGACCGCAATTCCGACGTCATTTACCTGGACGGCAACGGCAAAATGTGGTTCAGTCTGCTGTCCATTGACGACTTCGTGTTGCCCGTCGGCACGGTAAACCGCTGGAACGCTGTCCCGAGCGGCGGCAAACGCGACGTTGACGTAACTTCGGAAACGGATATGCCCGGCAACGTTACGCTGGACGTGAAACTGGTTACAAGTCAAATCCCCCTGACGGACAAACTGGCAAACGCGGTGGGCAAGGGCGAAATTAAGGACGCTTACGAAATTCGCCTTGTGTCAAACGGCGTCGAAGTCAGCCCGACAGGCAAACTTACGGTGCGTCTGCGCCTGAGCCTTCGTCAGCAACTCGGCGGCAACGTGCGACTGCTGCATTACGCCGAGGACGGCACGGTCGAGGTAGTTCCGTCGCGTATCGAAGGCGGCTGCCTGGTGTTTGAAACCGACCACCTGTCCACATGGATTGTCGTCGGCAACCCCGTAGACGTGCACAACAACGACTGTCTCAGCTGGGCGATTGTCGCACTGTGCGCGGTGTCGGTGCTTATGATAACGGTGGTTGTTTGCTTTGGCGGACACATCGGCATCAACATCGTGGCAGGCTTGTGGGCATTTGTGTCGGCGGGCGAAACGGCATACGTGCTGTACTTGCACACCTGCACTTACACGATAGTTACCGCCATACTGGCAGGCATGCTGTTTATGCTCATCTTCGTGGCGATGTTCTACGCCGCTTCGCACAAAAAGCCGAAGGGCGTCGTCAGCAAAATCCGCGTTAAAGAGCGCGGCAAAGGCTGTTACATGATACGCGAAGCAAACGGCGGCTACACATTTGACGTGTGCGACGGCAGCGGCAACGTGATTGCTTCGGCTGTGGACAACTTCGACAGTGCGGCAACGGCAAAACAGTACGTAACCATTGTAAAAACCGCTTGCGCAAACGCCGTGGACGACTCGTACGAAAAGGACGAATATCCGCGCTTTGCAGTGTACTACGACGGCGCAAGATATCGCTTCACGCTTGCCACGGATGCAAACAAAGTGCTGGTGCGCTCCGAACGTTTCGAAACAAAACGCCAGGCGCACAAGGCTGCCGAACATATGCGCAAACACATGAGTTAGCAAACGTCGGCGTTGGTGCAGTTGCCGCAAAAGGGTGACTGCGCGGCGCAGTTGCATTAAAAACAAAACAAAATCAGATACCGCCCGACATTTTTGCCGAGCGGTATTTTTTTTGCTACGATATTGTTGACGGCAACGAAAGTCATATAAAAAATATCTATGATTTCGTAAGTTTTTTGTATCTTTTGTTTTCAAAAAGAATCTTGTCGCAAAAGGCATACTATGGTATAATAATTCGGATATGTATTTTATCCGTAGTGATATGACTACATTGTTTAATTGCGAAATTTACGAGTGCTGCCGACCTTAACGGCGCACGATACGGAGGTTTACGATGAAAGGTTCTACATTGCCGTTTGAAGGCACGCCCGAACAGGAAGCTAAACTGCGCGCTAAGTGCCGCGAATTGTTGCCGCTGGGCGGCGCAACCATGCCTGCATTGCAATACGCGCAGGAATTGTACGGCTACCTACCCTACGAAGTGCAGATGATAGTGGCGGAGGAATTGGGTGTTACGCTTGCCGACGTGTACGGCGTGGTTACGTTTTACTCGCAGTTTTCGCTGTACCCCAAGGGAAAGTACCGCATCGGCATTTGCCTCGGTACGGCGTGCTACGTCAAGGGCTCCGGCGACATCTACGACAAACTTAAGGAAGTGCTTGGCGTGGAAAGCGGACAATGCACCGCCGACCGCAAATTCAGCCTGGACGCGACCCGTTGCGTAGGTTGCTGCGGACTTGCGCCCGTCATGACAATCAACGACGATGTTTACGGCAAGATTACGCCGGATGATGTGGCGGGGATTTTAGAGAAGTATAACTGATTTGTAAAGACGGTTTTGGATAGAAACCGTTTCGAGAAACGCGTTTTCCCCAAGCCCCTCTTCCCAAAACTTTGGGTAGTAATCGGGGTGTTGTCAGGAGTTCTTTATGAAAATAAGTAAAATTGCCGAGATTCTCAATGCCGAGTTTGTCTGCTGTGAGGAATTTGCCGACCGCGAAGTGTACGCGGCATGCGGCAGCGACATGATGAGCGACGTGCTTGCCTACGTCAAGGACCAGGCTGTGCTTATCACGGGGCTGTGTAATCCTCAGGTGGTGCGCACGGCGGAAATGATGGACATGTTGTGCATCGTTTTCGTGCGCGGCAAACGCCCCAGCGACGAGGCAATCCAACTTGCCAAAAGCAAAAATCTGGTTATGCTGGTTACGGCGCACCGTATGTTCAGTGCATGCGGAATGTTGTATGCGGCAGGACTGAATTCTGGTACTTGCTATGAATGAGTGCGTTCACCTCGAGTATGACGTAGACGGCAACAACTTTGTTTCCGCAGGTCAAGCCACCGAAAAGGTGAAGTTTTGCCTCAAAAGCATGGGTATCAACGCCTACGACATACGCCGCATTGCCATTGCGATGTACGAGGGTGAAATCAACATGGTTATCCACGCAAACGGCGGCAAAGCAATCGCCGACATCTACGTGGACCGCATCGAGGTTCGCCTTGTGGACACGGGCAAAGGTATTCCCGACATAAATCAGGCAATGCAACCCGGGTTCAGCACCGCTTCGGAAGAGATACGCGACCTCGGCTTCGGCGCAGGTATGGGCTTGCCCAACATGCTTAAAAACACCGACAGATTCGACATCAGAAGTACCGTCGGCGTAGGCACGGAAATACTGCTGGTGGTAAATTTCCATTGACAAGTTTTCCGCCATGGAAGTGCCGTTGCCGGCAATACGTCGCGGAAGAATCGATGTTTGCGATACCGGCGGCACAAGGAAACGACCTTCCGCATTCTTACGGTCGGACATTTACGCGGTCGGTAATCAAAAAACATATACGTACCTAAAAATCATTACAAAAAATCGGACTGAAAGCGACGTTGTTTTGCTTAAAACGGGCTTTTGTCCGAACAAAAAGGGGTCGTCATGAGCGAACTCAAACGGCTGCACACGGTAACGTTGGACAAAGACAAGTGCATAGGTTGCGCCTCGTGTATCAAACGTTGTCCCACCGAGGCTATTCGCATACGAAACGGCAAGGCTTGCGTAATTTACGACAAGTGTATTGCCTGTGGCGAGTGCGTGCGTATCTGTCCGTCCAATGCCAAAATCCCCAGTTACGACAAATTTGACATCGTAAACAACTACAAGTACAAGGTCGCGCTGATTGCACCGTCCTTTTACGGACAGTTTGACGATATCAAGGACATAAATTACATACTTACGGCGTTTCGCAACATCGGTTTCGACTTCGTGTACGAAGTGGGTATCGGCGCGGAACTGGTTTCGCAGGTTACGCAACGATTGTTTGCCGACGACAAATTGAAAAAGCCGATAATAAGCACCGCATGTCCTGCCGTGCTGGAACTGGTTTCGCAGCGGTTTGAAAACCTGCTCGGAAATCTGCTTCCGCTGCTTGCGCCGGTTGACGTCGCGGCGAAACTTGCGCGTGAAAAGGTTGCAAAACGCGGCGTTGCGGAAGAGGATATAGGCGTGTTTTTCATTTCGCCCTGTCCTGCCAAGGTGTACGCGCTGAAGGCAGGCTGCACTGTCAATCGCAACTACGTGGACGGCGTGTTGTCCGTCGCGGAAGTGTACATGAAGTTGGTTACGGAAATAGGCAAACTGGACGACGCGCGAAACCTGTCGGAAATGGGTATACTCGGTTTGCAGTGGGCAAGCAGCGGCGGTGAAGCCGCAGGCGCGATGTGCCGCAAGTATCTTGCTGCCGACGGCATCGAAAACGTCGTCAACATACTGGAAGCATTGGAAAACGGCAGCCTGAAAGACGTGGAATTTGTTGAACTCAACGCCTGCACAAGCGGTTGTGTCGGCGGTGTGCTGAATGTGGAAAACCCCTTTGTCGCGCGTGCAAGGCTCAGACAGCTGCGGCAAAAATTCCCGCAGGTAGGCATAACCTTGTCGGAAACGGGCAAGCCGACGTCGTATTTTATGGCGGAGAAGTTGCCCGAGCACGGCGAAAGCACCTTCGGAAACGACCGCACGCTGGCGTTTGCAAGGTTGCTTGCAGTGCAGGAAATGTACAAGAAACTACCCAAAAAAGATTGCGGCATTTGCGGCGCGCCGAGTTGTGCGGCGTTTTGCGAAGACGTGGTAATGGGGCGTATACCTGCGGATTCCGTCTGCCCGATTGCAGTAGGAACAGCCGCAACGGGAGGCAAAAGTGACGGTTGACAAACTTGCGGAAATGCTGAATGCAACCACGGTAAATCAAGCGGATTTTTCGCGCGAAATCGTTGGCGGATATGCAGGCGATTTGCTCAGCTTCGTCATGGGGCGTGCGCCGGAAAACTGCGCCTGGTACACGGTGATGACCAACGTCAACGTGGCGGCTGTTGCCGTGCTTGCCGACGTGGCGGTTGTCGTGCTGTGCGAAGGCTGCCTGCCCGACCCGACGCTTGTCAAACGCGCCAAAACACAGGGCATAAACGTAATTGCTACGACTTTGCCCGTCTACGATGCCATTGCGGCGGTGTGCTGCAATGAAGATTAAGTACGATTTGCACGTACACAGCGCATTGTCGCCGTGTGCGGACGACGATATGACCCCCGTTACGATTGTGGGGTATGCTAAACTCTCAGGGCTGGACGCTGTTGCCGTGTCCGACCACAATGCGATAGGCAACGTTGCCGTCGCGCTTGCCGCAGGCGAGGCTTACGGCGTATGCGTGGTACCTGCCATGGAACTGCAAACGGCAGAAGATATACACGTGTTGTGTTTGTTTGACACTTTGGCACATTTAACTGCCTTTTTTGAGGCGGTAGACTTCCCGAAGATAGGCAATCGCGCGGACATATTCGGCAATCAGTTGCTGTACGACGAGGACGACAATGTTGTCGGAAACGAGCCGAGGCTGCTGCACATCGGCGCAAACATAGCTGTCGATGACGTACCGGAACTTGCCAAAAAATTTGGCGGCGTTGCGGTTGCGGCACATGTCGACCGTGAGGAAAACAGCATGTTGCAGGTGCTGGGAGAAGTAATCGACGAGTACGCGGCGGTGGAACTGAGCAAACACGCAACAGACGAGCATAAGCGACTTGTCGCAGACAAAATAGTAATTACAAACAGCGACGCCCATTGGCTTGACCGTATCGGCACCGCCTGTGGCACAATGGAAGTTGCGGAACTTTCCGCCAAAGCCATAGTGCAGGCGTTGCAAACGGGAAAATAACAGAATCTGCCAACCCTGTATGTTTATGGAACTGTAAGTAAATTTCTTGTTGTAATCACAGCAATTGAAAAAAGTGGTATTTCGCTATCCGTAAACAAAACAAACGCGCCCTTGACCATGAGGGGCGGGTGGTCGGGGAAGCGGTGCTGCGGGGGTATTACCAAAAGTTAGCGAATAAGAGGGTGACTATCTGTAGTAAGACTGTAATAGTGTCGTTGCCATAAGTAGTCTTAGACGAACGGTACCCTTTCGGGGGATTGGCACCCGAGCGTGCACGATTAGAAAAACAACTTCTTTTACTTGATTGTTTTTCAATCGACGTCTCGCAATGACATAATTGCACGAAAGACATTCATATGGTACCTTTCCAGGGGATGTTTCGACTTCGCAACGAACAACACGTTGCTTCGCTCAACATGACATAGTATAAATGTGGCGGTAATTGCCTTTCCATTTGCTAATTATCTATTGCCATACTTCCTTGCTAAATTACTACGCCCGCCGAAGGTGGTCAACTTGAAGCGTGCAAACCGATTACAGACGGTTAGTAAGCGTTATCGGGGGTGGCGAGGTGTTACCCTACAGCGACATCTGAACGAGGGCGCGGCTGGGTAGGCTACCTACCACTAAACTACAATGCCCGAAGTGAAGCGAGCCAGCAGGCGTTCGCACGTAGGGTAATTCCTCGGCAGGACCCCTTACGCAAACATCCTCACTTCGGTGCCCACTTAACGCACTTTGCACCCACACTTCGCTTTGTTGTACGACATTCCCCACAAACAGCGGTTTGACAAAGAACGTAATTGAGTGTTTCGCGTAACCATATTTGCATTAAATCGTTTGCCATGTTGTCCTGCTTGCAATCGGAAACATTGAAATTGTTTGAGTTTGCCACACAACATACTACCCTTTATGAGAGAACTTGCACTAAACATACTTGACGTCGCCGAAAACTCTCTGCGCGCCAAGGCAACCAAAATACAAATCGACGTCGATGTCGCCGACGACACCATACGTATTACCGTCGCCGACAACGGCCGCGGCATGAGCGAGGAATTTCTGTCCCGCGTTGCCGACCCCTTTACCACGACGCGCACTACGCGCAAAGTGGGGCTGGGGCTTCCGCTAATCAAAATGGAAGCGGAAATGAGCGGCGGCAGTTTCGGCATTACGTCGGAAGTCGGCGTGGGCACTACGGTCACAACCACGTTCGGGCGCAATCACATCGACCGTCCGCCGATGGGCAATCTTGCGGAAACGCTTGTCGCATTGCTGCCCGACCTCGGCGAAACAAGACTGATATTTTCCTATCGGGCGTTTGGCAAATGCTTTACGCTGGATACGGACGAAGTAAAGCAACAACTGGACGGCGTGCCGATAGACGCGCCCGACATACTGGTGTTTTTACGGGATATGACAGAAGAAAATATTGCTACAATAAACGGAGGTATCGTATTATGAAGAGTATTGCCGACATTAAGGCGATTAGAGAAAAGATGCAATCGCAGATTGTCGTGCGCGACAAGGAAACCACCGACGAAATTCGTATCGTCGTAGGTATGGCGACTTGCGGAATTTCCGCAGGGGCACGTCCCGTGTTCAACACCCTTGTGGACGAGGTCAGCAAGCGCGCTCTGCGCAACGTAAACGTAAGCCGCACGGGTTGCCTTGGCATGTGTCGTCTGGAACCGATTGTGGAAGTTTACATCCCCGGTCAGGAAAAGGTTACCTACTGTCACGTAGACGCCGACAAAGCCAAAAACATCATTGCAAACCATATCGTCAACGGCAATATCTGCACGGAATACCTTGTCGGAAGTGAGGAATAACAACTATGTACAGAAGTCACGTATTAGTTTGCGGCGGCACGGGCTGCCACAGCAACCGCAGTGCGGAAATTATTGCTAAATTCAACAAAGAGATCGCCGAAGCAGGGCTTTCAAATGACATTCAGGTCGTGCAGACGGGTTGTTTCGGCTTGTGCGCTGTCGGCCCTGTGGTCATCGTTTACCCCGAAGGCGCATTTTACAGCCACGTTCACCTGGAAGACGTTGACGAAATCGTCGCCGAGCACCTGGTAAAGGGACGTATCGTCGAACGCCTGCTGCACAAAGACGATCCTGCGGCAAATGCGGTCAGAGCACTGTCCGACACCAACTTTTACAAAAAGCAAACCCGCGTCGCGCTTCGCAACTGCGGCGTAATCAACCCCGAAAACATCGACGAATACATTGCCTACGACGGCTATCAGGCACTCATCAAGGTGCTGACGGAAATGCAGCCGCAGGAAGTGATAGACACCATTACCAAGTCCGGACTTCGCGGTCGCGGCGGCGCAGGCTTCCCGACCGGGCGTAAGTGGCAGTTTACTCACGACGCGCAGGGCGAGGTCAAGTACGTGGCGTGCAATGCCGACGAAGGAGACCCGGGCGCGTTTATGGACCGTTCCATTCTGGAAGGCGACCCTCACGCGGTGTTGGAAGCAATGACTATCGCAGGCTACGCCGTCGGCGCACACCAGGGTTACATTTACGTGCGTGCGGAATACCCCATTGCCGTGCATCGTTTGCAGGTGGCAATCGGTCAGTCGCGCGAATACGGACTTCTCGGCAACAACATTCTCGGCACCGGCTTTTCCTTTGACATCGAAATCCGCCTCGGTGCAGGCGCGTTTGTCTGCGGCGAAGAAACCGCGCTTATGACCAGTATCGAAGGCAATCGCGGCGAGCCGCGTCCCCGTCCCCCGTTCCCTGCTGTCAAGGGTCTGTTCGGCAAGCCCACGCTTCTCAACAACGTTGAAACATACGCCAACATTACGCAAATTATCCTGAAGGGACCGGAATGGTTCGCTTCCATGGGTACGGAACGCAGCAAGGGCACCAAGGTGTTTGCTCTCGGTGGAAAAATCAACAACACCGGTCTGGTGGAAATCCCCATGGGTACGCCGCTTCGCACGGTAATCGAAGACATCGGTGGCGGTATTCCTCACGGCAAAAAATTCAAGGCGGCTCAGACCGGCGGTCCCAGCGGCGGTTGCATACCTGCAAGCCACTTCGACATCCCCATCGATTACGAAAGCCTTATCAGTATCGGCTCGATGATGGGCAGCGGCGGTCTTATCGTAATGGACGAGGACAACTGCATGGTTGACATCGCCAAGTTCTTCCTTGAGTTTACCGTGGACGAATCCTGCGGCAAATGTACTGCATGCCGTATCGGTACCAAACGTCTGTACGAAATGTTGTGCAAGGTTACAAGCGGCAAAGCCACGCTCGAGGACCTGGACAAGATGGAAGAACTGTGCTACTACATAAAAGACAATTCACTGTGCGGCCTCGGGCAATCTGCGCCCAACCCCGTACTGAGTACCCTGAAGTACTTCCGCGACGAGTACGTTGCCCACGTTGTGGACAAGCGTTGCCCCGCGGGCGTATGCAAAAACCTTATCAACTTCCACATTGACCGTGAAAAATGTATCGGTTGCAAAATGTGCGCACGCGGATGTCCCGCCGACGCAATCAAACCGCAGACGGAAGTTATGCCGGGCAAAAAACTGCCTTATCTTGTCATCGACACGGGTAAGTGCGTCAAGTGCGGCAACTGCGTGACCGTATGTAAGTTCCACGCCGTGGAAAAGAAGTAAGGAGGTAACAGGAAATGATCAATCTCAAAATAAACAACGTCCCCGTTTCCGTCGAAGCGGGCACGACCATCCTTGCCGCGGCAAAGAGTATCGGTATCAAAATCCCCACGTTGTGCTACCTTAAGGGTGTAAACGAAATAGGTGCATGCCGTGTGTGCGTGGTGGAAGTCAAGGGCGCGCGCAACCTTGTTGCAAGTTGCGTTTACCCCGTCAACGAAGGCATGGAAGTGTTTACCAACACCGAACGCGTACTTAAGGCGCGCAAGACCACGCTGGAACTTATCCTGAGCAACCACCGCAAGGAATGTCTTTCATGTGAACGTAACACCAATTGCGAATTGCAGACCCTTGCCTACGAATACGGCTGCGACGCGACAAAATACAGTGGTGCAATGTGCACCGACCCCGCCGATACCAGCACCGATTACCTTATCCGCGACAACACCAAGTGCGTGCTGTGCCGCCGTTGCGTGGCAATGTGCAACAAGGTGCAAAAGATCGGCGCACTCGGCGCAAGCGAACGCGGATTCGACACACACATCGGTTGCGCGTTCGACATGAACCTTGTCAACACACCCTGTATCGGTTGCGGTCAGTGTGTGACGGTGTGCCCGACGGGTGCGCTTAAGGAAAAGGACGAAATTACGCGCGTAAAGGAAGCCCTTGCAGACAGCGGCAAATACGTAGTTGTGGGCAGCGCTCCCAGCGTGCGTACAGCCATTGCCGAAGAATTCGGTTGCCCCGTAGGCACCGACGGCACGGGTAAGATGTTTACTGCGTTGCGCCTTATCGGCTTCAAAAAAGTGTTCGACGTCAACTGCTCGGCGGACTTCACCATTATGGAAGAAGCCAACGAACTTCTGGGACGTATTACAAGCGGCGGCACTTTGCCGATGTTTACAAGCTGCTGCCCCGGTTGGATTACTCATCTTGAAAAGAACTATCCCGACCTTCTCGACCATCTGTCCAGTTGCAAGTCGCCGCAAAATATGTTCGGCGCGCTTATCAAACACGTATTTGCAAAGAAGGAAGGTATCGACCCCAAGGACATTTACGTGGTGTCGGTAATGCCTTGCACGGGCAAAAAGGGCGAAAAGAACCGCACATACACCGACGGAATAGTGGACGTGGACGCGGTGCTGACTACAAGGGAACTTGCCCGACTTATCAAAAACAACGCCATTGACTTCAACGCGCTTCCCGACGGACAACTTGACAGCCCGTTCGGCGAGTATACCGGCGCAGGACTTATTTTCGGCGCAACCGGTGGCGTGATGGAAGCGGCACTTCGTACGGCGGCTGTAAAACTCGGCGCAAAGGACGCACCCTTGGAATTTACCGAGGTTCGCGGACTGGACGGCGTAAAGGAAGCAACATACGACGTCAACGGCACCAAAGTAAAGGTGGCTGTCGTCAACGGTATCGGCAACGTAAACGAAGTGTGCCAAAAGGTGCGCGAAGGCAAGGCGGATTACCACTTTATCGAAGTTATGACCTGTCCGGGCGGATGCGTAAACGGCGGCGGTCAACCGATAAACGGCGACTACAACAACAATCGCGCGGACGTGATTGCCAAGCGTTCGGCAGTGCTGTACGGCGGTGACAAGGCATTGAAACATCGTCGCAGTCACGACAACGCAAGTGTGCTTAACGTCTACAAGGAATACCTTGGCGAACCCAACGGACACGAAGCGCACAATCTGTTGCACACGCATTACGCGCCTCGCGCAAAGTACGTAAAGGAATAACGACGGCTGCGGTTAAGGGAAAATCGGAACATCGTCGGAATTCTCAGAAACGGTCTTTTTTTTGCTCGTCACGACCTGTTGTCGGCAAAGGACAGCCCAAGGTCGTTAGCGATGGCGAATTGAAACCATGCAGATTAGTGTTGCAAAATTATTTCAGAACAAAACTAAAAAAGACGGAATTGTCACAACTGCGGCAATTCCGTCTTTTGCAATTTGCTGCAATGGCAAAGTTATAGACGAGCGGAACCCTTCCGGGGATTGAAACCCGAGCGTGCACGATTAGAAAAAAACACATTTACTTGATTTTTTTTCAACCGTCGGCTCGCAAAGACATAACTACACAATGGTATTATACAGTCCATTTCTAATTATGTACCGCCGAAGTTAGTACACTTGAAGTGCGAAAACCAACTACAAATCGTTAGTCAAATACATCAGGGGTGGCGAGGTTTTACCACGAAGCGACATCTGAACGAGGGCGCGGCTGGGTAGGCTACCTACCATAGGATATAATGCCCGAAGTGAAGCGAGCGAGCACGCGTTCGCACTCGTGGTAAATCCTCGACAGGAACCCTTACATAAACTTCCGTACTTCGGCGCCAACTAAACTTACTTCGACACCTTTTCAACACATTTCGGAGGCATTATCTAAAAAAATTGATAAAAATCCACGTTCAAACCACTCAACCGACTTTTGCGTAGCGGCTTGTATTTAACGCGGCTTTATGGTACAATAAATTTATGAACAGTTACGATTTTGACGATACCATTTTTCGCGGCAACAGTTTCAGACGATTTTTCGGTTACTGCCTGTTGCGCCTGCCTTACCTCGTGTTGTTTACCCCCGTCTTTCTGGCGGCGGTAATTCTTAATGCGGTAAAACTTATTGACAAAAATACCTACCTTACCTGGCTTGGCAGTTTTGTCGTGTTTGTGCCGAATGTCGAAAAGCGCGTAAAAAAATTCTGGGACAAGGAAATGTGCCGCATAAAGCCGTGGTACATTGCTCAGCGGCGCGACGATGACGTTATTGTGTCGGCTTCGCCTGCCTACATCGTTGACGAGGCGTGCCGACGACTTGGAGTAAAGTGCATTGCCACAAAGGTTGACCCGCGCACCGCAAAGGTGGACGGAGTGCATTGCTACGGTGCGGACAAAGTGCTGCGTTACAAGGGCGCAAACCTTGGCGGCGCACCGAAAACTTTTTACAGCGACAACTGGTCGGACGAGCCGATGTTTGCCTATGCCGAAAGCGGCTATCTCGTAAAAGGAGACAAAATTACCCTTGTGTACAGTGCAGGTAACAAAATCGCAAACAAACACGCGAAAAAATAAATGTACCGTACAGTGAGCGTCGTTTAACGCATAATCAGCCGCCGTCACAAGCCGAGGCTTGACCACCATTTAGTTACAGCCACAAATAGTTTACGGCTGTAACTCTAATCGTGCACGCTCGGGTGCCAAAAATTATTAGTGATGGCTAAATTAACCCTATCCGCTTTGTGCAGTTAAAATGTGTTTGTTGGTACGTTTAACGGCGATAAGTGCTGATTTACCGCCAAAAATCGTAAACAAAATGCTACTCGCATCCGAATCTGCGTTTGGTGGCTTCGCCGCCGCGCAGGTGTCTCACCTGCAGGTGGTAGGCAAGTATGGCGGCAACTTGGTCAAACAGACCTTTGTCGACAAATTGCAACCGCTCGGTCATGTCTTTGTGAGCGGTGGATTTACCCACGCTAAATACTTTTGCCGCTTCTCTCAGCGTGCATTTGGTTGCGGAAATGTGTTTTGCCATGTTTATCACGCGTTCGCAAACGTAGTCTTTCACAATGTTCCTCTGTTAAGTGTATGTCGAGTTTTGTCGAGATATGATTTTTACGCAGGGCTGAAATGCGGCGACGACAAAGCGACGGCAAATTTAATGTGAAGCACAATTCATATACGTTTGACATCGGGCGGCGCAAAAGGTATAATTACTTTTGTCAACAATCTTGTACGGGCAGACTGTGCCGCGGCAAAAGCGGCGTACTGCCAAAGGAGAATCAAATGCTTACAAACAAACAAATGGAAAACTTTGCCGAACTTGCCGTACGTATCGGCGCAAACATGCAAAAGGGGCAGGAAGTGGTAATTCGTTGCGACGTCAACTGCGCCGACTTTGCTCATCTCATTGCGGAAAAGGCTTATCAATTCGGCGCAAAACGCGTGCTTATGCAGTGGCGAGACGAAGTGTTGGGGCGAATCAATATGCTTAATGCCAGCAAGGAAACGCTTTGCGAAGTGCCCGACTACCAGGTGGCGCAGGCGCAATACTTCATCGACCACAAGTGCTGTCTTATCAGTATCAGCGCAGGCAACCCCAACATCTACAAGGGTTGTGACCCCGACAAAATTGCTGCCGCAAACATTGCTTCGAGCAAGGCTATGGCAAACTTCCGCAAGGCGACAATGGGCAACTATCTGCGTTGGACAATTGTTTCCATTCCTACGCCTGCATGGGCGGCGCAAGTGTTCCCCAACGAGCCGACGGACGTTGCCGTTGACAAAATGTGGAACGCTATCGGACACATCATGCGTCTTGACACCGACAATCCGACCGAGGCATGGCGCAAACACATCGACACACTGCACCGTCGCGCCAAGTTCCTCAACGACCACAACTTCGAGTACATCCACATGAGCAACAAGGAAGGCACCGACCTGACCGTCGGTCTTGCCCTTGACCACGTGTGGCTTGCCGCCGAAGAAGAAGGACAGGACGGACTGCCATTTACCGCCAACATGCCCACGGAAGAAATCTTTACCGCGCCGCACAACAAAAAGATCAACGGCACGGTTGTCAACGCGCTGCCACTTGTCAACAACGGCAACATTATCGACAACTTCAAAATTACCTTCAAAGACGGCAAAGTGGTGGACTACTCGGCGGAAGCGGGTTACGATGCACTTAAAGGATTGCTTTCGTCCGACGAAGGCGTGCTGAGCCTTGGCGAAATCGCACTCATCGGCAAGCATAGCCCTATTGCGGAAAGCGGAATTTTGTTCTTCAACACGCTGTTTGACGAAAACGCGAGTTGCCACCTTGCATTCGGCGCAAGTTACCCCACGACGGTAAGAAACGGCAACGCTATGACTGCGGAGCAGCTTGCCGAACACGGTATGAACAGCAGCATTCAGCACGTAGACTTTATGGTGGGTACCAAGGATATCGACATCGACGGTATCGGTTTCGACGGCAAAGTTACTCCGTTGTTCCGCGACGGCGAGTGGATTATTTAATGTAGCCGCCATCGGCATTTAAGTCAGTTTGGAATCCGACACGATAATCGGCACTGCAGTAGGGCGAAATTGTTCAAAATACCCTTGGCGTTTATTGCAGAGTGAAAAATTGCGCGTATTGCAAAATCACCGCTCCGTAAGCCATCCGAGAGAAGGAATGACTTCGCGAAGTGACGGATATGTGGCGGCAGCAAGTCAAAATGGAGGACTTATGAAAAATCCTATCGTTACAATTACAATGGCAAACGGCAAAAAAATCAAGGTGGAATTGTACCCCGACGTTGCGCCGAACACCGTAAACAACTTTATTTCGCTTGTAAACAAGGGCTTTTACAACGGGCTTAAGTTTCACCGCGTTATCCGCGGATTTATGATTCAGGGCGGTTGCCCCAAGGGAAACGGCACCGGCGGCCCCGGGTACGGAATCAAGGGCGAGTTCAGACAAAACGGATACGACAACAAACTTGCGCACGAACGCGGCGTAATCAGTATGGCGCGCGCAATGAACCCCGACAGTGCGGGCAGTCAATTTTTCATCATGCATGCCGACGCGCCTCACCTGGACGGTGCGTATGCCGCATTCGGTAAGGTAGTGGAAGGTATGGACGTTGTGGACGAAATCGCCGACGAGTACACCGACTTTTCCGACCGTCCGTATGAGGATCAGGTTATGAAATCGGTGACGGTGGACACCTTCGGCGAGACCTATCCCGACCCCGAAAAAAAGTAAAAGGTGAAAAATGAACTATAAACTTAAAGCGCGTAAGGGCGGCTGTCTTGTTACTTTTGTTGTGATAGTTCTGATTATTGTAGCAATAGTTGTGGGCGGCGTTACTTACGTGCTCAACAAAACGCCCGACGAAATCGGGCTGGGCGGCGTATCTCTCGGCAACGACACAGTGGACGGCGTTGGACTTGGCAACGTAAAAATCAGCGAGTTGTTGAACCTTGCAAAGTCGCTTACGAAAAACGCATATACGCTTGACGGCAACAATCTGCCGACAAACGAGGACAAAGCAGCCGCCGACAAGACAGCCGAAGCGTGGAACCTTGGCAAAAAAGGCGACGATGTTTACTATGGCAAGCTGTTTGTTCAACTCGAACCAGTTTGCGACAATGCGCTGTTGCCCCTTGCAAAAAGCAACTACACCCTGCCGGAAACGCAACTTGCGTACATGTTCAATGTCGCGCTCAATCAGTTTTACGCCGACAGTAAGGTTATCACCGACCTGGCGCAAACGGCGGGCAACGAATCTCTTTCGCAGATTGTCGCTCCGCTTAAAATTCTGCAAACGCTGGACGCTTCCGTGTGCCGCATGCACTTTGTGGCGGACGGTGACGATGTAGTGCTGAAATTGGCTGTTTCGGTGGATATATCCGACTACACGGGCGAGGTTAGTATTCCGTTTGTTACGCTGGCGGACATTGTGTACGCCGACATCGACATCAAGGTTAACCTGTCCGACGAAGGCAGACTGCAAGGCACATTTTCCTCTGTTTCGGTAAACGGAAACAATCGCGACGTCAGCCTTAAAGTGTTGGACGCGGTGTTCAAACTGATTGCGACGGAAAACGATGAGCCCCTTACAACAGTGCAAATCAGCGGTTACGCAACGGAAGTAGTCAGTTATCTTTTCTCACATATCGGTCGCATTCAGAATATCGATACGGCAAGCGGCACGGTAAAACTCGTGTCCGTGGCGGAATACGTTTACTCGAAGTAATCCGGTCTGAGCGGCTGTGTTGCAAGCACTGCCATGCGAATAACATCCGCCGTTGCGCTTGCGACGACAATCGGCAGCGACTGCCGGATTGTAATCAAAAAATTACTACGTATCTGAAATTTAATTACAAAAAGGATGTTTTCTTTTTGCGAAAACAGCCTTTTTTTGTTAATGCGTTTGTTTTTTTAGAGTGTTTTTTTACCCTGAACAAAAATAATACAGCCCGAATATTTTTCGCAAAAAACTCTTTAAGACGTGAAAAGAGCCGACATTGCTGTCGGCTCCTTTCAAAGGAAGAGAAAAAATGTGCAGACGTGTCAAACTTATTTGGCATTGTTTGACACAAGATTGCTGCCGTCGGAAGTGTAGGCGCGCGAGGTGGCAAGGTAGTATGTAACGTCAACCGTACCGCTGAACGCTTTGCCGTGAGTGGAAGAAACGGTTTTTGCCGTGTCGTAGGTGCCGTTTATCAGACTGTCGATAAACTCGGTCACCACGTACGACGGTATTGCATAACCCATATTCTCCGTGTTTGTAGTTACTATTTTGAAGGAATTTACGCCGATTACCGCCGCATAAGCGTTGCACAGCGGTCCGCCTGAGTTGCCCGGGTTGATTGCCGCGTCGGTTTGCACCGCAAGGGTAAATGTTCCGTTGCTGCTTTGAAAGCGGCGCACCGGAGCCGACACAACACCCTTTGTGATGCTGATGCCGTAGCCGTTGGCATTGCCTATCGCAATGGCGGTCTCGCCGTAGTTTAATGTCATTTTGCCGTTTGCCGAGGTCTCTGCGAAGTCGAAGAAAGGCAGGTAATTGAGGTTTGCCGTTTGCCCTTCGGTGTCGATTTTGAGCAGAGCAAGGTCCAGTTGCTCGTTGTATGCAATGATTTCGCACTTAAAACGCTCGTTAATGCCCTCGCGTGCCGCATAAACCGTGCGCGACACAATGGTAAAGTTGGTGTAGTTGGACCAATCTTCAACGTTTATTACGTGGGCGTTGGTTATCATGTAACCGTCCTTGTCGATTGCGAAGCCTGTGCCGCTTGCCGAAGAAGTGCCTTCTGCCGTGCGGTAACTTGTCCCGCCAAAGCCGTAACTGCGCGTAGTGTAGGTGAATGTGATGTCGCAACTTATTTCGTAAGTGGCAGCCATCGCAATGCCCGCAACTTTGGTAGTGTTGCTTCCTTCGGGGTCGGTGTCGTAGGAATCTACATCGATGTTAAGTTTGTTAAAGTTGCCGTATGTAGAATTGCCGCTGCTGCCGCCACCGAACAACGGAAAGTCGGACAGAGAGCAACCGCACAAGGCAACCGTAAGTACTACAATCAGCAGTACGCTTGTCGCGACAAGTGCCGATTTTGTCATCCGTTTCATAGTAAGTGTTGCCTCCTTAGTTGGAAACTATTCATTTTATACCCTGATTTTAACGCCCGTAACTTAAAATAAAATTGAAAAATTAACTTTTTTTGGAAATTTTTTGCGTGCAATTTTGAAATTGCGCAGCGAAAATGAGGTAGCTATTGAAATATGTCAGGCGGCACTGTCAATAGTGAGAAGTTTATGCTGTTTATCCATTATATAAAAGGTGACAAGTACGGGAAGGTACCGATTGAAAAGACAGTGTTGGAAAGGAGAGTACCTTTAATAGTGCACGCTCCGTGCTCCCCATCTCGGAAAGGGACAAAAAAACTCGCACTAATTTTGTGCGAGTTGAAGGTTTTGTTTGCTGAAGGCGCAGCCGCAGTAGTGCTGACGGTAAAGCCCGTATTTTTCGCTGAGTCGTACGCTTTGGTTGTAGCCGTCGCGCTTTTTGAAGTCGGCAGGCAGCCACAACGCGTTGCCCGTGGCAAGTTCTTCGCCGACGGCGTTAAGTAATTTGCTGTTTTTGTATGGCGAAACGGTCAAGGTAGTGCCGAAGTAGTCGAAGCCGTGTTGCTCGGCGTATTCGGCAGTGTCGCCAAGGCGCAGGCGAAAACATTTGTCGCAACGTGCGCCGCCTTCGGGTGCCTGTTCCAAGCCTTTTGCCGTTGCGAAAAATCGCTCGGGTGCAAAATCCCGCACTACAAGCCTGAGCGGTGCAACAGGCTGCACGTCAAACTTGCCTTCGTTTACAATACCGACAAGTTTTACCAGTTGGTCAAGGCGTTTCTGCCATTCGTCGCGGTCGGTAATGTTGTCATTGGCGTAGTACAGCGTTACCTCGAAGTGGGGCAGTACCTGCGTAAGGCAGTAAGTGCTGCACGGCGCACAACAGGCGTGAAGTAACAGTTTTTTGTGTACGTATTCACTTTTTTGCGACGATTTTTCAATTTCGGCAACAAGTTTGCCGAACAAAACGTCGTAATTTACGTTGGGCGCAATCATTCTTTTACACGCACCCTCAAGGGGATGTGCAGTTTGTCGGCAAGTGCCTGACAAGCCTTTACGTCGGCTTCACCGATGCTGTCCACCACGCTGAATATCACTTTGCCGCCGCGTTGTTTGCACAGTTTTGCAAAATCAAGCAACGCTTCGTATGCCTTTTCGCCGTAAATGCTTTGGCAATGCTTCTGGTACTTTGCCGCGGTGCATTCGTTGAGCGATACGTTGATTACGTCGCAACTGGTCACGATAATGTCGGTTACGTCCTCGCCGTGGATAAGGTTTGCCTGTCCGTTGGTGTTTATGCGCGTCGTCTTGTCCAGACAGTGCAAAAAACTTGCCACTTCGTCCAGTGTTTCCAGGTTGTACGTCGGCTCGCCGAAACCGCAAAAGACAACTTCCTTGTCGTATTCGTCCATGTTTTCCGGCAGCTGGCAAATCACGTCCTCCGGCGTGGGTTCTTCGTCAATCCACAGCGGAATGTTGTTCATGCCGTTGTGGTCGTGACGTATGCAAAAGTCGCAGTTGTTGCTGCAGCGATTGGTAAGATTGATGTAAAGTTTGTTTCCGATGTTGTAAACGTAGTTGTTCATAATGCTGAATAAATGTCGTTAAATGTGTCGCTTTACGTTGTTTAACGATGCAAAGCGTCACTTTTGTTCGTGTGCCATTGTGTATGCCGCAAGTTTCGGAAAATATCTCATGACGTTTGCGCGTATCTGCCTGTCAAGCGTTTGTTTGTCCGTGCCGTACACTTCGGCAAGCCCGGCAAGCACAAGCGGAATGTTGCACGGCGTGTTTATCGTGCCCCTGAGTGGTACCGGCGTCATGTATGGGCTGTCCGTTTCCGTCATTACCCTGTCAATCGGCACAGCGGTAATTACATCCTCTTTTTTCGCGTTTTTGAAGGTAATCGCGCCGCCGAAGGCGAAGTAGTGTCCTTCGCGCACAAGTTGTCGCGCAAGTTCCGCGCTGCCGCTGTAGCAGTGCCACAGTACGCCGCTACTCAAGTGCTTTTTTTGCGCGCGCAGTATGTCCAGTGCGTCGCCGTATGCTTCGCGTATGTGCAACGTCAGCGGCAGTTTCAATTCGTCGGCAATCTCGATTTGCCGCGCAAACACGTCGCGTTGTACGTCGCGGTCGCTAAGGTCGTAGTGGTAGTCCAGCCCGATTTCGCCTACGGCAACAACCTTCGGGTTTGCGGCAAGCGCGCGCATGTCGCGTTCAAACGCGTCGTCGAAACTTTTGCTGTCGTGCGGGTGCATTCCGACGGTGGCAAAAATCTGTTCGTATTTGTCGGCAAGTGCAACTCCGCTGTGCATGGTCGCGAAGTCGCAACTGTTGTTTATGGCAAGTTCCACGCCGCAAAGGGTCATTTGCGCAATTATTTCGTCAACCTTGCCGCTGAAAGCAGGGTCGTCGAGGTGCAGGTGAGTGTCGATCATTATCTCACTTCCGTGCCGCTGGCAATTTCTTTTTCGGGGGTTACAAAAATTACGTCGCTCCCGTCCGCCGCGCACAAAATCATGCCGTTGCTTTCCACGCCTCTGATTTTTGCAGGCTTAAGGTTGGCTACAAGCACCACGGTTTTTCCGATGAGATACTCGGGCGAGTAGTGTTGCGCAATGCCCGAAACGACCTGCCGCACTTCGTCGCCTACTTGCAGTCTGAACACAAGCAGTTTGTCGCTTTTTGCAACCTTTTCGCAACTAAGCACCTTTGCCGTGCGAAGTTTGACCTTGGCAAAGTCGTCTATTGTGATAAGGTCGTCGTCGCCGCTTTGTTTGTCGTCGGCAGCGGCTGTTTTTGCGTTGTTGCCGACTTCCTTTTTCGCTTCTGCCGCCGCTTGTTCGTCGGACAGGCGTTTGATTTCTGCCAGTTCCTTGGCTACGTCAATGCGGTTGAACAGGTTTTCACCCTTATTCACCTTTGTGCCGGGCGCAATTCCGCCAAACTTCACAACGCCGTCGAAGTTGTCAGGCGAAGCGATACCCAGTTTTTCAAAAATGCGGTCTGACGTTTGCGGAATAAAGGGTTTCAGCAGCGTTGCGGCAAAGCGAATACATTCGCACAGCACATACATTACCGTTGCAAGGCGGTCTTTGTCACCGTTTTTGTTAAGTGCCCACGGCATTGTTTCGTCGATGTACTTGTTTGCGCGTTGAATGATGCGGAAGATGTCTGCAAGCGCGTCGGGCGCGGACAGATTGTCCATGTCGGTACGCACCCTTGCAAGTGTTTCTTCGCACAGGGAAACAAGTTCGTTGTCAAGTTCGGTGTAAGCGTTCGGCGCGGGTATTTCGCCGCCGAAGTACTGCGTAACCATTGCCGTTGTGCGCGACACAAGGTTGCCAAGGTCGTTTACAAGGTCGCTGTTGGTACGCGTAAGCAACGCTTCCGTCGAGTAGTTGCCGTCGCTTCCGAAGGGGATTTCACGCAGCAGGAAGTAGCGCACGGGGTCTACGCCGTAGCGGTTTACCAGGAAGAACGGGTCCACGCCGTTGCCGAGCGATTTGCCCATTTTAGCCTCACCCATAAGAAGCCAGCCGTGACCGTACACTTTCTTGGGAAGAGGGAGTCCCAACGCCATAAGCAGTGCGGGCCAGATAATGGTGTGGAAACGCACGATTTCCTTGCCTACCATGTGCAGGTCTGCCGGCCAGAATTTGTCAAAGTTGGCGTGGTCCTCCTGCAAGTAGCCGAGTGCGGTGATGTAGTTGCTGAGTGCATCAATCCACACGTATGCCACGTGCTTGGGGTCAAAGGGCAGTTTTACGCCCCAGTCGAAGGTCGTGCGCGACACGCACAGGTCCTTAAGTCCCGGTTTGATAAAGTTGTTTATCATTTCGTTCATGCGGGACTTCGGACTGATGAAGTCGGGGTGTTGTTCGTAAAACTCGATGAGTTTGTCCTGGTACTTGGACAGACGGAAGAAGTAACTTTCCTCGTGTTCCAGTTTTACTTCGCGACCGCAGTCGGGACATTTGCCGTCCACAAGTTGGCTCTCCGTCCAGAAACTTTCGCAGGGAGTGCAGTACCAACCTTCGTAACTGCTTTTGTAGATGTCGCCGCTGTCAAGCAACTTCTGATAAATTTTTTGTACGACTTTTTCGTGGTAATCGTCGGTAGTGCGGATAAATTTGTCGTAGGAAATGTCCAGGATTTTCCACAAATCGACAATCTGGCGGTACAGTTTGTCAACAAATTCCTGCGGCGTTACGCCTGCGGCTTGTGCGCGCTGTTGCACCTTTTGTCCGTGCTCGTCTGTGCCCGTCAGGTAAAACACGTCGTAGCCGTCCATGCGCTTGAAACGTGCGATTGCGTCGCAACTGACGGTGGTGTAGCAGTGTCCGATGTGGAAGTTGCCACTGCTGTAATAGATAGGGGTGGTGATGTAGTAAGTTTTTTTGTCTTGCATATTGACCTCTCGGTTTTTCGCTGTCGGCTAATGAAACCGAAGCGTATTTTGACTGTTTGACGTGTGCTTTGTCGCAAAAAAGCACGCATGAATAACTAATTATATCAAAGCCGTTTGTATTTGTAAACCAAACCGCCGTCGGTGTTGCACATAATTGCGACGTGGGCTGTTTTTTTTGTCTGCAAAAACACTAAACGCACACGGAAGTCGTTTAACGCAGCCCTGATCGGCTTGACGGCATAGAAGTTGTTGTACAGTGGTTGGGTAAGTAAGGTTGTCAGTTGTCTTTGTTTGAAGTCTTGGACTTGCCGTTGTCTTTCAGCAGTTCGGGGAAGTTTTTGACGCTTAGCGAAAGCAGCGAACGGATGGCTTGTTTGACGAATTTCTGCGTTTCTGCGGTTTCCCTGGATACGGCGCGAAGAGCGCGGACTATGTTCTTTTTGCCGTATTTCAGCAGCTCGTCGATGTTTGCCACGTTTTGCGAATCTACGTAGGCAAACAGCAAGTCCACAAGCCGTTTGCGTTCGCTCTCGGACAGTCCGTTTATCCACCCGTTAAGCGTTTTGTCAAGGTATCCTGCCGTTGCGGTAAGCGAAGCGACAGGCACAAATTCACAACCGTCTGTTTCCCATGAAAACGGGTCGTGCTGCATGATGTTGGAACGGTTGCTTTTTATCACGCGGAAACTTTCCTGCGTTTCCAACAGCATTCCGACAAAGGAAGATTGCGGCACGGTTTTGTCTATTTTGTCGCTGATTGACTTGAATTCGTCGCTTGCAAGCACCTGCGGCAAAAAGCCCGGTCCGTCGTGGGAATAGATGCGTTGTATGCGCTGCTTGGTCTGTTCGTCGGCGTAGGCGGCGGCGTACACGGCGAGGTTGCCGCCCTTGGAGTGACCGCCGAGAATAAGATTACCGTCGGTGTTTTCGGCAACGGATCTGAGGTAGACAACGGCTTCTGTCTGCGACGGAATGGGGGACTGAAACGCCATGTTGAAGTCCTCTTTCCAACCGACGACGGACGAGTCGGTGCCGCGGAATGCCACGTAGCAAAGGTCGGGTGAAAACTGTACGCACACCGCGCCGAATTGCTTTTCCGCTACGGTGTCGCGTTGCCTTACAAAGCGTTTGACGGTGGTGTTGCGGAAGCGCGGACTGGCTACCATTGCCGTAAGCATACGTTTGCTTGCTTGGGGATCCCACATGTCGAAAAACATCTTGCCGAAGCCTTCTGCGCGGAAAAGGTCGGTCATTTTCACCCCGTCGTCGGTGCATACGTCGGGTGTGGCTTCGTTGAGCCATATCTGGCAAAACTGCGACAGCACCAGACTGTCCACTGCGTTGAACGGTTGCTCCTCGACGGGCAACAGCATCTGTTCGACGTAATCTACCATGTTTCTCATGTTTTTTCTCCGTGCCTCAAGCGGACAAATGTAATGAAATTTTGCATACGTATCGACTTTTTGTGTGCAAAAAGAATGTTTTTAGAAAATATTGTTTTGTGTTTTTGCCGTAAAACGTTCAGGCAACACAAAATAAAAGCGAATGATGTCACCTAATGTATGTATGTAATTTCAGCCGCGCGGAACCCTTTCGGGGGATTGCCACGGCACCCGAGCGTGTACGGTTAGAGAACTTTTACTACAGTCTGTACCTGTCCCATAATCGGTGCCTCGCAATGACGTAGTGAAATAAAAGGCTTTATAAGGGTGCTTCCGCAGAGATGTTTCGACTACGCCTGCGGCTTCGCTCAACATGACATTTTGCTGTTCCTATACCCGAAGTTTTTGAAGGGTAGGGGTGCGGGGAGGGGAAACTTTTTTCAAAAAGTTTCCCTTCCCCGAAATTCTGTCCCATAAAAAGTCTCTCAAAAAAATAACACAAAAACTACTCAATCAAAGCGGTTTCCTTGCCTGTGGGGTCAAAAGTGTCGTCGCTGTGCACAAAGTATTCCGTCATGTCGAAGTTTTTCGGCAGGTCGGAGGGGGTGTATCCCGTCAGTTCCTTGAAGTTGCGGTTGAAGGTGCGTATACTGTCAAACCCGCAGAAAAGAGCGATTTCCGTTACGGACAATTCGCCCTTTTGCAACAGCCGCACGGCGTTGTCAACCTTGGTAAAGGTGAGGTATCGGCTGAAACTCATACCCGTGTTCCGGCGAAAATATCTCGAAAAATAGGCAGGTTCCAATGCCATAAAGCGGCAGGCTTCATCAAAAGTGATGTCGGCGTATTCGTCGTTTATTTTGTCCAGCAACTTGCGCAACTGCCCCGACGTGGACGTTTCCTTTTTGCGGTCGGAGGTCGGTTCGCTGCGGATAATGCGGATAAACAGATCGCGGATTGCGTCGCATACCATCTGTTCGAAGCAGATCTGTCTGCCGACAAGTTCCGCCTTGACAAGATTGTACACGGAACCGATGCCGTGGTCACGGTCGATACGCGGCGATGAAAGCACTTTGCCGCCCATCACGCCCTCTATTATGCCGTAACTGAATATGATTACCGACAGCACCGTGTCCGTACTTTTGGCGTGCATGTAGTGGATTGTTTCAGGCTCGACGAAACACGCCTGCCCCTGTTTCAATGTCATTGCCGCGTCGCCGCAAAAAATGTCTATCGTGCCGCTGTTGACGTACAACAACTCGCAGTCGGTGTGCCAGTGCGGCAGATTGTGCGAATTGCGGTATTTGCCTGCCCATACGCCGCTTTTGTTGTGGTAATTCCAGATTTCGCGCTTTGCTTTCATTTTTTTTCTGCCTTTTTGCGGTTTTGTGCGCCTACGTTGCGCCCGTCGCGTTTCTTTCGGTTACATTGTACACGTCAAACAAAAAAAAGTCAATAAATGACCATATTTTTGTGTATTCTTTTCTTGTATATAATGTCGTCGGGTAATATTATTAGGACGAAAGAAAAGGATAAGGCAAAGTGTATGCGCAACACATAGGCGTTGTGGCTGCGGATGCCTTGCGGAGGGTGCAGATGAGTGTTTCGGGTTTAATCAAAGGTTTGGTGGACTACGCGAGAAGAAATCTCGAACTTGACGAACTGGACATGACGTACAAAACCAACGAGGTGCTGGACATTCTCGGCTGGCCGACGTTTGACGAAAATGCGGAAACGTACTACGTCACAGATATCAACGAGGCATTGGCAAAGTTTACCGACGCGTGTGTTGACGAGGGTATTTTTGCCCGCGAGGACGCAGCCGCCGTGTGTGACAAAGTGATGGGGTGTCTGTCGCTGTTGCCGTCGGAAATCAAACAACGTATGCACATGCGCATGTGCGGACGCCCGAGCGAAGAAGACCGGATGGGACGTATGCACTGGTTTTACGACTATTGCGTAAAAAACACCTATGTCAAAAAGGCGGTACTGGACAAAAACCCGCGCTTTGAAAGTCACGGGCTTGTCGTTACCATTAACCTTGCTAAGCCGGAGTTCCGCGACCCGAAAAAGGCAGCCAGCGGCAATTCCGTCAAGGGCGGCTACCCCAAGTGCGTAATCTGCCGGGAAAACGTCGGCTACGTGCCCCGTTCCAAGTGCACGCTTCGCGTTGACCCGATTGACCTTGCGCACGGCAGTTACTTCTGGCAGTTCAGTCCTTACGGCTACTTTCACGAGCACGGCATTTGCGTAAACCAAAAGCACGTACCCATGCATGTCGACCACGATACGATTGAAAACCTGATGTACTTCGTGGAATTGTTCCCGGGGTACTTCATCGGCAGTAACGCGGCGTTGCCCCGCATAGGCGGCAGTGTGCTTGCCCATGACCACTATCAGGGCGGCGGTGAAATTCTGCCTTTGTTCAATGCTCCGATCCGCACACAGATGAAATTTGCCGACTACCACAGCGTGGAAATCGGCACGCTTGACTGGCCGGGGACATGTATTCGCCTCAAGGGAACCGACAAGGAAAAAATCGTCGACCTTGCCGACCGTATCCGCAGACACTGGAATGAGTACACCAACGAAAAGCTGGGCATAATCGCCGACGACGCCGACGGACATCACAACGCTATCAGCCCGACGGTAGTGTACCGCGACGGCAAGTTTGAGGTCAACATTATTCTGCGTTGCAACATCACATCGGCGCAGTACCCCGACGGCGTGTTTCATGCTCACCCGGAGTTTCACGTAATCAAGAAGGAAAGCATAGGGCTTATCGAAGCGCAAGGCTTGTTTATCCTGCCGGGTCGCCTTGTAAAGCAACTTGCCGACGTCGAGCAGTGCATACTGGACGGCAAACTGAGCGAGGAATATGCCGAATTCCAAAAGGTGTACGACGAAACCAAGGCACTTGTCAAGGAATTTACGCCCGAAGGCGTCCACGCGGCAATGCAGGACGAACTGGGCAGCATATGTTACCGCATTTTACAAAATATAGCCGTTTTTAAGGACGAGCGTCAGACAATAGAATTTTTGAAGGAGATCGGCTTTGAAGAAAAATAATTACGATTACAAGGTGTCTGCGGCAGGCCGCGTAAACATCATCGGCGAGCACGTAGACTACTGTGGCGGTAAAGTTTTCCCTGCCGCGCTGTCCCTTAAAAACACCGTTTACATCCGCGCAAACGGCACGGACAAAATCAACATCAAATGGACGACGTTGCCCGACGAAGTTACGCTGGACATCGCAAACATCGGCGGCTACGATCACCTGAAGTACGGCAACTACCAGGCAGGCTGCGCCTACATATGGCAACAGGCAGGTCACAAACTTATCGGATGCGACATGTTGCAGGACTGCACGGTGCCTTTCGGCAGCGGACTCAGCAGTTCGGCGGCAATCGAGGTTTCCACTATGGCTGCGCTTGCTACCATTGCAGGCGAAAAAATCGACCCCAAGGAAATCGCTCTGCTTGCGCAAAAGGCGGAACGCGAATACGCCCACGTCAATTGCGGCATAATGGACCAGTACGCTTCGGCAAACGGCAAAAAGGACAATGCCATTTTGCTGGACTGCGCCAAGGTTACGCACGAGTATGTGCCTTTGCAACTGGGGGATTACACGCTGGTAATTACCAACTGCAACAAGCCGCACAGCCTTGTGACAAGCAAGTACAACGAACGCCGCGCCGAAACGGAACAGGCGTTGGAAATACTGCAAAAGTACCTGCCGGTAACCTGCCTTGCGGAAGTTACGCCGTCGGACTTTGAAAAATACAAGGACAAACTGCCGGGCAAAGTGCGCGACCGTGCGGAACACGTGGTGTACGAGTGCTACCGCGTGGAAGAAGCCGTCGACGCAATGCGTAGCGGCAACCTGAAGTTGCTGGGCAAGCTGCTCAACGAGTCGCATGCTTCCCTTCGCGACAAGTACGAAGTTACCGGTGTGGAGCTTGACGCTCTCGCTTCGGCGGCACAGGCTCACCCCGCGTGCCTCGGCTCCCGTATGACGGGCGCAGGCTTTGGCGGATGCACGATAAGCATCGTCGGGAAGGACGCCGTAGACGACTTCAAAAAGACGGTACACGACGCCTACGTCAAGGCAATCGGCTACGAACCGTCGTTCTACGACGCGGACATCGCCGACGGAATCATTGTGGAAAAACTTGACAAATAAGTTTGCCGAAACGTGCGCAAAGTGACGCTTTACGGCGTTTAACGTACCGCTTTCGGCAACAAAACAACGCAAACTGTCGCGCCGCGCGGCAAAGTGTGTCAAACGGCGCGCGTTAATAAATAAGGAGGAATACGAAATGACTATTCTTGTTACGGGTGGTGCCGGATACATCGGTACGCACACAGATGTGGAATTGCTTAACAAAGGCTACGACGTGGTTGTGGTGGACAATCTGTCCAACTCTTCGCCCAAGGCAATCGAGCGCGTGAAGGAAATCACGGGCAAAGACGTTGCTTTTTACCAAGGCGACGTAAGGGACAAGGCACTGCTGGATAAGATTTTCAGCGAGCACAAGATTGACTGGGTAATTCACTTTGCAGGGCTCAAGGCTGTCGGCGAAAGTTGCGAAAAACCGCTCGAGTACTATAACAACAATCTGTACGGCACGCTTGTATTGCTGGAAGTAATGCGCAATCACGGCTGCAAAAAGTTGGTGTTCAGTTCCTCCGCTACGGTTTACGGCGACCCCGAACGTCTGCCCCTTGACGAAACATGCAAGACGGGCGGCACCACAAACCCCTACGGCACAAGCAAGTACTTCCAGGAAATCATGTTGCAGGACATCTACAAGGCGGACAACGAATGGACGATTGTCCTGCTGCGTTACTTCAACCCCGTGGGCGCACACCCCAGCGGACTTATCGGTGAGGACCCTCAGGGCATCCCCAACAACCTTACGCCCTACATCGCCAAGGTGGCAATCGGACAACTGCCGGAAATCGGCGTGTTCGGCAACGACTATCCCACCCCGGACGGCACGGGCGTGCGCGACTACATTCACGTGGTTGACCTTGCTCTCGGTCACGTTGCGGCAATCGAAGGCGTCAAGCACCCCGGCGTGTACGTGTACAACCTCGGCACGGGCAACGGCTACAGTGTGTTGCAGGTAATCAAGGCGTTTGACAAGGCTTGCGGACGTGAACTGCCCTACACAATCAAGCCCCGTCGCCCCGGCGACATTGCCGCTTGCTACGCAGACGCAAGCAAAGCTGCCAAGGAACTTGGCTGGAAGGCAACCCACGACATCGACGACATGTGCAGTTCTCTGTGGGCATGGCAGGTCAAAAACCCCAACGGCTACAAGGACTGATTGCGTTTGTGCCTGTAAAAGTAGGCAAAATCAATCAAAAGGAAGCGTATTAGTGCGTCAGTAATAGGGATTATTACTGACGCACTAGTTATATTTGCCTATCGGCAAGTTATATTGCTTTCGCAGTTTTATTTTGCTACGCAAAGTTATATTTACCCACAGGGTAAGTTATGGCAAATATAATATAACTTTGACTGCAAGTCAAAATATAACTTTTAGAATTACTCTAAAAATATAACTGTTTGCTATGCAAACAATATCACTTTACTTAAAACTTGATTTATGCTATAATTAACTTATGAGTGAAAGCATTTTAAGAGAAAAAGCAAAAGAGTTTGCTAAAAACATTGTATTCATTACAAGAGAAATTAAAGCCAACAATAAAGAAAGTGTTTTAACTAATCAACTTTTACGTTCGGGAACAAGTATTGGCGCAAATATCCACGAAGCGCAATACGCACAAGGAACAAATGACTTTATTTCTAAATTTGAAATAGCGCTGAAAGAATGTTTTGAAAGTGAATATTGGCTAGAACTATTATTTGAAACAGGTTATTTAGAAGAAAATCAATATAAAAAACTTAATAATGACTGTGGTGCAATACGAAAAATGTTAATTTCTTCGTGTAAAACACTTAAAGAGAAAAAATAATCGAAACTCGACTTTTAGTAAGTCGAGTTTTCTTTTGTCTACGTAAAACTACTTGATAAAATATTTTATATGTGATATAATAATTATGCCAAACGAACTTAATATTGTCGCAAATAGGCGTAGTTTCTTTTTTTATAGGCTAATTATGCTCCTATTTTGTCATACTATTCGAACAGAATCCATTTGGTAAAAGTGCGACTCCCGTTCGATAGTATGGCTATGCTTATACTTGCGATAAAGTTCGTTTGGCGACAACTTGGAGTTTCGCATTTTTCGGTGCGTTGACTTCGGTTGGCGCACTTTTTATTTTATTTATTTTTTTGGGAGGTTTTTATGAAAAAAACTATTGTCAGTATTATTTCTTTACTTCTTTTATGTACCATTTCTTTTAACTTTACAGCTTGTACGGATTATAGTTTGGGTGGACAAGAGCACGATGTGATTTTGGTTTTAGTAAATAAGGACGGAACAAAAACTCGTAAAATATTAACATCGCGGGAAAAGGGGTCAACCATATATAATCCCAGCGACTATAAAATTTATCCGTCTTTAATTGATGGTTATGTTGTAGAAAATGATATTTGGTATTCAACAGAAACGATGTCGTCTTCTGTGTATTTTCCATATACGATGCCCGATAAAGATTTAGAATTATATGCATCTGTAAGACCTTTAACAAATTTAAAAAATGTTAATTTCGCAAACTCTTCAACGGTAAAATCTTATTTTTCCAATAGCACCAGCCTACAAGATGAATATTGGAATACACCTGATGAAAATAGCGATACATCTTATTACGAAATATCAGAATACAGCGTAGCCTCAATAAAAAACGTTTTGAGATATTATCCAGCAACACAAAAAATAATGTTATTGCGTGGATATTCAAAATCAGACAATATAGGTGGTATAGTTGTAATTCAAGACGAATTTTCAATTGGTATTACTGTAAATTTAGCAAATAAAACAATACTGTGTAAAGGTATTTACTCGAGAACGGGCATGTCCTCTTCTTCGGCTTCAGGTGGTAGTGTTGTAATAACTTATAATATAGATGAGATATCAATAGATGATACTTCACAACCCTTGTTTCCTAATTTTGCTACTGTAAATTATACTTACACAATTAGTAATGCAACTAACTATAATAAAATGCAAAAATTGTGGAATAGCGATGGATATGACTATGCAGAAAATTGTTATTCTCAAGCAAACACACTATTAAAATCATTAAATAAAAAGATACTAGTATTTTCCTAAAGTGTAGCACACTATACTTTGCAAGCAAAGTCGTGTGTTTTGCAAAGAAAAAAAATGAAAAGAGTAGCAGAAATTTGCTACTCTTTTATAATGTTTTAAAAAAAATCCCTATGGGATACGCCGTCTTTTGCTTCCTTTTTTGTTGCCCCGATTACAAAATGTGAATACTTTGCCGTGAAGTGTGCATTGACTCGCGATATGTCATATGGTAGAATTAAACTGTAGAAAGTATTTTTGAAAAGTAACATTTGAAAATAATGAGTGTTTAAGGGGTGTCGTAAGTTCTTTCGGACGGGTATTCCATTTTTTATAAACTATTTTTCCGATGTTGCTCTTGACAAATGTGAAAAAAAATTATATTATTTTGTAGAATTTATTTTATATTTTACGGAGGGCGGTAATATGTCGCGTTGTTCTATTTGCAGTAACTTATGCGGGAATAATTGGTGTTACTACTACAGCAGAGAAATTACTCTGGGAGACGGTAATAATTGTCCGGGTTTCAAGATGAAAGACGACAGTAGCGGCGGTGGTTGTTTTCTTACATCGGCGTGCGTAAAATATCTTGGCAAGGCTGATGATTGTACGGAATTAACTACATTGCGTGCTTTCCGGGACAACTATATGAAAACAAATTCCTGCGGAAAAGCACTGGTTGAAGAATATTATCGTGTCGCCCCTCAGATAGTGTCCGAAATCGATTCTTCGGACGATAGCGGGAAAACATACGATTATATCTATAGTGTGATAAGCCGTTGTGTTGCCCTTATCGGATGTGGCAAAAATTCCGAGGCGCAGAATGAATATGTTAAAATGGTAAATACATTGAAAGTCGAGTACAATGTAAACTGACTGCATTGTATATCAATTGTGAAAAATGTGTTATTTCTCAAAAAAGGTCGTGACGTGGTGTCGCGACCTTTTTTTTGTGTTTGGGTGTGGAATGAGTTTTGATGTCAGCTATCGGAAAGAAGTCCGGACAGGGCGACAAAGGCGTTGTCGGTGGTTTGTTTCGCCTCGCTGAAGGGTGCGGCGTTGGGGCGCGTAACGTTGACGGCTATGCAGTAGACCTTGCTTTCGTCAAAACGCGCAAGCCCGTCAAGCAGGTTTATGCCGTGTTCCTTGTCGTACACGACAATGCCGTAGGCGGTGCCTTCCGACCGAACCAACGTCAACTTCGTTTCGTCCAAGCCGTACTTTGTCAGCAAGTCGGTGCCAAGCGGCGCAAATTGCAAATCGGCGTGAGCTTCGGGCATTTGTTTGACGTTCATTACAACAAGGTCGCAGGTCATAAGCGCGGTGGTGGTAAACTGCACGGAGCAGTACGTGTCCGTCTCCGCCGCGGTGACGACGCTTGTCGTGATGCCGTCCATTGCCATTCTTTCTTTTATTTTGGTCGAGTCGCTTGCTTCTGCCGTCAGAAACAGCGAAATGGTTTCGGTGTCGGCAGGCTTGGTTATGTTGTCAAACACAAACGCCCACAACAGCACCGCCGCAAGTGCGACTATTACAAACCATTTTGCGCTGTAGGACAGAATGTTTTTATTCATGTTCCACCTCGTAGCCGCAAATGTATTTGTCCACGACGTACAGTTTGGTTGCCGCTTCGTCCACCTCTTTGCCCGGGTACAGGTACAGCAGACGTTCGCCGTCATCGGTGTTTGCCGTCACCTGACGGAACGTAAGTCCGTTGTTTGTGGTGGTGTTTTTGTCTACGTTAAAGCTACTTATACGTACCTCTTTCGGCTGTTTAACGGTCATTTGTTGTACAAACTTAAATTGCTTGCCGTCCAGTGCAATTAGCTGCGCAAGGTACACGCAAGCGCACCCGAGTGCTGCCGTACACACAGTCGCGACAATCTGTGCGGCAGCCCGTCCCAGCGTGCGCCACAGCACAACCGCAAGCACCGTGGGTACAAGCAGGGCAACGCACAGCACAACAAGCGTGGTAACGTGTTTTTTACGCAATGCCGCGTATTTGTCCGTTTCGTTTTGTTCAAATAAGTGTTTCAATTGTTTTCTCCGTCAGGTTTTGTATTACAAATCCGTTGCTGTCCGACAGTACTTCGCTCGCCGCGCCTTGCTGTACAACCATGCCGTTGTCCATGGCAATCACGTAGTCGGCAAGGGCTCGCGCTTCGTTGATGTTGTGGGTGACGTACACGATGTTGACGTCCAGCGTTTTGTGTAGCCGACCTAGCAACGCGGACATTTCAGCGCGCAGATTCCGGTCAAGGTTGGACATGGGCTCGTCCAGAAATATTATTTCGGGGCGTTTGACAAGGGCTCGCGCCATTGCTACTCGCTGTTGTTGTCCGCCCGACAGTTGTCGGGGTCTGCGCGATGTCAGTTGCGCCATACCTACCAGCTTGCATGTTTCGTCCACGCGACGGCGTATTTCGTCGGCAGGCACGCGTTGCAACTTAAGGGGATACGCCACGTTGTCGAACACCGTCAGGTGCGGATACAGCGCAAATTCCTGCGAAAGGTATGACACGTTGCGTTCCGCCGCGGTCTTGTCCGTAACGTCCGTTTCGTCAAACAAAATCTGCCCGTCGTCGGGGCGCACAAGCCCTGCCAGCGTGCGCAAAAGAGTGGTTTTGCCGCAACCCGACTTGCCCATGATTACCGTAAATGATTTGTCCGGCATGTCGGCTTCGGCGTTGTACAGCGCGGCGGTGGCGACCTTCTTTTTGTTGTCCACAAAGTATTTGCACAGGTTATGCGTTGTTATTCGAGGCATCGTAGTTTAGTCCTTTTCTGTAAATTTGCGGAAAGTTGTCCTTGTTGACGTACTTGTCCAGCACGATGTCGCAACAAATAATGTCGGCGATAAGTTGCGCCGGCATTACGACAACGGGCAGCAGCACGAGAAACGCCACAAATGTGTACTTGTTGTCTATTAGCAGAAGCAGCCACGGCGCGGCATTGCCGACCAGCAGCCCGAAGGATACAAGCGGCTGTCGCATGGACAGCATAAATGCGTTTTTGAGCTTGGCAAAGTAGGGCAACTTGTACACAAGACTCTGGCACAGAAGCATAGGCGCAACAACGGCAAACAGCACCGTGGCGACGATTGCAACCGCAAGTGAAACCTGCGCAAGCGTGCCGTTGTCAAAGTGCTGCAAGCGCAGGCAGTACTGCGTTGCCCAGTTCAGACCGCCGCAAATTGCCGCGGTGGAAGCGAATATTCCGCCGTTTTCCTTGATCGATTGCCGGAAGTCGTGCCAAAACAACACTCCGTCCTGCCACGTCAGCCTGCGAAGTACGCCGCAAATGCCTGCCACTCCCACGCCGAGCAACGCAAGGCAAGGCACAAGCGCAAGGTTTGCCGTGTTTATCGTGGCAAAAATGTCCGAAGCCGCTTCGCTTGCCGTAGTGTAGCCGCTGTTCAGTTCCAAGTTTATCTTGTAAACCTTAAGATTACTTATGATTGTCACGGCAAAACTCGGCAGCAAAAACAGCAGGCACAGTAGTCCCACGCCCAATATAAGGGAAATTCGGTTGGCGTACAAGTCCCAAAACAACTTAAATCGGTTGTCGGGCAGTTTGTCCGTCGTATAGTCTTTGTCGGCTTTTTTGTTGAACATAAATTCTCCGTTTTTTACCGTCGCATTACAGCTTCGGGGTTACTCTTTGCAGGTTGCTAAGTAAAACGTTTTACGTAAATTGTACTCTTTTTGCCGTCGATTGTCAATATGCACCTTAAAAATTTGAAAATTTTACCCCAAAAACTGAAAAAAAATTGAAAAAGGGTATTGACAAGGGGTATTTTCGGTGGTAAAATCAAATTACTAAAACGTTTTACTAAATCCCGAGGAAGTGTGTTTATGAGCAAGATTTTCATTGTCGGCAGCATAAATATGGACTTAACCATAAATACGGACATTGTCCCCGACGGCGGTATGACCGTCACGGGATACGGGTTTCTGACCAATCCGGGCGGAAAGGGCGCAAACCAGGCTGTTGCCGTTGCCAAAAGCGGTGGCAATGCGGTAATGGTGGGTTGCGTGGGCAACGCCTTCGGTAAGGAACTTGCCGACACGCTTAGCGGCTACGGTGTAGACGCGTCGCAAGTCGCGGTGAAAGCCGACGTCAGCAGCGGCATCGCCGTGATTGTGGTAAACGACGGTGAAAATCGTATAATTCTCGACCGAGGCGCAAACGCATACGTAACGCCGCAAATGGCGGAGCAAGCCCTGTCGGGCGCGCACGCAGGCGATTACCTTGTAGTGCAACTGGAAATTCCCACCGAAACAATCGTTGCCGCACTTGCCGCAGCTAAGAAAAATGGCATGACGACCTTCCTCAACCCTGCTCCTGCAGCCGTATTGCCCGACGACATCTGGCAATACGTAGACTACTTCGTGCCTAACCAAAGCGAAACGGCGTTTTACACGGGCATTTACCCGTCGGACGAAGCGACAGCCTCCAAAGCGGTGGATGCACTTCGCAAAATGGGCGTAGGCAACGTGGTAATCACCATGGGTAGTGTCGGCGCAATGGCGTTTGTTGGCAGCGAAACGGTGTTTGCCGAAGCCTGCAAAGTTGCCGCCGTCGACACCACAGCCGCGGGTGACACATTTGTCGGCGCAATGGTAACTCGTCTTGCCGAGGGCGCAACGGTCAGGGAGGCAATGGCTTTTGCCAACAAAGCCTCGTCGGTAACCGTCACGCGTAAGGGCGCGCAGCAGGCAATACCCTACCGCAACGAAATAATGTAGGGCAATGTTGTAATCGCCGATTGTTTCCGCAAGTGTGATTGCGACCGATTGTGCGCTTGACGACGCTTACATGACAATGAAATAACGTAAAAAAATCGGCACTGCCGAGGAGAAAAATACAGTGCAAAAGAAAGTAACAATCAAAGACGTTGCCGTACAACTGGGACTGTCGGTCACTACGGTATCGCTGGTGCTCAACAACAAGGGCGACATTCCCGAAAGTACCCGATCGCGTATAAGAAAGGTTGCCGAGGACATGGGCTACCACCCCGACTACATGGCGCGAAGCCTTGTCACGGGTAAGTCGCACATTGTGGGCGTGCTGGTACCGGATATTTCCAACCAATTCTTCGCCGAAACGGTGCGCCACTTGCAGACGGAACTCAACAATTACGGCTACGACATCATTTTGTGCAACAGCGAAGAACGCATGGACAACGACATCAAGTACATCGAGTGGTTGTCCGGTCGCCGTGTGGACGGATTGGTGCTGACGTTGTCGGCGCAATCCATGCAGGAAGAAAACCGCGGCAAAATGCAACGCGTACTGGACGGCGTAAAAATCCCCTACGTGTTTCTGGACAGATACTACGAAAGCAACACCCCCAAGATACTGGTAGACAACGTGGACGGCGGCTACCGCGTGACAAAATATTTGTTGGACAGCGGTCACACAAACATCGGGCTTATTACAGGTCCCATGAGCCTCAACAGTAGTGCCAATCGTCTGGAAGGCGTGCAAAAAGCCATGGCGGAACGCGGCATAGCGTTGCCGAAGGAAAACATCGTCAGCTTGTCTTACGACATGGACTCGGGCAGACAAGGCGCAGAAGTGCTGATTGCAATGGGCGTTACGGCGATATTCTGCTTCAACGACCTGCAGGCATACGGCGTGTTTGCCTACGTCAACGAACACGGCATGAAAGTACCCGACGACATCAGCCTTGTCGGCTTCGACGACATTTTCTACTCGTCCATACTGGAAACAAAGTTGACTACAGTCCGGCAGCACATTCGCCAGATGGCACTGGAAACCTGCAAAGTAGTGGTAAACCTGCTTGAAGGCAAGCCTTGCCCGACGGAAGTAAAACTGACAACGGAACTTATCGTACGAGATAGCGTAAAGGACATTACTAAATGAAAAAACAAATTTCCGTGCAAATGATCGACGGCACGCAAATATCCGCCGCGGCATACAAACCGCGCAAAAAGCGTTGGACGGCAAACGACTGGACGTTGGTGCTTATGGCTTCGCTCAGTATTGTGTTCCTTGCCGTGTTTGCCTATGCGCCGCTGTACGGACTGACTCTCGCGTTCAAAAAGGACGAAGGTATCATCAACATACAGCAGGTAATCAAGTACGGCACGTGGGCAGGTTTCGAGCAGTTTGAAACATTTCTTACCGACCCCGACTTCGGCAACATTATGTTCAACACGCTGGGGCTCAACATTCTGCAACTGCTCATCAACTTCCCTGCGCCCATCATTTTTGCAATACTGATGAGCGAACTGTTGTCCGACCGCTTCAAAAAGGTGGTGCAGACGGTCACGTTCTTCCCGCACTTCCTGTCGTGGGTAATCTTCGGCGGTATTTTCCTCAGCATGCTGGATTACGACAGCGGTATCATCAACAATCTGCTTGTCAACATCGGCATTGTCAAGGAACCGGTCGACATTCTCGGCGGAGAGCAGTACTTCTGGGGACTTATCATTGTGACGTCGCTGCTTAAAGGTCTCGGATGGGGCTCGGTTATTTACGTTGCGGCAATCAGCGGCATTCCCAAGGAACTGTACGAGGCGGCGCGTATCGACGGAGCAAACCGTTGGCACAAAATACGCTACATCACCGTACCCAGTATCACCCCGACAATTACGTTGTTTTTCATTCTGTCCATCAGCGGACTGCTTAACAACGGTATCGACCACCTGTGGGTGTTCCAGAACGCAAACAACATCACCCGAAGCGAAGTGCTGGATACATTCATTTACAAGTACGGCATTCCCGAGATGAACTACGGCTACGCAACCGCGGTAGGCTTGATGAAATCCGTCGTGTCGCTGATTTTGCTTGTACTGGGCAACACCGTCTGCAAAAAAGTAAGCGGCAAAGGAATTTACTGATATGTTACGTGTATTAGACTACAATACCAAGCATTTTGCGCTCATTCGCAAAATCGCACTGTGGATTTCGGCAATATTGCTTGCGTTGGCGGCGTTTTTCCTGTACGTGTCCAACGTGCCCGTAGACGCGGCTACCGAAGAAATGCTGGTCGTGCTTGACGTGCTTGCGATAGTGTTTACCTGTATTGCGCCCTTTGCAATTGCGGTAATCGTCACCTACATCGTGCTGCAGTGCAAACAACGCAAGGAACTGCTGAAACACACCAACAAAAAGAAGGTGCACATTCACGTGTTTGACGTAATCAACTTCGCGTGGATGGCAATCTTCTGTCTGCTGTGCGTGTACCCCATTGTGTACGTCGTCGTCGGCTCGTTCAACCAGGGCGCGGACTACGCAAAGGGCGGCGTGTACCTCCTCCCAAGGCTGTTTACCTTCGAAAACTACAAAGTGGTGCTGGAAAATACCGAACTGTACCACAGTTACCTTGTCACGATAGGGCGCACGGTAATAGGCACGCTGTCGGCTCTGGTGTTTACGTCAATTGTCGCCTACGCAATGAGCCGCGACAACCTTAAGGGTAAAAACTTCTTCTACTGGGCAAACATCGTCACGATGTTTTTCGGCGGCGGACTTGTCCCCTTCTTCCTTGTCATTCAAAGTATCGGTTTGTTTGACACCTTCTGGGTGTACATCATTCCGTCGTTGTACTCCGTGTACAACATGATTGTCATTTCCAGTTTCTTCAAAAGCGTTTCCAACGAGCTGCACGAAGCGGCGCAGGTGGACGGCGCGGGCGAATTCCGCATATGGTGGCAGATTTACATGCCGCTTAGTAAGCCCGTTCTCGCAACGGTTGCGCTGTGGCTTGCCGTAGGACACTGGAACAGTTACTTCGACACGATGATTTACACCAACTCCAAGGATTTGCACACGTTGCAGTACTTCCTGTTGAAGGCAATTCAAAGTTCCACAATGACCGAAGGTTTGCCGGAAACAATGATGCAGCGCGTGTCGCCCATGACAATCAGCCTTGCGGCAATAATCATTTCCATTATTCCCGTGCTGTTTTTCTTCCCGTTCGTCCGCAAAAACTTCCAGTCGGGCATCATGATCGGCTCGCTGAAAGGCTGACGAGTAGTCTGTTGTAAAGTTGGTATGTGAGCCGAGGCAAACACACACGCTAAAGAGTAAGAAAGGACATCGCCGAGGTTGTTAGTGATGGCGAATGAAACCCCCAGACAAAAACGAATTGAACTTCGTAAAAAAGGTAAAGTATTTCAAAGTACGGAATCGGACTCGCCGACACTGCCGAATCCGTACGCAAAGTGACCCGATGTGTCGGCAAAAAATTCATACGTAAGGAGAATTTTATGACAAAAACGACATTTGTGCGTTTGGCGGCTGTGATTATGGCTGTGTTTATGCTTGTTTCGCTTGTTGCCTGCACTCCGGGCAGCGGCGACATTCCCGACAAAGGCGACGACAACATGGCGAAACTTACCTATCCCGACTTTCCCGACACGCCGTCGGACAAAAACAGTTGGGAATACATCGAGGACGGCACAGACATTACAATTGACTGGTACGTCGACGTGTCCACATGGAACGCGCCCACGGGCGTTGACGCCATTTCCAAAAAGATTAAGGAAGACACGGGTATTTCCGTTCGCTTCGACACGCCGGTAACCGACGACGGTCAGAAACTCAGTACCATTGTAGCAGGCAAAAAGATGCCCGACGTAATCACCCTTACCACAAGCAACACCAGTTGGCTGTCCTCGCTTGCGCAACAGGGCTATGTGTACGACATCAACACCCTTGCGGAAAAATGGGCACCCTCGCTTAAGGCCAACATGCCCTCCGACGTCATGGATTGGTGGGCTTACGGCAACGGCAAGACCTACGGTATTCCCAATCACTACTACAGTTACCGCGACGTACCCAAGGGACAACTGCAACCCAACGGCGGTATGATGGTGCGCAAGGACCTGTTTGACGAATGGCAAACCTATGTTGAAAAGAACCTCGCCGACGAGAAGAGCGGCATGGTCAAATACAAGTCGCGCACGACGGGCGAAGACAAGCAAGTCGAGTGGCAGGGCTACATCACCACACCGGAAGGTTTCCTTGCCGCAGCAAAGTGGGCAATAACCAACTACAAGGGCAACGGCGACGGACAAATCACAACGGGTCTGCAACTGTCCCAGTTCAAAAACGACGGCTGCGCAAGCCTTACGTGGCTGGCACAATTCTTTGCAATTCCCTTTGAGGACGAGCAAGGCAACTACCAGTACCAATTCACTCAGGAAAGTTACGAAGAAATGCTGTTGTACGTCAACGAACTGTACAACGAAGGCGTAATTTCCGACGCTAACTTTACGCAAAACTACGACGGCGTAGGCAGCGTAATCGCAGGCGGCAAGGCGTTTGCAACCCTTGTTACGCCGCAGGACTACCAGATGCACTTCGTCACGGCGAAGGACAGCGGCTACGAATATGTAACCATGTACATCACCAACGAAAACGGCGACGCGCCCGTGCTTGCCGACATCCGCGGTTACGGTTACCTGTTCAACATGATTACCACCGACTGCGAACGCCCCGACCTTGTAATCAAACTGTTTGACTACCTCACTTCGCCCTACGGACAACGTCTTGTAACCATGGGCGTAGAGGGCGTAACGTGGAATTGGGAAGACGAACTCAAGACGAAAATCGCCTACACCGACACGTACCTGTCCGAAAAGGCAAGCGGCACCAGCACCAAGTACGGACTGATGATGTTTGACCTGCTTATCAACTACCAGTACTACGACAACATGCAGCCGCAGACAAACCACGGCAAGACCGCGCAGGAACTGTACCGTACCAACCTCAAACGTCCGCTTACAATCTACTCCTACGACTACAACGCAACGCACTTCGTTGTGGACACGACGGACAGCCGTTACAGACAGTACAGCAACTCGCTGACGAAGATCAACAACCTTATCGGTACACAAGTACCCAAAATCATCAAGGCAAAGAACGCCGCCGCGGCTAAGTCGCTGTACGACAAGACCGTTGCCACAATGAACGACAAAACACGCAACCTGCCTCTCGTCATCGAAATGAACGCCGAGGCTTACGCAAAATACAAGCAAAAGTTGGGCGTAACAATCGCATGGCCTGCCTATCAGCAAGGATACGTAAGTCCGCTCAACCGCCTGATGCCTAACGGCGACCTTAGTTTGTACAGAGGATACTGATGAACTACAAAATTTTGCTGGATACGGATATCGGCGACGATATCGACGACTCTTTTGCCCTGGCACTTGCGGCAAAAAGCGACGAACTTGACGTAGTGGCTGTTACAACGGTGTTTCGCAACACGTTGTGCCGCGCACGTCAGTGTGCCAAACTGCTTGACGTGCTTGGCAAGGACGTGCCGGTGTACGCAGGCGAATCGTTGCCTATGGACGGCGTAATACCGTCCTTTGCGCACGACAACGGCGGCGACATGACAAAGACCGTGCCCTGCCAGTACGACGAAAGCATGGACGGTTACGCGACAAACGACAACGCCGTGCAGGCAATTGTTGACTTTGCGGACAAGTACGCAGGCGAAGCGGTGGTGGTTACAATCGGCGCAATGACAAACCTTGCGCGTGCGTTGGAACTGCGCCCCGATATAGCGGGCAAAATCAAAAAAGTCGTAATGATGGGCGGTTGGTTTGGCAACTTCGCGCCGGAGTGGAACATTCTGTGCGACCCCGTAGCCGTCAAAAAGGTGTACGACAGCGGCATCGAAGTGTACGCAACGGGACTTGACGTAACGTTGCAGTGCGTGCTGGACGACAAATTGCTTGACGACTTCCGCGCAAGCCGCGACCCGTCCAACAAACTTATCGTAAGTTGGATGGACAAGTGGTTTGCTACGTTTAATTTTGAAAAAAGCGTTATGCACGACCCCCTTGCCGTTGCAACGCTGATTGACGACACCGTGTGCAACTTTGAAACAAAGTACTGCCGCGTGGTGACAAGCGGCGACAAAAAAGGCGCAATCGAAGTAAGCGACGTTGCAAAAGAGGGCTTTGTGCCGGTGCACGTTGCTACAAGCGTGGACAAGGACAAGTTTTACGGCATTGTCCGCAAACGTATGCTCAACGCCTGACGAGCAATCGAAGTATTTTACTCAAAAAAACAATACGTATCAGGAATTTCACGACAAAGCGGGCGTGCTTGTCAGAAAAAACGCTGACAAAACGACTGTTTTGCCCGTGAAAAACGTCAAAAATAATTCTTTAGTGCTCTACGCCGTAACAATGCGGTGAAAAATTGAAAATAAAGTAAGGAGGAAAGTTTTTATGACTTCAACCAGCAAAAGATTGCTTGTCGCTGTGCTTGCGGTTGTGCTGACATTGTCCGTGGCAACACTGGGCATTACTGCATTCGCCGTCACCACAACAGACACAATCGAGTATCCCTTTGCCAAGGGGGACAACGCGTTTAAGTACGCGCCCACATGGCAAGGTGCAACCACGTCGGAAAATTACTGGCAATTTTTCCAGATTAACATCAAGGAACTCGCTCTGGACGATTTCGATTACATCGGAATGCAGGTCAGCGTAACAGGTAATCCCGGTCTGACTGTCGGCGGTATCAGTGGCGGTGCTCGTTTCGATACGGGTGAAAATGCGGACGGACACAAGCTGTACTTTGTTGCCGAGGACGGAACGGTCAGCGAATTGTCGGTATTGTACGGTTCCGTTAACCTTGGTCTTAATGCAAAGGGTATGCTGCTTCTTCCCAAAAACCAACTTGTATGGCGTTGGGGAACGGATACTAAAATCAACAAACTGTACTTCACAACAAACGCATTGCACAACCGCGATTTCACTTTGACAATCGGCGAAGTAGGCTACTTCAAGGGTGAACCTGCCAAGGCTAACCTTGTTAAACTTGTTGACCTGTCTGCCGGTTGCAGTGAAAGCAACTATTATGTTGACAACGCTGTTAAAACCCCGGTTATTTATCCGGTTTACAAAGCAGACGCTTATCCTTTCCGCGTAGGCGAAGAAGCCTTTGCAAACGCACCCACCTGGAAGGGACAAAGTGCAAAAACGGAAACTGCAAGTTACCAATTCTTCCAACCCCAGTTTGCAGTAACAGACCTTACAAAGGCAACCTATCTTGCTGTTCAACTTAAGGTTGTCAAGGGTAACTTCGGTTTCACCTTTGGTGCAATCAGTCAAGGAAACGGCAGATACGGAACATATGTAGACAAAACCGCAGGTGCCAAACTTGTAACAAATGACGGTAAGAGTACAGACCTTGAAATCAAATACTCGTCAATTACTTTGACACAAGGTACCGAAGGTATGCTGCTTGTTCCCATGGCAAACCTGTCCTGGGTAGGCTGGGCAGAAGAAGCTGCAAAAACGATGGACAAGATGGCTTCGATTTTCTTTGAAACCAACGCTCAGTACAACTTCGGTTTCGAACTGACCGTCGGTGACGTTGGTTACTACGTAGGCGAACCCGGTCAGAACGGTTCCATTTACACTTCTCTGATGGATTTGTCCGCAGGCGAAAAGAAAGACAGTTACTATGTTGCCGCTTCCACAATTGAATTCCCGTCGGAAGTCAAGGACGTCAACGCCGTTCCCGAAACGGTTGAATACCCCTTTGCGAAAGGCAACAAAGCGTTTGACAACGCAGTAGTGTGGGCAGGCACCGCAAACAGTGACAGTGTGGACAACTGGCAAACGCTTAAGGTCAACTTCGACAAGGAAGCCGACCTCAGCAACGCAACCTGGCTTGCAGTGCAATACAGCGCAAAGACAGGCGCACCCGGTATCACTTACGCTGTACAAAATAAAGACGCTCGCTACTCTATTGCCGGTCACGACCGCACAAAGTCCTACATGGTTGCCGAAGACGGAACAGTCAGCGTGGCAAGCCAGTACCAGTATGACGCAAGCAACGTCAGCGGAACAGGCGCACTTCTTATCAACTTCAACGAAATGGGTTGGCAATTCGGCAGCGACGCCAACAAGTCGCTTACAGCCGTCAAGCAATTCATTCTGACAACCAATTCCAAGTACAACTGGAACTTCGAAATCGTAATCGGCGAAATCGGTTACTACACAGGCACGCTGGGCGAAGACGCAGTGTACCACAAGTTGCTTGACACAAGCGCAGGCAACAAACTGGCGCAAATCACCGCTACAAGCGACCTCGAAGCAAACCGTTGCACGGTACGCGCAAACAAGGTTGACCGCACTCAGTACGGCGCAGTTACGCTCAACTGGCTGGCAACAGGCAAAACCGCAAGTTCATTCGCAGTCTGGGACGGCGGCAGCTACGGCAAAGCCGAAATGGTGACGGACAGCTACGGCGACGACGCAGTACGTCTTACCTCGACAGGCGCAAACCCCACAGGCGACCAATACACCGCAACGACAATTGCCGACGGCGTAAAATGGACCCTTACCAACGCAAAAGGTATCACCTTCTGGGCACGTAACGACAGCGACATCGAAGTTTCCTTCAACCTGGAAATCGACATCTGCAACAACAGCTACACAAATAACGGCAAGGGACACAACGCTCGTTTCAACATCAAGCAAGGCAATCGCTTTGTACTGTACGATGTCAAGACAGGCAAACAAACTATCTACATGACTCGTCCCTGCGCAACGCTGCCCGTAGGCTTCGAAGGTTGGGTATTTGTACCCTTCACGGCGTTCAACCAGGCAGAGTGGTCGGTAAGCGGTCAGGGCGCAATGGCCCGCAACCTGTTTGTTGACGACAACAACGTGTTCAACGCAGAATCCTGGGTAAGCTACATTGCAATCACGGTACACGCGCCGACATATCAGGGCAAGGCATTCAGCCTCAACAAGTTCGGTTCCTACACGACAACCCCGTCATTTGTTTCCGGCGTTATAGCAGAAACGGACACGGCTAAGTCTGTACCTACTCTTATGGACCTTCCGTCCATCAAGGAGGACTAATTTATGAAAAAATTTGCTAAATTTTTTGCAGTGGCACTGGTTGCCGTAATGGCTCTGTCTGTCCTTGTGGCATGCGACACAACGAAGGAACCTACAAAACTGGCTACGCCCGTAGTTGCCGTTGACGAAAACGGCGTGGCAAGCTGGAAAGCAATCGACAACGCTACGGCTTACGCCTACAAAATCGACGGCGGCAAAGAAACCGTCATCAACAAAACGTCCGTAACCCTTACAAACGGACAAAGTATCACGGTCAAGGCTGTCGGCAACGGCACCGATTACACCGACAGCGATTATTCCGCAGCAGCAACCTACAAGGCTGCAGACCCCAAACCCACAACCGGTTTGCCCACACCTGCGGCAGGCTTCTACATGACCAACGCCGACCTCGTGCAGGAAAACGACACAACTCGTTACCTTGTGTACACAACCAACGAAACCGCAGCAGACAACTACAACCGTATTGCAATCCGCAAGGGCGTCAAGACAGATGACGGCTGGGTGTACGGTGAAGAAAGCGTAGCGGTGGAAGGCGGCGACGACAACGCATGGGATACGTACATCGGTTCCGCAAGCATTGTCAAGGGCACGTTTGCTAAGGGTGAAGAAACCTACAACTGGCTTATCGCTTACTGCGCAACCAACGACGCCGAAGACCGCGCTTTCCAGATCGGCATTGCAGTTGCCAAGGACCCCATGGGCACCTGGACGAAACTGGACGCACCCGTAATCACCTTTGACAAGAATACTTACGGCGCAACGTCGATGGGCTGCTACGCACCTTCCGTTGTCAACTACAACAAGGAAAGCGGTATCCGTATCTTCTACACCTATGCAGATACTTACGGTCACTTTGCTTACCTGTGGGACGCAAACCTTGCCGACCTTACCAAGATTGACGGACAAAAAGCAATGCTGCCCACCAACGGTAACCTCAGCGGCGGCGACGCGGAACTGATGTTCCCCAATGCCGACTTCGCTTACGACGAAACAAACAAAAAATTTGTTGCTGTCAAGGACTATTCGCCCTCTGCAGGCACGAAGCCCAACTACGCAGACAGATTTGAACTTGCCGAAATCGCCGAGAAAGAACTGTACACGATTGAAATCGGCAAGGGCTGGACCAGCCTTAAATTGTGGGATACATTCGACCTTGACAACGGTTACGAACGTGCTTACAGCGCGTGCATTGTTTCCGACGCTTACGGCCATTTGCTTGCAGGAGACATCGAATTAGTGTACAATGTATGCGACACAGCCGAAGCCAACGCCGACTACCTGTATTCGCAAAAACTTATGACGGTCACTTACACCGCAGAGTAAAAACGTAACATACGTATGTCAAATTCGGGGCTGTTTTTACAGCCCCGTTTTGAAAAATTGCCAGTTTTAGGGAGACAACTTTAGTAAATGAAATCAATCAGAATTATTGCGGCGGTGCTGCTTGCCGTGATGTTGTTGCCTGTGCTTGCCGCATGCATCCCTATCGCGCCAAGACCCGAACAGCCGAAGCACGAGTGCAAACACGTCTGCCCGACCTGCGGCAAATGCACAGACGAAACCTGTACCGACAAGGTGTGCGAGGACAAGTGCACCTGCCCCAAGGAAACGACTGACGAACAGGGCTGGTACACGCTGTCGCTCAAAACAGTCGCAGGTACGGACATTACCGACACATTTTTGACAAACGCCATTCGTCTGTACGGTGACGGACAGGTGGACTGGTACGAAATTACCCTTGACGGCACCGAGTTGTCGCAGGGCACCTACACGAAGGACGGCAACGTCGTTACAGTCAAAATCGGACTTAAAAGTTACGCCTTTACCGTTGGCGACAAGTACGGCTCGCTGGAATTCGAAGGCAAGATAAACAGAAAAAGCGTGGTTATGAACTACAACCGAAACGACAAATTTGCGTTTTCCGACGACAAAGGTCAGGTGGACTTCTCGGGTGAATTGTTCGGGGACGACATAGACAAAAACTTTTACAACTACTGCCCGTCGGCAATGATTGAAGGACGCACGATGCACGTGTGGTACTGCTCCAACAAGGACGACGGCAACGTTACCGACTATGTTGCCTATCGCAAAGGCACTTTGCACGACGACGGACGTTGGACGTTCGGCGACAAGCAGCTTGTGCTGGAACATGGCAAAAGCGGACAATGGGACAGCCGCCATGTGTGCGACCCGACGGTGGTCAAGGGCGTGTTCAAAAGCGGCACCGACACCTACAACTACATGATGGCGTTTCTCGGCTGCTCGACAAGCAACAACACCAAAAACGAAGTAGGCGTTGCCTTTGCCAAAAATCCCGAAGGACCGTGGGTCAAGTACGCAGGCAACCCCGTTGCGGATTTTTATGCCGACTACAGCCTCAGTCGCACGGACAGTTCCGCCAACAGCGAAATTGCCGCCAACAACTCGTGGGGATACGGTCAGCCGTCGCTTATCAGCGCGGACAAAAACGGCAAAGTTATCTTGTTTTACTCATGCGGCGTGCCTACCGGTACCTTTACCGTGGCGGAATTGTGGGACTTTACCGACATTGCAAGCCCCGTGCGCACGCACAAACTTATGGTTTCCAACAAGGGCATTACCAATGCCAGCGGCGGTCAGGACGTCATCAACAACGCCGACTTTGCCTACGACGCACAGAAAAACAGATTGTACTGCATCAAGGAAGATTTCCCCTATCCTACGGGCAACAACATCAACTGGATTGCAGGCACCAACACCGTGTTTTACGTGGATTTGGGCGCAAGTAGCAACGTTGCCGACCGCATTTTTGAAAACTACAACTACACGTGGGTGATGGCAGGCAAACTTAACGAGGGTATGACCGGTTTCAAGCGCAATCACAACTGCGGAATCCTGACCGACCCCTACGGACAACTTACCGACAGCACGCGTCTTGCCGTATTGTACACAATGAGCATGACTCCGGATGACTTCCCCGAATGGAACAAGGGCGGTCAGTGGCCGGCATTGCACACCTACCGCATACACGGCGTTATGATGGACATTTAGCGTTTTCGGCACAAAACCGAGACTCGCGGACACAGGATGACAAAATCCTTTCAGTGAAGGTTGACTATGAACAAGAAACAATTTTTCAGTATTCTACTCGTTGCGATGTGGGCGTTGCTTACGCTTGCGGCGTGTACCCCTGCGGAAGAGCCTAAGGGCGAAACCTTTGACGCAAGTTACGTGTTTACGTCGGCAACCGACGGTGACGTTGACTTGACCGACAACTTTGTGCTGTACAACGCGGATTTTGCCGCCGACGGCAGCGTAAAGGTGGTAATCAATTACCTCAACATGTTGCAGACGAGAAACGGCAAATACACGGTAAGCGGCGATGTCGTTACGGAAACAAGTGATGGAAAAACATACACGTATCGTATTTTCGGTGACATTTTGCTGACTACGTTTGAGGACGACGGTACACAGATTTCTGTTACGCTGACAAAGAAAGCCGCCGACGACGACAAGGTGAAAGCGGTGGACTTTGAAAGCGTGCTTTTCGGCGACGACATCAACGACACCAAGAAGTTTAACTACTGCCCGGCAATTCTTACCGAAACGGACGATAGCGGAAACACCGTAATGCACATGTGGTACTGCACCAACAAGGACAGCGGCATTATCATGGACCACATCGGTTACCGCACGGGCGTGTTGCAGGAAGACGGCAAGTGGCTGTTTTCCGACGAAAAGATAGTGCTTGCGCCCACCGAAGGCACCTGGGACGGCAGACATACATGCGACCCTGCCGTAATTAAGGGCGAGTTCAGAATGGGCGGACAGACTTACAACTACCTTATGGCGTACCTGGGTTGCACGACGGAAGACTACCAGAAAAACGAAACTGGTCTTGCCGTTGCCAAGGACGTAGGCGGGCCGTGGGTCAAGGTGGACAGCGTAAACCCCATTGTGCCGTGGTACGATGACGGCGACATGGCAACAGAGCAGGGAAAGTACGAAAGCTGGCAAGGTACAAGCCGTATTTACTGGGGCACTGGCATGCCGTCGCTTGTAAGCGTTGACGGTAAGGGCGAAGTGTTGCTGTTTTACTCTTCGACTTTGCGCGGTACGGGCGTGCGCAGACTGGACTTGTCCGACATCGACCACCCCGTGACAAAGTTTACCACAAGTTTGAGCCACAACGGAATTGTCAACTCCCGCGGATTGAAATGCAACGTCGGCATTGCGGACTTCGCCTTTGACCCCGTGGCAAAACGCCTGTACGTGACGGGCGTAACCAACGACAAACTGCCCGAGGACGTCACCAAGACCCTTGTAAACAGCCACAGCCTGCTTGCCTATGTGGACGGGCTGGGCGACATGGAAGCGGTTTGCGCGGCACTTCAGGGCGGCAGTTACAAGTGGAACGTTGTCGGCTACGTCGGACCGTCCGACACGGGCTGGAACCGCAATCACAACCCCGGCATGGTGCGCAGTGCGCTTGGGTATGTACCGAGCAGCAACAAAATAGGAGTGGTGGTGTCCACGGGCAACAACGACTGGCCCAACGAAAACATTTTCACCTACCGCCTGTTCGGTCACTGGTTTGAAATCAAGTAGCGTGATGTCGCGAATTTTGCAATACGTTCAATCTTTTTTGCGACAGAAGGCTTGATTAAACGTAGTGTTTTAGTGTCAGAAGGCGTAATTGCACACGGTGTTTTTTTTGTGACAACGAGCGGATGTTTGCCGTCAAATCTGCTGCTGCACAGGCTAAGACGGATTACGGACAAGTACAAGTTGACCGAAGCGGACATCTCGATGATTGCCACCAAACTGTGCGCAAGACACAACAAAAATTATGAGAATAAAGGCAACCGACAACCCGTCGCTTGCCTTTATTTGTTTTGTTGAAATGTTTGTGGTTGCTTTATTAAGTGTTTACGCCCGGATGCCGGATTTTGCAAACAATGCGTGCAAATAATGACAATATGAGAAAGACGCCCTTCGGGAAATGTTTCAATCACGCCCATATTACAGGACTTATTTTTTTTATGTCAAAATACTTTACTTAATGGATAATTTGTGGTAAAATACATCAGCAAGCCAATGGAGAAGTACCCAAGAGGCCGAAGGGGCTCCCCTGCTAAGGGAGTAGTACGAG
>ERZ1673738.617-NODE-617-length-61516-cov-6.416687_pt1 | contig 61516 bp, 41 predicted proteins | sample MGYA00580198_ERZ1673738 | MGnify/ENA primary metagenome ERZ1673738 (study PRJEB41218, sample SAMN15661784) | gut metagenome | host: Homo sapiens | place: Canada: London | collected 2015-08-20/2019-03-30 | study: EMG produced TPA metagenomics assembly of... | reverse complement strand
GGCAAAATGCCAAAGGAAAAGCCGATGCTCAACGCATCGACCTTCCCATTGGCAAAATGCCAAAGGAAAAGCCGATGCTCAACGCATCGACCTTTTTTATTCTTTGGCAAAATGCCAAAGGAAAAGCCGATGCTCAACGCATCGACCTTTCTTTAATTCTTTGGCAAAATGCCAAAGGAAAAGCCGATGCTCAACGCATCGACTTTCCCATTGGCAAAATAAAAATACTACTACTGAGAGAAAAACTAATTAAGTAGGTTGACCGTCTTATTTGTGGTCACAGTACGGGCAACCGTCACAACTGCCGCCACAGCCTCCGCCGCAACCGCCGTTCTTTTTGCGCTTATGCTTGCGGACGACCGAGGTGACCACTACGCCTGAAACAATGGCTACGCACGCCACTATCAACAATATTTCTGTCCATCCCATAATACGCTCCTTTGACTGCGTACCGACTTTTTGCAACTTGTAATTTTTGATTACTTGTTACAAAAAGTCGCATACGTATCGATTTTTTTGTTACCGAATGCTCGCGTTAAGCAAGCGTTGCGGTGCTGAGTTTCTTTGCTTTACGCTTGTTGTACATGATTACACCGTAGGTTACGGCTGCAATTGCCGCTGCCCAGATGAAGCAAGTCCACCACCAACTGCCGATTGTGTAAACCATGCATGCAACTAAATAGCTTGCGGAAATCCAGAAAAGCAATGTCCACTTGTAACGACGGCTGTCCTGCAGTTCCGCCTTGGCAGTACCTACTGCGGCGAAGCAAGGAATTGTTGTCATGTTGAATGCGATGAATGAAATCAACGCCGGGATTGTGATACCGGTTGCCTTGATCATTGCAACAACGGCAGGGATACCGGTTTCGTCCGCAAGGTCAAGTCCGCTGAAATCGAACGCGCCCGTACCTGCAAGACATGCGCCCAATGTTGCGAATGTTGCAATAACGTTTTCCTTTGCGATAAGACCTGCAACGGCAGCAACGACAAACACCCAACCGTACTTGCCGAGTTGGCTACCGAAGCCGACAGGCGTAAACAGAGGTTGTACAAGCATGCTGACCTGAGCCAGAATACTGTCGTTGATTTGTTCGTCCTCGAGGAACGTCCAGTTGAAACTGAAGTGAGTAAGCACCCAGATCACGATTGTAGAAGCAACGATGATTGTAAATGCTTTCTTTACAAAGTGTTTGGTCTTGTCCCACAGGTGCAACATCAGGTTTTTGAACTGAGGTGCGTGATATGCGGGCAATTCCATGATGAACGGAGGAGTTTCACCCTTAAGGCTGGTATTACGCATAAGCAGTACGCTTACGATAGCCGTAACTACGCCAAGCAGGTACATTGAGTAAGTGATTAGGTCTGCATTACCTACGCTGAAGTAGCTTACGATTGCGCCCGCAACTGCCGTCAGAATGGGCAACTTTGCACCGCAACTGAAGAACGGGATTACGCGGATTGTAGCCGTGCGTTCTTTTTCGTCCGCAAGGGTACGAGTGTTGATCATTGCGGGTACGCTGCAACCGAAGCCCATAATCATAGGCATGAATGCACGACCGCTAAGACCGAATTTACGGAACATACGGTCAAGAATGAACGCAATACGCGCCATGTAGCCGCTGTCCTCAAGGATACTGAAGAACAGGAACAATACCAGTATCGGAGGCAGGAAGCTGAGCACCGCCGCAAGACCTTCGATGATACCGTCGTTGATAAGACCCTTCGCCCAGTCTGCCATTCCGGTAGAGTCGATTCCGTTTTTGACAAGGCCGAACAGATCGCCGACAATCATGTCGTTCCAGATGTTGTTGATTACAACGCCCGGGCTGTTGAGCGTTCCGTCGTAAATCGTAGCCAGCCAGCGTGCGCCATAGGTATAGGCGGCGTCGCCTGCGTCCTCTACTATCTCGCCGTCTTCGTTAAGCAGATTTCCGTTGGCGTCATGAACAAGGAACGCTTCGTTTTCCGACAGACTCGGCATCCAGTTCTGACTTTCGTTAAATCCGTTCAGGAAAAAGAGATTTTCACTGAATGTCAAGTGGAAGATAAGGAACAGAATTACAAGGAAGATGGGGATACCCCAAATCTTGTGGGTCAGCACCCTGTCCACTTTGTCGGACTTGGTCATCTTGGTACGGTCGTTGTTTTTGCGCTTGACCACTACCGAGAAGTGCTTGTTGATAAACTTGTAACGGCCGTCGGCAACCAACGCTTCGTAGTCGGTACCGAACACTTCGTCACTGTGGCTGGCCTTGAAGTCGTCAATCATGCCAAGCGTTTCTTTGTGCATGGCAACTTCGATTTCGTCACCTTCCACAAGTTTGACTGCATGGAACAGCGGATTTTCAACGCCTTGTCCCTTGAGGGCAATGCGAACGTCGTCGACAAGGTGAGCAATGCTTGTTTCACTGAGCACCGTCGTGCCTTTGCGTTGTTTCTTGCACTCGTTGTACGCCTTGTCCATAAGTTCCTTAAGACCGGTTTCCTTAAGTGCGGAGATTTTGACAACAGGTACACCCAGACGGCGTTCCAGTTCAGCAGCGTTGATTTCGTCGCCTTGTTGTTCCACCGCGTCCATCATGTTGAGGGCGATTACCATCGGTACGTCTATTTCCATTACCTGCGTTGTGAGGTACAGGTTACGTTCCAGGTTGGTTGCGTCAACGATGTTGATTACGCAGTCGGGCTTTTCGTCAAGAATGTAGTTACGGGCAATGACTTCTTCCGGGGTGTAGGGACTGAGTGAATAAATACCGGGCAAGTCGATGATGGAAATGGGTTCGGCACACTTCTTGTATGTACCTTCGCGCTTGTCCACCGTTACGCCGGGCCAGTTACCTACGTGCGCCGTGCTGCCGGTAAGGCTGTTGAACAATGTCGTCTTACCACAGTTGGGGTTACCTGCCAAAGCAAATCTTTTCATATTACTTGGTTACCTCCATCAGCACGCAAACGGCTTCCGTCTTACGCAGGGTGAGTTCGTATCCGCGCAACGTCACTTCGATCGGGTCGCCGAGAGGTGCGCGCTTACGCATGTAAATTTCCGCACCGGGCGTAATACCCATATCGAACAGACGGCGTTTGATTTTGCTTTCGCCGGTAACAGACTTAACAACGCCCGTTTCACCGATTTGAAAAGCGTCAAGTGTCTTTTCCATACAGTTTTTCTCCTTATTCTCTTTTCTTTGTATAGATATCGCAGCGTAATATCCGCGAAATCAATCGATTTAACGCACTTAAACGTCTCGCACGCTACTTCATGTTTGACTATCTGCCACGGTTGAAAAATGTACTCGTATTTTTTCTACCACAAGTCCCTTAGCGGGCGCAGACGGGTGCAGAGGACGGCAAGCACCTGACGTGCACGCACTAAATTACGCCACGAAGCACGGGCGTGCACCGGGCTTAATGCCCTCGCGCGGGATGTCAATGGTCAGGCACTCAAACTTATTTCTGCAGCAACAGCCCCACAGCTGCCGCACTTTCCGTCACAAGTCCCTTAACGGGCGCAGATTGCGGTAGATTGGGGCAACAGGACGAGAAGCACGACGGGAGCGTACTGAGCGTACGTGACCAAGTGCTTACTCGTCACGTAGCCGCAAGATATCGCAATATGCGCCCGTTAAGCGGCTTTTACAAAAATCTTAGACGACAAATCACCATCCAACGCAATTCGTCCGTCCTTGATCTTTACCACTACACTGCCGCCGCTCGCACTGAGCACGACGATTTGTCCGTCAACAAGAATGCCGAGACTTTCAAGGTGCTTCTTCAGTTTGTCGTCAGCCAGTATCTTGATGATTGTCAGATTGGTGTTAGTAGGCGCAAATACCAATGGCATGTTTACCTCCCGAATGTTTCCCAAATGCCGCAGAAATGTGCATAAATGTGAAACTTCTTTCAAATTCAGGTTAATTTTACCACTACGGTACGCGGTTGTCAAACAAAATACGAATGTTTTTTCATATTTTTTCAAAATTTTTGGGCTCAAGTGTTGATTTTTATTTGTCATGTGGTATAATTGATATATGAAAAATGATATCAGGCAGCCTCAGCAAGAGCGCAGCATCGAAAAAAAGAACAGAATAATACAAGCCGGATACGAGTTGTTCAGCGAAATCGGCTACTACGGCACCAACACGGTGGAAATTGCCAAGCGAGCAGGCGTAAGTACAGGCATTGTGTACGGCTACTTCCGCGACAAGCATGACATACTGTTGTGCGTGCTGGAAATTTACATTCACGAAGTTACCGAGCCGATAATCGCGCTGTTCAGACAACTTGACAACAACTTCGACCTTTCCACCCTTGTTTCGCAGGTTCTGGACAAAACGATAGAGCTGCACGCAACGCATGCACAACTTCACAACACACTGCACAGCCTTGCATCCGGTGACGAAGAAGTCGACAAGCAGTTTCTTGCACTTGAGGACAGCATAACAAAGGGGTTGACGGCACAGTTGCAGGAGCTGGGCGTAAACGTTGCCAATGTAGCGGAACGCGTGCACCTCGCAATCAATCTGGTACAAAGTTTTGCGCACGAATACGTTTTTGACAAGCACAGCTACATCGACTACGACGCCATGCGCGACATTGTGTGCCGCACCATTGTAACCTTGTTTGAGTAAGGATAAAAAAGCAAACATTTACCCACGGGAACAACCCCGAAAGGGTTTCATTCGTCTATATACAAAACGCGGGCGGTAGCAATCCACTACCGCCCGAAATTATTTTCAATTCCAATCACTTCTTCAATTCAAAAAATCTTGCCTGATTTTTTTGAGTGAAATGCACTGTCAATGTCCCGTCGAACAACTCAAAAGACAATTTGTTGTTTTGCGGATAGGCGCATATTGCCGAAGTATATTGCCTGCCCACTTCAATTTTTCTTTTCAAATCATCGTCGGACAAGTTCCATACAGCCAGGTACAGTTTGTCACCGACCGTAAAACCGCTTGCCACACAAGGCGCTTCAAATTGTGTCAAGCCACTCGGCAAACAGGGCAAAGCGGCTTTTTTTACAGCGGAAAGTGCGTCAAAATACTCTATTCCTTCTTTTACAAAAGCAAGTTGTCGCTCGGACAACATTTCCAGATGGCTTGCAAGGTGCATACGTCCCAAAAATGAGTTTACCATGTTCATCACAACTTGTTCGTCACCGACATTGTCCGCTATCCACTGCTTGTCCGGACTAAACACGCCGTTTATTACGTAGTCGCTACCCACAGGATAACTCCACACCGCCGCTTGCTCGGGCAAAACAGCCGAAAGCACGTTACCTGCAATATACGGGTACTTGTCATAATGCGTTTGATCCGAAGTCGACACCACCGAAAAATGCGCAAGCGTCCGGTAATCCATACGCATGCCGCCCGAACTACACGTTTCAAACAACGTCTGCGGAAAGCGCACACGCATCTCGTCCGTCCACGCAAGATAAGCGGCGGCACATTGTTCCAAACCTTCGCCAAAGCTGTCCGACATTACGTCCGTACCGATGCCGACATCCTCGTTGTAGTCCATTTTTATATAGTCCGCGCCATAATCTTCCACCATTCGGCGTATGGTATCGGACATATATTTGACGACTTTTGCATTGCGGAAGTCCAAAAAGTATCGTCCCATCACGCAAACTTTTTTGCCGTTACGACGTATAAAGCACTCGTCTTCGTAATAGGACAACATTTCGGCGCAATCTTTGCCGACAATTTCAGGCTCGATCCAAAGTCCCGCACGCATACCAAGTGAGCGGATATAGTCCGTTGTCACCCTTACTCCGTGCGGAAAACGCGCCTTACTTTCCTTCCACTGACCGACATACGGATAAACCGTTTTGCCGTCTTCTTCGTTGTGCCAACCGCAGTCGATTACATAGTACTTAACACCGAGTTTTGCTACCGTCGGCGCAATTCTGCGAGTATTCTCTTCCGTAGGGCAATCCCACGAAAGATGCATGTATTCGTTAAAAATTGTCGGTAAATTCTCGTCGGGGGCACACCTGTCAGCTATCGTACGACGATATTTCGTCATTTCGCCAAGCACATCGTCAAGGCTATTGCCGAAACACACCGCCACCTTGTCGGTAACATATGTTTGCTCGGGCGCAAGATGTTTTTGCCACCCGTTAAACGCAAGGTTTTTGCCACCCAAATACAAATAGAACTTGCCGTCAAAGTCGCTTATTTCGTAATACCAACTGTTGTTGGACTCTATCTGAAACATCATCCATTTGCCGTTTGCGTCGATAATACCCTGTGGCAACTGCTCTTTCGTCGACCAGCTGCCTACATTTGCAAACGCTATGCGATGTTGACTGTCGGGAGAATCATCGGTAAAGCCGAGCGCGGCAAGAGTATTTGCAACGGGTTGACACTCATGGTGATGGCTTTGGTTAAAGGTGTACAACGTCGTTTTTTCACTGTTACGCACAGCAGCGAAACCGCCAAAAACAAACGCCGACGTTTCTTCCAAAGTAAGCGTTTCATTGCCGATATTCGTGTATGCGGTTTGCACTGCACAACCATCGTACGCCCCGAAAGTAAATGTTGTCACCGCCTGCAAATTGTCGGAACGCTGTGTGACGACAAGTTTATCACCGTCAAGCCGATGCGACACATAGCGGAGCTTTGCGCCTTGCGACGAACAAATCATTTTTGCGCCAAGGTGACTGTCCTTGTTTTCTCCGCTTACTTGTGCCTCGACAAACGGAAAGCCGTTTATTGCGGCTTTTCCGCCCGCATCGATGCTTATGTTCAGATTCTTTACCTTTATATCCATATATCTTAATACCTGACGTAAAGTTTTTTACATTTATACTTCGTCAAATCAAGCCGACACTTCGTTGAAAAGTCCAAAATATGATTCCGTTGTCTACTTTCTGATGTTTCTGTACATCGGGCCGTAGGCGTTGCAGGCGCGGTAGTCTTGTCCTTCCTTGTCCATGCCGAAAGCGTTCCATGCGGCGGGGCGGTAGATTTCGGATTCGTCCACGTTGTGCATGCACACGGGAATACGCAACATACTGCACATGGTGATGAGGTCCGCACCGATGTGGCCGTAGCTGATTGCGCCGTGGTTTGCGCCCCAATTGTTCATTACGTCATATGCCGACTTAAACGCGCCTTTGCCGGTTGTGCGCGGAGTAAACCATGTGCAAGGCCATGTGTAGTCGGTGCGTTTCCACAGTTTGTCCGTCACTTCGTCGGGCAGAGCAACCGTCCAACCTTCCACGATTTGCATTACGGGGCCGAGTCCTTTTACAAGGTTAAGGCGTATCATTGTGGCAGGCATTTCGGCACGGGTAACAAAGCGACTGGAATATCCGCCTCCGCGGAAGTAACCAAGGTCGGCATACGGCCAAGTTGTATGAGCCATCATTGTGTCGATGTCTTGGTCGGTGACGTTCCACCACTGTTTCATGGTCGGGTTGCCTTGTTCGTCCCTGACTTCGCCGCAAGCGTCAACGCAGCATGCGCCGCTGTTTATTAGGTGAATAAACCCGTCGGCTTCCTTTGCCTTGCCCGTGATGTCGTAACCGGTAACGCGTTTTACAGCGTCGCCGCTCCAATAAGTGCGGACGTCGGCAAACATTTGTGCGCGACCGGTGAGCAACTTCATAAACAGCATGCTTACGCCGTTAAGAGTGTCGTTTTCGGTGGCAAGCACGTAGGGTTCGCGTGCGCCGTTCCAGTCAAATGACGAATTGAGGATACTTTCGGGGAAGTCGCAGTTGGGGTAGAAGTCCGTCCACTGACGTTGACCCTGGAAGCCGCCGACAATTGCGTTGTGTCCGACCATTTCTTCTTCGTAACCCTTGGGCAGACGTTTGTTGCCGTTGTACAAGTCCTTAATTATACAAGCCATCTTGGCAGTAAACTCCCAGTCCTTTTGCTTTTGGGCGGGCGTTTTTTGCAAGTCTTCGGGATTTTTGTCGAAGTCCTCGCGGCACTTTTCCTTTATCCAGGCAAGAGCCTTTTTGTATTCCGTTTTGTCGTAAATGCCGAGTGTCATGCGGCGGATAATTTCCACTTCGTCCACCGACTCCACACGCATGCCGAGATATTCTTCAAAAAATTCGGGGCTTATTATGCTGCCGCCGATACCCATTGTTACGCTACCGATTTGCAAGTAGCTCTTTCCGCGCATTGTGGCAACGGCAACTGCCGCGCGGGCAAAACGCAGGATTTTGTCTTGCACGTCTTGCGGAATGGTCGTGTCGTCGGCATCCTGTACTTCGTGTCCGTAAATGCCGAACGCAGGCAAACCTTTTTGCGCATGCGTTGCAAGTACACTGGCAAGGTACACCGCACCCGGACGTTCCGTGCCGTTGAATCCCCACACCGCCTTGATTGTCATTGGGTCCATGTCCATGGTTTCCGCGCCGTAGCACCAACAAGGCGTGACGGTAAGCGTGATGTCCACGTTGTTTTTGCGGAATTTGTCCGCACACGCCGCCGCTTCGGCAACACGCCCGATTGTTGTGTCGGCAATGATTACCTTGACCGGTTCGCCGTTACTGTAACGCACGTTGTTGCGGATAAGTTCCGCCGCCGCACGAGCCATGTTCATGGTCTGATCTTCCAGACTTTCGCGCACCTTGATTTTGCCGCGACGTCCGTCGATTGTGGGACGAATACCTATTACGGGGTAGTCACCTATAAGTCTGCTTTTTGCCATTTTTCTACGCTCCTTTTGTTGAAAGTTTCCGTTTGCAGCCGCCTGTAGCGACGGCGAAAATTCAAAAATTGTTTATTTTTGTTGTATTATTTGCTCGTTTGCGGCGGTCAAAACACCGCAAATTGTTGCCGAATTTCGCATACGTATGCAAAAATTTGTTACCTGCGGATTGTTTGGCAAATTGTTGCCGTACCGTTTCCAAGCGGGACTGCGCCGCCGTCTTCGTCGAAGAATACGCAGTTAAACCCTTCTACGGTTATTACTATTTGCAACATTTTTTCGTTACGTTTCCAAGACACTGCCACGCTTTTGCCGTTGCGTGAATAGGTCATACTTGCGCTGTTTACGCCGTCAATAACGGTTGGCGTAATCTCGATCGTATCACTGTCAACGACGTCTATCCACCCTATGTATTTGTAGAACCATGTCAGCACGTCGCCCCAGAAGTGGTGATTGAACGACGGCAAACGGGGTATACCGTCCTTGCGCATGAGTTTGCCTTGTTCATCGCGGTAGTATTCTTCAAAGCTTTCCCACAGCGTAGTTGCGCCTTGTTCCACCCAGTAGCCGTATGACGGAAAACTCTTTTGCGTAATAAGATTAAAGCACAGGTCTTGATCGCCGTGAGCGACAAGGGTTTCAAACAAGTACTTGTACCCGACAACGCCGACGCGGAAGTGGTCGCTTTGTTCGTGAATCAGTTTCAACAAATCGTCGTACACAAGTGCATCTTCTTCGGGAGAAAGCACTCCCGTTTGCAATGCCATTGCCAGTGCGGTTTGCGTTTTTGTCGTCGTTTTTCCGTTACGTATGTATTTTTTGCGGAAGTTAAGCGTAAGTTTTGCCGAAAATTCCACAATGCTTTCCGTCGGCAAACCCACTGCACCAAACATCGTAATTGCCTTGGCGGCAAGGTCGAGCATTGTAAGGCTGTCGGTAATTTCCACAGGCGTTTCAAAGTCGCCCTCCCACTTGGTGTAAGTTTGCACCCAGTCGCCGAGCCCGATGTTGACAAGTCCGTCGTCATTCAGACGAGTGGCAATGTAGGCAAAGTACTTGCTTATCGCCTCAGCGTTGTCGAACACAATCTTTTCGTCACCGTAAAAACGGTACAGCTCAAACGGCAATTCCACAAGCACACTGTCCCACGCTGGACCGTTACCCCACTCGAAGCCCCAACCTGCCGTCGGGATAATGCCCGGCAGCACGCCGCCCGGCGTTTGTGCGTTGCGTATTTGCAACAGCCACTGCTGCAAACTTTGCTTAGCGTCAAAGCTGTACAGCATTTGCTCGGCTGACAGTGCCGCATCGGCGGTCCAACCGTTCTTTTCGCGGTGCGGACAGTCGTAAGGATAGTACACAAAGTTGCTTTTGTCGCTTTGCAGTGTCAGTTCCACAAGTTTGTTTACCGTGTCGTTGTCGCACGTAAACTTGCATGTTTGCGGCAGGTCGGTACGCGTGGAAACAAACGTTACGGCATCGGCAGTTGCTTGTTCGTCGGTAAGTCCGCGCACTTCGCAGTAGCGGAAGCCGTGCCAGGTAAAACTCGGCATATATGTTTGCTCACCTCTTTTACAAACATACACGTCGTGTTGGTTGTACTCCGGGTTTGTCTGCGCAAATGATATATTGCGGTAGTCGATGCAGTTGTCGCCGTCAAGCACTTCGCCGAAGTACATATCTATTTGTTGTCCGCTTTCGGCTGCAAAAAGACTTAACTTACACACACCCGTGTCGTTTATGCCGAAGTCGTACAAGTACCCCGTTTTTGTTTTGACGATGTTAACCGCCTTTTTCGGCTCTCCCGCGACAATCGGTTGAGTGTTGTTTGGCACAACTTTGCCTTTGGGCGGCTCTACAACGGTTACAGGTTCAAAACCATCGGTGTTTGCGCTTGTAAGCACGTCGACGGCAACCAGACGAGCGTCGTAATGTTCGCCGCAACGGAAGTCGTCAAAGGTGATTGCGCTGCCCGTCACAACAAACTTTTCGTCCGTTTCCACCACCGTTTTGCCGTCGACTTGCAACGCAAGCGCAAACTTTGGCGCGGCACGGTAAGGTGCGGTGTCGTTGTACCAAATGTTGTAGTCATTGCAGTTAGCAAACCCGTTGCCCAGCAATACGCACAGCACATTGTTTGTTTTGTTTAGTTTGCCCGACAAGTCGTAAGTGTCGGCAAACACAACTTGGTCGGGGTTGCTAAGCGTGGGCGCAAACAAACTTTTGTTTAGTTCCTTGCCGTTCAAAAACAGTCGATACAACCCGACCGCCGTGATTGTAAGCGTTGCGTTTGCACCGCAGTCGCAGTCAAACACACGCTTGAACAGCGGCGCATTGACGTGGTTTTCTATTGTGTTAAATTTCGTTCCGTGAGATATGTATTTCATGGTCGTTCCATATTCTGTCAGAGTCAACCTGACCATCACTAATAATTTTTGCGTACGTAGTCTGCAATCAACGCTGCAAGTAATTCGTGTCCCTTATTTGTTGGGTGTAAACCGTCTTGAAAATACTCCGTAGGCGTGTTTGTAACGGGCAGTGGAAAGGCGTTGCGAAAATCCAGATAACGCACATCCATATCGTCAAGCACGGCAATTTCCGCTTTGACATACTCTTTCAGAGACGGGCGCAGTTTTGTCTGCGAGCCAAATTCTCCGCGCGGATTATCTTCGTCATAGCGATGCAACGGCAAAATAAAACAAACATTCCGCTTGCCGTAATGGTTGCAAAGATAGTTTGCCAAATTACGCACCGCACCGCAAAAAGTATAACTGTCGTTGCTTGTCAATTCGCCAATTTCGCTGTCACCGTGACCGTAGTCGTTTGTCCCGCCAAACACAAAAACCAAGTCGGCACTGCCCATTTCCTTGGCACGAGTAAGAAAATCCTTGTCAAAAACGGGATTTGCCGACGGCACTTTTTGCATTGCTATCCGTGTACCGCTGATGCCGTAGTTGTTTGTTTTACAGCCGAGTTTTTCACCGACTCGCGACACATAGTTGTACTTCGGCTCGGTGGCCCAAGCGCCTTCAGTAATACTGTCCCCGAGAAAATTTATTGTAATGCTCCTCAAGTCTTTCATGACTTTATCCAGCCTTCAAATTTGTTTGTTTTTTTTGTTTATCGTAGCAAATAAATCGACACGTATGTAAAATTTTGCTACATCAACGCAACTTGAAGCGCACAACACGTGCGTACATACTGTTGCCGTAAGCAAACGGAGTAAGGTCAAATTCGTTGTTTGCCACAATCACCTTTTCGCCGTTGTCCAGCACGCCTGCGTTTGTCACCTTTTTATCCGTATGCACTGCGATATGCTTACGTTCGACAGCCCTTGCCACGTTGATGTCACAACTCATCGCAACGTCATGCACAACAGCGTAGTACCACTTTCCGTCAAAAAGCACCACCGCATTGTCGGCAGTAACGTCGCATTTTTGCGCATTGTACACCACGGCTTTGTTAAGCCTTACCCACTTTCCGAGGTAACCAAGCATTTCGCGTTCGACAGGCGTAATTGTTCCGTCGCCGCGAAGCCCCGTGTTAAGCAGCAAGTTACAGTTGTTTTCTCGACAAACGAGCAATGTATCGATCAAGCGTTCAATGGGTTTGTAGCGAAAATCATTTGCTGCATATCCCCAGTGGTCGTTCATTCCTTCGCACGTTTCGCCTGCACGCGGTCGGTCACTGTTGTCCACGAAACACGGTTTTCCGCGCTCGAAAGTAACGCTGTCTATTTCCTTGTGCGACACCTGTCCCATTGCGTTTAGCCCAGTGTTGTTGATTATCATTGCCGTAGGCTGATACTTGCGAATCGTGCCGTACAAACGGTCAAACTGCCAGTAGTCGCAGTCGGGCTTATCCCAAAATCCGTCAAACCAAAAGCCGCCGACTTTGCCGTAATGTGTACACAAGATTTCGATACTTTTGTTGAGATAATCGAGGTATGCGGCAAAATCCGTTTTGTAAGTCTGTTCGTGCCAGTCGATCAGCGTATGATAGAAAAACGGCAAAATGTCCGCTTTGTGACATTCGTCCACAAGTTCGGCAATCAAATCACGTCCGCACGCGCTGTGCGGCGCATCGAAATCGGACAATCCGCGAGTATCGTACAAACTAAACCCATCGTGATGCCGCGTAGTGATGTTTACGTACTTTGCGCCTGCGCGTTTCGCCGCTGTAACCAGTTGCTTTGCCCAGTTCTTTTTGACAGTGAATTTACTCGGCAAGGCGTTGTACATGTTCCAATCGGCATCGGGACAGTTTTTGAGATACCACTCTCCGCGTCCGACCATACTGTACAATCCGAAGTGCACAAACAAGCCCATTCCAAGCCTTTCAAAATCTTTAATGTACGTGTAATCTGTCATAAAAATCCTTATACGTTGTGATTTTTTATCAGTTTGCAACTGTTTCACCGAGTGCAACTACGCCCAACGAACGAGCAAAAGCCTTGAACGAATCTATACTTTTGTCGTATCTTGTGTAGCCGTGCACTGAAACGAGAATATAGTGGAAAGTCAAACTTTCGATGTCAATACGAGCAAGTAACCTGTCGCGTTCGGCAACGGTAATATCGCCGTTTGTACAGGCGGCTTGAACCTTCGCTTTTGCATTGTCTATCCTCTTCATATATCCGTTTACCGTAGCAAGCGGAAAACATTTTTTGTTGAATAGCAGTTCCGATCCGTTGATAAGTCCGTACCAATCGGCGTTACCGCTTGCATTACGATTTTTGTACAAATCATTGCGCTCGGTCGCCAGCAATTGTTTCATTTCGCCTGCAGCCACACCGAAATAAGCATTGCAAAAGTCGTCAATCAGTCTGTCCACGCTTGCGTCTGCGTTTTTGGCAAGTTTACTTGCGACGTACAGTTTAAGCCTTTGCCAGTCACTTCCTACGGTAGTGCCGCCGTATGTCTGCAATTGGTAAAACAACAACTCGTCGCCGGCAGACCGTGCCAATCTGACGTTCGCTTGCATTGCCGAAAGCGTGTCAAACGGCATCATATAATTGAAGTAATCCGTGCCGTACAACCAACTAAGTACAGTCGCGCCGGGCAATGCCGACCACTCGTTTAGTCGCTCGGCAATCGTTTCGGAGTCAAACTCACCCGTAGAAGTGTTCTTTTGTTTGTTGTCGGAACTGTCGTATGCTTTATTGTGCTTTCCGCCGACGGGAGCAAACATTACCGCTGCTTTGGCATTTGTCCCGACAAAAAAACTACCGTTTTGCGGCGGAACAAAAGTGCCGTTGTAAGCAAGCATCGCCACAATAATTTGTCTGTTCGGTTCGTTGGTTTGCAAATACACGTCGACATCGGCTGTTACCGCATTGACAAACGCAAGGTAGTCGGCAACGTTCGGTCCGTACTGCGTGTCGGCTTGTCCAAATACGAATATTTCCTGTCCGGGTTTAGCTGCCAACACTTGTTTGAGCGAGTTTACCACAGCTCCGACCATTACGCTGTCCGTGGCGTCAGGATTCAACACATACGTACCTACGTCGGACTTGTATGTGTACCATTGCGGATGCGCCGTTCCGTATGTTTCATACGGCAAAATGTCAAGATAGTTGTGGACATTCGAGCTTACGTTTACACCTGCCCCGCTGAATGCAAGCCAATCGGAAATCATACCGAGACGATAGGCATACAGTTTGTTGTAGGCCGCTTCCGCAGTGTCCGCCACGGAGTAGTTGAAGTCAAAATTTGCCGCCAATTCGTAGTCCGACATGACAGTAAGCGTACTTGAATTGTCGAAAGTGTACGTATCGGCTGCAAAAAACTCAAAGTCTGCAAGTTGAGCCAGCAACCCGTAAACGCCTTTTATCGTGCCGTAAGATGTGGGCGAGTAAACGTACAAATTTGTGTGTTTTTGCTTGATATTGTAGCCGTTTGTCTGAGTCAGTCCAAAGTTTTGCAGTCCGTTTCGCTTGGCAAGATTACCGCCCAATACGATGTAGTGCGAGTCCGGTTTCACCACCGAGCCGCCATAAGTACCAAATACATTATAAAACAAACCGCTTACTTCTTCAAGCAAATTTGCCAAATCGCTTGCTACAATATTCATATCGTCGTCGGCATAGTCGTACACCACCGAATAACTTGCCAAATTGTCGGAGGTTGATTGTCCGAGTTGCAATTGTTGACTTGCCGTTTCTTCTGCCGAAATATCCATACCAACCATGGACGACAAATACATCGACGTATATTGAATGCCTTGCACATACAATGTAACGCCGTTTGCTCCGCAAATTATATTGCCGTCAGTCAATTCCACGGTTTGCAACGTTTCGCCGCCGGCGTTCGACAATGCAGCGACAACTTTTGTGCCGTCGGAAAGCAATGTAAGTATTGTGCCGTTTGCCGCAACATAGCCCCCGTCAAACAACGATACACCTTGTGCATTGTTTGTAGACAACGTTGTCCTCACGACAATGTTTGTACGGAAGTCTATCCGTGGCAAAGCGATTGCATATACACCGCTACCGCCCGACATAGGCTGCGTTTGAACTTCGAGGGTACCCGAATAACTTCCGCTTGTTACAACGCGTACAAATAGGTTTCGGGCAGGGTTTGCAAGGTCGTAGCCTTGAGTGTCGTAGGTTGACAGAGAAAAATTTCTGATAATATCGTCATATGTCGGCGTAATCCTCGGCGAAACAATACTTGGCAATTCCGCACCGTTGCCGTCAAAATGCTTTTTACAGCGGTTGCAATCCTTGTGTGCAACAATTCCGTCGGAAAAAATCGTCGCAGAAACCCCATTAACCCAAACGCCGAAATCGTGAGCATTCGGGTTCGTCGGAATTGCAATATCTGCAATTTCATTATCTTCGGCATCGAAGTGTTTACCACACGACAGACAATCTTTGTGAGCAACCGTCCCCAAACTTGTACATGTTGCCGTCACTTCCGCTTGCCAGCTGCCGAAATTGTGTTCGTGCGGTTGCGGATCAGGCGTCGGATCGGGGTTTGGGTCGGGATCAGGTTCAACTTCCTCGGCAACGGAAAAGACTACGCTTGCAACATAATACTTACCGTCGGCAAGCGGATATTTTGCGGAAAAACAATGCTCTCCGACAGTCAATGGTTGTCCGTTGTACAATTCGTCGTCCAACTCAAACACGCACTTGTCGGCAACCTCGGCATAACGCCCGTCGGTATAAGTCAAATGCACGGACACTTTGTCCATGTCGATACTGTCACCCTGTTTCAGACCCGAAAACATTGACCGTTCCACAATCAACTCTTTCACTTCCGCAGTACCGCCGGTTTGCACGCAGGCGCACAACGTCAGACACACAGCGAAAATCACCGCCAATAAAAATAGGTAACGAGTTTTCTTCATAGCAGTATCTTTCCTTAATGTAATTTGTCAACAAAAAGTTGATACGATTGTAAAATTTGCGTCGTTTGCGGTATTTACCCACGCCCGACGATATGTGCGGGACGGCAGAAAGCCATTCCGCGTTTTGCGCGTTTAAGACAAGCGCACCTTAATTTGTTTACGGCAGTCGATCGCTCGACTGCCGTAAAATGTAGTTAGTTATGCAAAGGTCGGAATAGCATCAATGTTAAATGTTCTGTACGCAGCATCCGCACCATAGAAAAGTACAAGCCCCTTGGTACCATTTGCAACATCGTCAGCCAACACCTTCGTACAAATGCCTCCTGCCGTATTGGTCAGCGTAGCGACATACTTACCTTCGGCATTTTTACTAATTACCAATGTACCACTCATGGATTCTCCCGTATCGAACACTTCATCTACGCGATTAAGACCGATACGTGCATAGGGATTGCTGAAATTCCAGTTGAACGTAACCGAAGTATACTTTGTGTAGTCAATAGCTTGAAGTGCAACCGTCCAGTTACCACTATTTCCGTTAGGATCGTAGCTGCCGTAACTTTCACGGAACATTTCGTTTCCGTCTTTTACGGCTACGCGTTGCAAAACACCGTCATTGTAAACGTGCGATACTGCAGAAACTTCAATGTCCAACCAACGTCCGTCAGCCAGTGCTTGCGCTTCAATAATTGCAAGTCCCTTCTTGCCGTTGATAACTTCATTGTCGGAAATCGTTCTCGACCAATAAATGTCCTTATTTGCCGCATCCATCCAAATGATTCGGTATGTACCGTTTTCGTTTACAACTTCAATGATACCTTCCTGATCGTTCCCTGAATGGTTACGCGCGCCGTCAATACCCGTTTGAGTCCAAGCCGCAGACTTCCACTTGAACAGCACCACTGTAAACTTGGAGTAATTTACACAAGGCAACGTGATGTTGTACAATGCCCCGTTTGTCGGCAATTGGTAACGAATACCCGTTTCAAAGTTTCCGTTTACGGATACCGTACCGGCTTCCGCATTTGCCGTTGTTGTAGTTGCAGCAGCGTTGGCATGATTTTTCTTGAAGTTGTATCCTTCCTTGAAGTTTGCAGTAAGCGTAATGTCCGCATTAAACGCAGCCGTTACGTCAACCACTTCGCCTTTTTCATCGGTCCAATTGATAAACACATTATCAACCAAAACAGGTTCTTCGATTGTTGTCGTCGTACCCTTGGCAATGCGGATGTCCGCGCGGTCGATACCGACAAACTTGATTGTAACTGCTTCCAACTTCGGAATAGTCACATCTGCAATCTCCTTGCCGTCATTGTCGAAATGCTTTTTGCAAACATTGCAGTCTTTGTATTCCACGTTGCCCGCTTCGTCGATGGTAGCGTCCTTGGCAGGTACGATGTTGCCGTAAACGTGGTCTGCCAACGTGCCGTATTCGGCGTTGCATTTGCCGCACTTGGCAAGTTTTTGGCAAGTTGCGGTGCCGCCCGTGTGCGCTTCGGTTGCGCTGTGGTGTTCGCCGTTAAGTTTGCATTGTTGATAGTGACCTTCCGCACCGCCGTCAATATACGGTTGACCTTCAAAGTCGTGCGCGTTGGCGTCGATTGCAATTGTAAGGTCGGTTGTTTCTACGTAGTTGTCGCCGTCCTTGACAAACTTTTTACCGCAAGCGCACTCGTAGTAATCTTTTGTACCTGCCGTCATGCAAGTTGCAGGTGTACCCTTGTGTACTTCGCCATAGTTGTGTACGTGACTCACGGTGATTTTTGCTTCCGCTGTAAGAGGATCGGCGTTTTCCGCAGGAACATAACTAACCTTGACGGTATGTTCGCCTTCGGTCAACGGTTCCTTGTTGTACGCTTTGCCGTCAAGGGTCAGCGTGACATCGCCGGCGGCAATATCCTTTTGTGTGTTGTCGGAGTAGTTGACGGTAATCTTGAGTTTGCTTACGTCAAGCGTAGCCCCTTCCTGCAATGTACCGAGCTTGCCGACATCCAACGTTACGCCCGTTGCCTTTGCTTGTTCTTCCACTGCACAAGCGACAACTGTACAAACGCACAACACCATGACAAGCGCGAGTAGCACTACCAAAAATTTGCGTTGTTTCATTTTTTGTTCTCCTTTTATTTTTTTTTACCACAAACAGCGTGGTTACTAACTTGTTTTGCGGTTACTTGCCGATTGACAAACCATCATTACATTTCCGCAGTGAAGTTACTTATCGTCAGTTTACGAAACAATGCCGCATCGTACAGCAGTTGCATCTGAGCCGTGCCGTTTGCCACGTCTTGCGGCAATACAATGCTTACTTCCGCGCCCAGATTGTTGTCATGCAACACTGCCGTAGCAACGCCGTCGGTTACGGTTATCGTAATTGTCCCTTGCAAAATACCGCTGTCGTTAGCCAGCAACTTGCCTTGCTCGAAACCGATACCGCTGTAACTGTCGGAAGTCTTGTACGTAAAACTGACAGACTTGAACAACAGATAGTTTACCTTTGGCAAATACACCGTGTACAATCCGTTTGCTCCACTCGGGTCGATTTCCAACTCGCCGGACTTGCAAGCAACAGAGTAAATAGTCGTGCCATCGGCTTTGCTTGCCGTCACCCCGTGCTTGTCGCCTGTAAAGTCGACCAGAGTAAACTTGCCGGATAACAATTGCTTTGCATGCGCCACACCTTCGGGGACAGCCATGTGTCGTTGTTCGTAAGGCGTAGCAACCGCAAGCGAATCGTAGTAACTTACGTAGTAGCCAAAATACTCGTTTTTGTCACTATCGACCGTCATTTTTGCAAGCAAGTCCGCCTTGTCCGACAGCAATGCCTTGTAGTCATAGGTGCGCAGTGCCATCGGACTTACCACACATTGTGCATAGGTACTGCCTGCCGGGCGAACAAATCCGAAGGTAATGCCTTCTGCTCCGTTTGCCTGTGCTTGTGTAAGTTGCACCGTGACGTTGCCGTTTGTCAGTTTTGCGCCACCGTCCGCCGTTGCGTATACCACAAAGTCATACACGCTGTGGCCGTCGGCATTTGTGGAAGTGACAACGAGTTGCGTATCACCAAGCGTAACCGTCCACGGCGAATAGTTAAGTGCAAGACTGAACTGTGTTACGCCCTGACGAGCAAAGTTAAACAACGGGATTGTGACGGAGTAGTTGTACACGCCGTCCTTTTGCATGTTTACCTTAAACGAGCCGTCGTCCATTACCTGTTCGCCGCTACCGTCGTGCACAAAACCGATATTGTCAAGGTACTTGTGCAATGTGGTTGCCGTGACGTACTCACCGCTGTTGTTTGTTGTCACCTTGTACCAGCTTGCCTCGACGACTATATCGTCGTCGACAACGCTGTCTGCAGAAAATGCTTTGCCGTTCAACGTCCACTCTTTGAATACGTAACCGTCCAATAACGGCTTTTTAACGTCAGTATTTGTACACTTTGAGTTGAGTACTTGCTCGGTTGCGACAACGTTACCTTCCACAGTGTATTCCACCGTGCAATAACGCAACACGTCAAGTTGCACCGACGCAGACATTTGCCCGAGTCCCGTCGTGGTAGTTGCAGTCAGCGTAACTTTGCCCGGCGCAACGCCCGTAAGCACGTTGCCGCTGACTGACGCGACGTCGCTGTCAACGGTGTAAGTAACATTGGAGTTGTCCACCATGGTTGCTTTGCCGTCCTTGACCAGATACACGTTCAGTTCCGTCGTTTCGTCCTTGACGATATAGTCGTTTTTCAAATCAAACGAAAGCGTTTGTTGCTTTGGGGAAACGACAACGGCAACTTCCGCAGTGTACTTCACTCCATCGTAGGTACAGTCGGCATTGACCGTTGCATTTCCTTGTGCAACACCCGTAATTACGCCGTTTGTCGCAGTGCAAATCTTTGTATCGCTCGACGTCCAGGTAACGTCTGTAACACGCTCGCCGCCAAACTGCAAGTAAGCCTTCACAGTGTAACTTTCGCCGTCAAATATTGCCACATTTCTGTCTGACACAATCATTTGCCCGACGGCTTCTGCACCCTTTTCGGCAACGGTCACCCGGCAAAGCGCGCTTTGCGTTTGTTCCCCGACGGTGACGGTCAGTTTGATTACTGCACTGCCGATTGCTACCGCCGTAACATTGCCGTTACCGTCCTTTTTGACAGGTGGCTGCAACGTACCGTTGTAAGCAAACGTAACGTATTTGACGTCTTGTTCGGGACGATTCTCCGCGCGCCATTGTTCGGCAATTTTGATTACGTTGTTCAAAAGCAAAATCTGCATACCGGCAGGATTGATGCCCAGTTCCGCCATTTTTGCCTTACATCTGTCGCAACTGCAGTAGTCGGTGTTGTCCATTTGCCCGAGCATGATATACTCGCCTTGCGGATAGTTTTCGATGTACCAAATCAATTTTTCGGCGGCAACTCGTTCCATTTCCGCACCTGCGCTCCAACAAAGCTGACCGCCGTCAAACCAATCGGGGTGTGCTTGCCCGTAAGTCATACCTTCGTGTTCGGGGTGTAAGGTGTCGCTGAAGTCAGGATTGACAAAGTGACTTGCTTGCGTGTGCCCGTGCAACGTCCAGCGGACATCCGTGTCGTGCCACACGAGGCGCATACGTTTTTTGTACGTTTCGTCGTTGGCAATGGACGCGTAACCGAGTTCCCTTTGATCGAACGTCGGCTTGTACACCTTGTCGTAATTGTACAGCGGGATTGTGTCGTTATCAGTATCGTAGCCGATTTCGTCTGCGGCATACACGCGGAAGTTTACCGCGTCCTGCAAAATTTGATAAACGCCGTAAAGGCACGCTTCGCCGTCGCCGTTTTTGTCGGCAGTAACATACAGACTGTTACCGATGGTTTTCAATACAAACGACGATGTTGCAAGATTTTGCCCCGACACCGCATTTGCCGCTTGCGCTTGCTTGGTGTTGCCGATAGCAATTATCGCATCGGACGACGGGTATTCGTCGTCGGTTACGATTTCCAATTCCGCGCCCGTTGCAAGGTTAAGGAAGTTTGCCAGTTCGTTGGCGGCAAACAGTTCGTTGGCGGTTGCCGTAGCCGACAGTACGATTTTGTACTCGCTCACCCCGTCTTGCACAAGATTGTAAGCCGTTTTGTCGGGTTTGTTGTCCGTCGGGGTGTCGTTTTTGTTGCATGCGGCAAGCGCAAACAGCATGACAGCACACAGCAGCAAAGAGATGACTTTCGTTAAGTTTTTCATATGCCACCTCACTCCACAACAATTGTTACGTCTACCGTAACGCAATTGTAAAACTCATCATAGGCGAAAAACCGCAATGTGTACACGCCGGACTTGTTAAGTCTGAAAGTTTTTTTGTCAACAAGCAATCCGCTTGGCAACTTGGCATTTTCCGCATTTAAGCAAGACGTAATCTCGCCGCTGTTGTCGTTTAACAGATACACAATGTAGTTGTCGGGGCAAATCAGCATTACGTCGAGATTGTAACTGCCGCTGTTATCCGACACCGTGTAAGACGGAATTTCGATTTTGTCACCGACTTTGTAGGTTTTCTTGATTTTCTTAGTGTTTACTTCAAGCCTTGGGTTTTCCGTTTCCTTGACGGAAATTGTTTTGTAATACGGTGCACGCTTGCCAAAGTTGTCCGTTGCAGTGTAAGTCACCGCGTATGTGCCGTATTGTTCCAACTTGATCGGGTGTTCCGTTGTGCCGTCGGCATTGTTCAGCACGCGAGTGCCGTCGGGAGCAATCACCGTTACCTTGACCGACTGAATCGGGTTAAGCACGTCAAAGGCTTTTACGGCGGGGATTGTTGCCGTATCGCCGATATTATAATTATTGTCTGCGTCGTCATCGACAACGATTTGCGGAGCGATAAGGTCGGTTGAACCGATTACACCCACCGAAGAACGGTGTCCCAATGTTTGGTTGACAATGTTTGTAAAGTTGATCGTCGCGCCGCTTTGCGTGTTGCATGCCACGCCGATGTACACAGCGTCACCGAAACCTTCAAATGCATTGCCGTTGTCGTAATAGGCAATTTTTCCGCAAACGGCATTGTCAACCCCGACAACAGAGTAATTGCCGTTGTTGTACGACACGCCGATACTTTTACCCTTCTGACCGAGATTGTACAAGTTGCCGTCATGCGGCAAAGCCACGAAATACTTGCCGTCCGCATAGGTGATTGTAATGGTAACTACTTTGTTTACGTCGGTACTGTCGGACAATACCACTTGCACACTGTCGAATGTTTTGTCGGCGCACACGAAAGTTAAGCCTGCCGCGCGTGAGTTAAGTTTGTTTGCAAAAACAAACTTGCCGCCTACGCCAAATACAACGGAAACAAAGTCCTTTTCCATTGTCGCCGTTGCGTTGCTTGTAACAAAGTACGCCGATTGGTCGATGTAAGTCGCTTCGCCTTGCGTTACTACGGGAGCAACCACCTTTACCACGGTTTGGTATTCGGCTGTTCCGCTTGTACCTTGCGCAACATATCTGACGGCAACTTGCCCGTTTGTCGTCTGGGCTTCGCCCGGCGTAAACGCGCCGTTTAGCTCGACATTGTCTACGTAGATTTTTGCCGGAATCGCAGTACCTTTGCCTTCGTATGCAAGAGCTACGGGCAAATCGTAATTAAAACCGTAAATAAACGCCACGGGCAAGTAGGGTTTTGTTACAAACACGGGCTTTGTGAGAGGTTGTACGGTAATAGTAAACTGCCTTGTGTAGGCATTGCCTACGTAATCCGTTGCAGTATACGTAAGCATGTATTTACCCGTTTGGTCGGGGATAAAGGTATTGTCCTCTATCCGTACTTGTTTGCCGTCGGGCGCAACAAGCCGTGCCGATACGTTAAATACGCCTTCGCCGTTGACCTTGACGGACTTTGCGTCGGCGACGGACACTTGCTCAAACAATCCGCACGTAACGTCGGTTTGCGCCACATCGATTGTAACGTCCGGTTTTACAACGTCGCAGTACACATCAACTTGTTTGTCTGACGTGTTGCCGCTGCGGTCGGTCGCAATGTAAGTTATCGTATATTTGCCTTGATAATTGGTTGTAAACTTACCGTCAACGACGTTCACATTGTATTCCGTACCGCCGTAAACGTATTTTACCGTTGTTTGCACGGCGATGTTGTCATCGAGGTCGTCCGCGGCAACTGCGTCGAATACTTTGTACGTTGCGCCTACCACCGAACGGGGAGGATTATCAGCATTGCCGTCAAACACAATTTGCGGAGCCGTAGTGTCTTCGTACATTTCTTCGGAAAGGTCGAAGCCGCACACCTTACCGACAAGCACTTTTGCGCTTGCCGATGTCAAGCCGCTGACGGAGAAACCAACCTTCATTTTTCCGCTTGTAAAACCTTTCCAAACATCGGATCCGTACAGAGCCACATCGTCGAGGTCGCACACCTTGACGGTGTAATCGTGTCCCCAGTACCGTGACACATAAAACGCTTTGTCTGCGTAATCGAGTCCGAGATTCATCGAGTAGTAGCCGTCTTGGTCGCTGTCCTTTATGCCGCGGAAGGTCATCCATGTAGGCGTGCCGAACTTAAAGAAAGTGTTGAATTTTGTTTCACCGGGAATATTGTTTACCCAGTCCCAGAAGTATTCGTAACCGCCGATGGTCTGGTTGTTTGCGCCGATTTTAAGGTAACTTCCGCGCCCGTTAAGGTTTTCCGCACCGCCGTCTTTGACGGAAATTTTAACTACGTTAGCAGAATTTTCCGCATCGGTCAGCGTGATTACCAGCTCTGCAAAGTCGTTTTTACCTTCCGCAGAGGGCACAACCATAAAGTCGAGAAACTCGTCCGCCCGCGTAAAGTCGGTTACGTCTATTACTTTGTCAAATGTAACTTCGGCGTTGTTTTTCATTGTAAGCAGCACACCGTTGTAGCGGAACTCGCCTGCCGTAAAGTTTCCTGTTTCCGCAGTTGCGTACTTGTTTGCGACAAACATATCTTTGGGACGGCGCAACGCCACAAACGACGCCTGTTCTGTCACAAATTGTCCGCCGATTGTCGCACTGTACGTAACATTGTATTTGCCTGCCAGGCTTGCCACGATTCTGTTACCGCCAAACAGGCCGCCGTCGGGCGTAGTTACGGTCACCGTTGCCGCTTTACTTTCACCGTTCAGGCTAAGCGTTTTGTCGGGAATAGTTACCGAGTCGCCTACAAACACCTTTTCGGGCAAAGTCGAGTCGTTTGCGGCAAAGGCAAACAAGCACAGTACCGTTGCCGAAACAAGCATTGCCGCAGCAAGCGTAAGGGCGATTATTTTTGTTTTCTTTGTCATAGTTGTCTCCGTTGTCAGCCCTTGATTCCGCCGACGGACAGGTTGACCATCAGCTTTTTGTTGAATACGGCAAACATAATTATTATGGGTATTGCCATAAGCAAAATTCCCGCAAGTTTGACGGGTACAGACTGTATTGCCGTTTCGGTACTTTGATAGAAACTGAACATACCGTACGCAAGCACGGGGTAGTCCTTGATGTAAATCATCGGGATTTGGTAGTCATTCCAATAGGTGATGAAGTTGAGCAGCAGTACAGCCGAAATCGTACTCCACGCAAGCGGCATGATTACGTTGGTCATGATGGCGAAATTGCTTGCGCCGTCGATTTGCGCCGCTTCGGTGTAGTCCATAGGTATTGCCTTAAACTGCGCATGGAACACGAGGAAGTACACTCCGAGGAAGTTCATCTTCATTATCCACTGTCCCCAGATATGTCCGTACAGCCCCGTTGCCTTTGCCATCTGAATTTCGCTTGGCAAACTGCCTACAATTGGCAAAGCCATTGCAATGATTACGATTGTGTAAATCACTTTGCCAAACTTGTTGTGCAGTCTTGCAACGGCATACGCCACAATGCACGGCGTAAGCGTAGCCGCAATTGCGCAACCGCCGGCATACAACAGCGAGTACAAAAATTGTTCCGGCATAAACACTTGCCTGCCGTCCGTTTCGGTGCGCACGTTGAAGTACTTGTATGCAGCAACGTAGTTGTCGAAACTGAACTCATTGGGGAAGCCGAAGTAGTTGTTGTCCCAGTCCCACTCGTCCACCGACTTGAATGACGACATAATTGTCCACACGGCAGGTACAAGCAAAAGTACTGCGTACAACACCAACACACAAAGGATTACTATGTGCACCCAATTGGTGGATTTTAGTTGTTTACCGAGTTTGTTCATAAACCTAATCTCCCACCAATTTGTCAAGACCTTTCTTTGCAAACAAAGTCAAAGGCAATGCCACAAGCGTACAGCACAAACCGAGCGCGGCGGCATAAGGATAGTAGTAGTTTCCGAGATTGGGAATGTTTACCAGACGGAACAGATAGTAGCCTATTGTGGTAAAACGAGCGTCGCTGACGCCCACGCCGTAAAACTCGTAGATGTGCGCCTGATTGGTAAATATCGTTGCAATGCCGGCAATAAGAAACGTCGAAATAGTGCCCAGTATCTGAGGGACGACTATCTTGGTAAATTCCACTATCGGCGGAGCGCCGTCTATCTTTGCCGCTTCCAGCATTGATGGATCTATTTGCTCCATCGAGCCGCTGTACAGCAACACTTGCGTTCCCAGCCCGATAAACAACGTGTACAACATTACCGCCGGCATACGAGTGACGTCGCTGTACAACAATGCGCTTTCCTCACCGGTAAACAGTTTTGCAACAGGCGGCCAGGCTACTTGTGCAAAAAATACAAACACCGTTGTCAGCAATACGGCAGGCAATACCGTCGGCAAAAACAACATAAACTTAAAGGTTTTGTGCGCAAAGCGTTTTTTGAAAATGTAGTAACTGAACACTACCGCTATCACCGTGCCGAGCACCGTTGTGAGTAGCCACACCAGCACCGAATTACCCAGCCTTATCAGCAACGTGCAGTCCGCAAGTTCTTTCCAGACGGAAACAAAGTTGTCAAACCACACCCACGTTTGCGTACCGTCGGTGGCGTTGTAACTTTTGAACGCAAGCAGAATACTGTTGAAATTGACGCCGATGTAGAACACCGCAAATTGCAACAGCGGCAATGCCACAAGCAGCCAAAAGAACAATTTCTCGCTTCTGTTCCGTTTGGATTTTTTCTTTTTAGAAGTCATATCCATACGCTTCCTTTGTTGTGTTTACATTGCGCCGTACAATGCGCAAAGCCGTTACCTATGCCGACAATTACAATCACCTTGTCGGCATCGATGCGCTGACTTTTGTTTACTTTCCTTTCCAGCCGTTTGCACTGAAGTAAGTGGACAAGCCGTTGAAGTATTGTTGTGCCGTTTCGCCGTTGGCGAAGCGAGAAAGCACTTCGGTACTTTGCGTAGTACCGTTTTTGCTCATCCAGCACCAACTTGTTTCAAAGTCGAAGTAGCCGATGTTGTTGATTACAAATTCAACCGACGATACGGGATAGTAGATGTCTGTGTTCTTCTTCATACGGTAGATGCTTTGTCCGTAGTAGGAACATTTGGCAAGTTGCGTTTCGTCCATTGTGTAATTCAAAGAGCGCGTTACCGAAGTACCTGTCGTAAAGTTGGCAAGTTGTTTGTCGGTATGCACAAATTGCAGGAAGAGCTTGGCAACGTCAAGATGTTCGCTGTTGGCATTGACAAAGCAATAGCTGTTGTTTTGCGACACAAGCGTTTGCTTGGTGTAGGTTTGGTTGTCGGTCGCTTTGGGAACGGGCATAAAGCCGAACTTGCGCGTAGCCTTGGTTTGGTCGGGATTGCGCTTAGCAACAAGGTCAAAGTCGGTTGTGGCTTCGTTTTCCCACCACACGCCGTCCACAAGCATAGCGTATACCGTAGAGCCATTCTTGTACTTGCCCGTCACAAAGTTTGTCTGAGCTTGACGGAAGCCGTTGCCGTTGACAATGCTGCCGCTGTAGTTGTCGGTACTGCCAAGCATTACGTTTTGCAAGAAGTCCAACGCGTAGTATTTGCCCGCTTGTTTTTGCAACAAGTAACCGTTTGTGCCGTTAATTGCGGTAGCCTCGACGACGGGTTTGCCCTCACCGTCAAAAGACTTGACGATGCTGTTTGCAGTACCGCTGAATGTGTTGTTGAGTAGCATCTGGTCAAGTCCTTCGTAGTTGGACCACAAGTTGGCAAGCATACGTTGCACGTACTCTACTCCGCCCGCATACGAAAACGGAACCGTACCGGTACTTGCTATACCGTACAACATTTCGTTGAACTGCGCATATGTCGTGGGCAATCCGTCATCGTCCGTATTCGGAATACCGTCCAGCCCCACACTTTTTTCTCCCGCACCACCGAATACGCCCGTCTTGTTGAAATACCAATTGTTTTCTGCAAACAGGTCAACGTCGTAAAAAATGCCGTATATTCCGTCATAAAAGGGGATGCCGTAGTATTTGCCGTCTTTTGCGGTAAGATATTGCTGCCAGGACGGTTGAAGTTTGCTTTCGATAGTACCTTCGTCGGCTCCCGCTCCGAACTCCGTCGGATACGCACCCTTGACAATGTCGGAAATGTCGGCAAGTTTGCCTTTGTTGACAAACGAATAGTAGTTGACCATTTCGGTAAAGTACACGTCGTACTTCAGCGAATCGTTTTCGATCGTATTACCGCCCATTTGCTTGTTGCCGACGGTATTGACGTACACGCCCGTTTTGTCACCGAACTTGGTGTTTGCATACAATGCTTCGAACTCCGTCTTGGATTGCTTGATCCAGTCCGTGCCGATGCCGCCGTCATAGGTAGCAACGTTAAGTATCAATTTGCCGCTTTTTATAGCGTCGTCCAGGTCCTTATCTCCGCTACTGCCGTCACATGCGACAAACACAGTCATCAATGTCGCAAACAGCAACACGGCAAGCATAATGAACGCTATTTTGTTGATTTTCATGTTACACCTCCGTAAAAAGGAATGTTGTCAAGCCTATCTTGTGGCTTTTGCAAAATCGTCTGCAATCACGTCGTTTACGTCAAACGGCTCGTCGCTTGTCACGTGTATTACTTTTGTTTCCCCTGCCTGTACGTCTACATAGTTGTCGTCGTAACGATACTTGTAGTTGTCGACAAAATGTACAAATACGCCTTTTGCAAATTTTTTTGCGGTTATCGATATCGACCCATGCGTGTCGTCGAGTTGTTGCGTTGCAACCGTGTAATCGCTGTCAAACAAGTAACCGCTCCACATACTCGGCGAATAAACGTTTGTGTAAGTTTGCCCGTCGATTACGTAATCGACATACAGGTATTCATTTACCTTACAAGTTAAATCGGTAACGAATTTCTGCATACGGTTGCACAATTTGCTTACTTTTGCCGTTTTTGCACGCAACGTTTTCCCGCTCAACGTACGTACGCCGTATGTAATGTCAACGTCCACGGGAGTAAGTCCGTCGTTGACTACCGCAAGTTCCGTTTGTCCGTCTGCATTTTGCGTAAACGTAACAAGCACGGTTTGGTAACTACGCTTCATCTGGTAGTACACTTGCTTGGGTTCGCAGTAGTAGTCTACCGTTGCCCAGGTACCTTGTGGCCAGATGTCGCTGTACATCCAGTTCATAAATCCCGACGAAATGCCTTTGTTGCTACGAGTGAACTCCGCTTCGGCACGCATTCCTTCCGCATGCGCAGTCATGCCTTTGAACGTAAAGTCGGCAAGACTTTTTACTTTGCCGTACAGTGTTTCGGCGTAGTACAATTCTCTGTCGGCAAATGTCATAGGGGACAGGCTATACGGATTTTTCATCAGACGATCGTCCCATATTTCATTCATCGGCCACAATTTATCCGACGGATAAATTTTAGTGGTCGTTTCCACGCTGTTGGGACCCATCAATGCCGCTTCGGAAACAAACGGGACAATGTTTTGCGCAATAAGGCTGCGGTACTTGTCCATACCTTCCGACAAGGCGCGTTCAAAGGAGTTGTGATGCGTTTCACCACTGTTTACATCGTTGCCGAGGTCCGTCCAACTGCACGGAGATTGTTTGGCAAACGGACGCGTACGGTCGAGATTTGTAACAAACCCTCGCATGGTAACATCGGTAAAAAACTCACCCTTTGTAATGCACAAACCGTAGCAACCGGTTTTTTCGTTGCCGCCGCACCAATATACAAGAGACGGATGATTGCGTAAACGCCTTACCTGATAGTCTACTTCGGCAAGCATATTGTTTACCCAATCGGCATTGTCCTCGGGGATTTCGGCACAGGCAAGCATCATGTCTTGCCACACCATAAGCCCCAGTTCGTCGCACAGGTCGTAAAAGATGTCCTTTTCGTAAATGCCGCCGCCCCACACGCGCAACATATTGAAGTTGCCGTCTTTGGCAAGCGATGTAAGTCTGCGGTATTTGTCATCGGTAACAACTCCCGTAAAACACTCTATGGGGATCCAGTTACTGCCCTTTACAAACACGTCGACGCCGTTTATTTGCAACTTATAGCCGTACAATGTGTCGCCCTTTGGCTCTTCCGCAAGGCTTACGGTACGGTACGCAAAGCGTCCGCTTTTTACGGAGATTATTTTGCCGTCGCGCTCCAACTCGACGCGGTAATTGTACAAAGGTTGTTCCCCGTATCCGACAGGCCACCACAACTTTGCCGATTGGTTGACAAAACAAGCAAAATTCTTTTTGCCGACAACTTCCACCGTTTTTTGCGTGTCGGCTTCGGCGAAAGGCTCGTCCGATACGTAAAAATGCAATTTATCGTCAAGCTTTTCTTCGTAACTACCCTTTACCATTACACCGAGCGTATCGTAAGTGCTGTTGATATTGTAGTTTAATTCCACAAAAAACGCAGCGTTGCCTTTGTCATCGGCAACCACATACACGTCGTTGATTTTTTGCTTACTGCCGCACTCTATGTAGACATCGTTCCAAATGCCGTAAGCACATATTTTCGGCGCCCAGTCCCAACCGAAATGACATTGAGCCTTGCGCACGAACATACGTTTTTCGTTAAAGATTGCGTAGTATCCGGTCGTGTCTATCTTGTCCATTGCGTTCAGTGTGCTGTGCATTTCCACTGTCAACGTATTGTTGCCTTCGTGTAACAAATTGCGTATTTCGTAGCGGTACTGCAAAAACATATTTTTAGTCGCACCCAAATGCATACCGTTGAGGTACACGTCGGCAAAGACATCGATGCCGTCGAACACCACCGTCACCGATTGGTTGTTCAGCAACTCCTTGTCTGCGCAAATTGTAGTCCGATATGTAAAATCGCGACGCGCAACCCACTCTATATCTTTGTAGTCCAACCCGAAGTAAGGATTTTTCACCAATCCCGCGCGATATAAATCCACCGTAATATCCCCGGGGACTTGTGCGGGAATTGTTTTGTTGTCAAAAGTCAATGTCCAATTGTTTAACTTGGCGTACATCTTTTCTCTTACTCCATGCAAAGCTGTTACATTCTACAAGCATATTCTGCTCACTTTATCGGGCAAAAATCTATGCTTCTCGATTGTCTGAAATCATTATACCATTTGTAAACGTCCCATTCAATATTGATTTGTTTCATTTTTATATGGTTTTGTTTCATTTTCGCGTGATTTCGGTTGACTTCATACGTTTTTCGTAGCATAATCGTTACGTAGGACTTTTGCGTATCGACAATCGGAACAAGATCAGCCACCACCCAATCGGCAACCATCCGCACTCAAAACAAACGAAAATTTTACGAAGGTAAAACATGATAAAAAAATACTTCATCGAAAATCTGAATCCCTGCCAAAAAGAAAACGGTAACGTAACAAGTCAGTTTTGTATAAACACCGGCGACTACACATTGTTGCACAGCCACGTGGACTACTGGGAGTTTTACGTAGTGACCGACGGTATTGTGGAAAACCACGTCAATGGCGAAGTGCGCACATACGCTTCCGGCACCATGTTCTACTGCACGACTAAGGATGTACACTACCTGACCACGCGCGGGAAAAACTCTGCACGATACATCAACTTTACGGTAGCGGAACCAACCCTGTTGCAAATGCTTACACCGCTTTCGGACAGCGTACTTGAAAGGCTGTACAAAAACGACCGCAGTTACACTCTCAGCGCAGAGACAATCTCGGAAATAGAAACGACATTACACCTACTAAACATGTTACCGCCCGACGAATGTGAAAAAACCAACGATATGTTGCTTACCAAAATAATGTTTTTTGTACAGGTTGCGGCAAGCAATATACAAAAAGACGAACCCGAGGATGACCCCTTGTGGGTACAAACATTAAACGAGCTGAAACTCTCGGAAGAATTTTTGACATACACGGTACAAGACTTGTGCCGCAAGTTAAACTACTCCCGCGTACAACTAAACAGATTGTTTAACGCAAGATACGGCATGTCACCGCACGAATATCTGCTTTCCAACAGATTGCTCTATGCGCAAAACTTACTGAACAACACCGATATGAACACCACCGAAATTGCAAACGTGGTCGGGTACTCCAACCTGGCTCAATTCAACGTGGTATTCAAAAACAAGTTCGGCGTAACACCGGGGCAATACAGGAAGTAAGCCCTGCCACAAAGCCCTCGCCATTGAATATTAACCGGAAAACGCACCGTAGCGACAAACTCTACGATGCGTTTTATTTTTACTTAAGTGCAAAACTTTTGAATACGTATCAACTTTTCAACAACATAAACATATTTATTTACAACCGCCAAATGCCCTTGTCGACTATTTCGGGATAGGCTTGACTGTTGATGAATTTGTCGAAATACGAGTAACAGACAAGTTGCCACAACATTACAAAAGCAGGTAACAACACAACAATAAACACCGCAAGGAATATACAACGCAGCGCAACAAATCCTATCAAGCCCGGTATTGCCACACTTGCAAACAGAGCAACAAACAGCCAGGTGACAAACGGCGTTTTTATGTACAGCACAAAAGAATTTGTGATGTTTTTTCCTATCCCGATATTGTATACAGATGACGCAGCCATCATCCATAGTGCCGTAGGCAACACAACGATTGTCACCACTCCGAGTGGCAAATAAGCCGGCAATCCACCACCGGAAGACTCGGCAAATGCAAGATAAACATTAAGCAAACTTACCAAAAATCCGCACAGGCAAAAGGTAAGCCAATTTTGTTTGATTCCGTCAGCGAAGTCATTGGCGAAAAATAGCGGTTCTGCCCAGATCATTTGTCGTGTAACACGCACCATGCCGGACAACCCGACGCAAACAATTACGTAGCACGGTATATCGATCAACGCTTCAACAAACCTTAACCATGCCGTTTGTCCGTTGTATGTTACCTTGTCGATTACACCGTCCACTAGCTGTCGCGAAAGCCCTTGCCGCACCGTATCGCACACGGCTGACACCGTAAGTAAAGGCACGGCACAGGCAAGCATTATCAAACCAAGCAAAAGCAATTTTTGCCAATACAGTTTTACGCAATCGAAAAACACTTCCTTTCTGTTGTGCGGAAGATTTTGTTCGGAAAAGTCCGTTTTTGCGACCTTTTGTTTCATCACTTCACCAATTCTTTCAACAGTTTAATTGCAATTTCGTCTGTCGATTTTTCGTTAAATCTGCCTGCGTGAACAGAGTTTTTGCACAGAAAAACGTAATACGTATCGCTTTTTTCGTTACCAGACATTGCTTGCGACAACGCAATACCGCAACTCACCCCGCCCGACTCGAAATATGTTGTCGCGACAACATCAACGGAAGAAAGGTCACAAAAATTGTTACCGAATGCGGAGATAACCATTTGCGCCTGCTCCGCCGTAAGTATGCACAAGTCACAGGCATTGCGTCCGAAAGCATCATAATAAGTGACAAGATAGTTTTCGTCGGGCAGGTTTTGCACATCCACCTTGCGAATGTCTGCCGACACCGCTTGCAAAACGACATCTTTTATGCTGCTTACACTATCGGTCCAACCGACAAACACGGAAACGGTTTCTTTTTCAGTCGGTGCAACGACAGCCGACACCGCCCACACCCACACAAAAACCGCAGCGGCCACCCACGCAAGATAAATATACCATTTGTCAAGAGTGTGAATAAATTTATTGTTCATTCTGCACCTCGACTTTGCATACAAACCCGTCAACAACGTACAATACTACCGATGTACCTTCGGACAAACAATAACCGCCTACAAAATAGTATTTGCGCGAGTCGCCAACAAGCGTAAGCACATCGGCAACAATATTTTTGCGTACGGTAACATTTTTTTGTACACTTTTCACCATGCCGTCAACCACAGTCGATGGTTTTGCAAGCAGTCGGGAGAACAAATTGACATGCGCGTTCAGCACAAGTACATCGGCAAGCAACTTGTATATTACAAACCATCCGCCGCCCACGCTCAGCACGCTGTCAACTGCAATAATCCATACGTAGTTTTGCGGAGTTGCGGCAAGGCACAAACATATACAAATCGCCACGATAACAACGGCTACGACGGCTATCACAATTATTTGATTTTTCAACCTGCGCCCGACGGCGTCAAGTTTTGTGCGGTCAATCAATGTCGTAGTCATTTGCGCTCCTTGCAGATGTTATCAACGGGTGTCCGCTTACGGCAACTTCATCCGGTGTGCCGGACAGCGCTATTTTGCCGTTGTCCAACACAAAAATTTTGTCGGCAATGGCAAACGCTTCGGAAATGTCATGCGTAACGTACACCACCGTACATTCCACCTGACGTAACGTATCGACAATCAACTTACGTACTTCGGGACGTTTTTGCGCGTCAACATTACTCAAAGGCTCGTCAAGCAAACACACAGAAGGATTTTTTACAATCGCTCTCGCCAGTGCAACCAACTGCTGTTGACCGCCCGACAATTCTTTTGGACGACGCACCAAGTAGTTGCCAAGTCCCAGTTTTACACAAACATCCTTTACGCGAGCCGTAATTTCGTCGCGCCGAGCGCCCATTGCTTTCAACGGAAACGCGATATTGTCAAATACCGACAGATGCGGATACAACAAATACTTTTGCGACACAAGCGATATGTTTTTGTCGGCAACGGACAAATCCACGGAGTCTGCACCGTCAAACAAAATGTCCCCGTCGTAGTCGACTGCATCACAAATTGCCGAAAGCAGTGTGGTTTTTCCGCTACCGGAAGCTCCGACCACGACATTGAACGTTCCTATGTCGAACTCAACGGAAACGTCGTCAAGCGCAACAGTCGTTTGCTTTTTGCCGACATACTCTACCGTAAGATTTTTTATACTTATAGTACCCATTTGCTGTATTCCTTGCGTCTTTTGCGATTCGGACGTAACACTTCAACTGCAAACAGATTTGACGTGTTTGTCAGTATCGCTAATGAGATTATACCAAATATGCGGATTTTTTTCAACTAAACACCAAACGGGACTATCGTTTTTTGCGACAGCCCCGTTTTTGCTATTCCTGAAATATTTATTTTAATCTCAAATTGAAACTTTTACTCGAATTAAATTGCCCTGCCGGTTTTGCGAAACGTCCGCAGTACAACAAAAAATCGTGTCAGATCAACACCGCTGCTGTATTATCCGACAAATTGGTTTATTTTGTCTGCAATCGGCAATACGCCCATGGCAAGCAGCCGTCGTTTTGCCGTTGCCGCGCTACTGCAAACTACTTTTCAACGCAGGTGGCAATGTATTCGCCGTTGCCGCTTACGCTGACTTTCTCTCCCGCAGTGGCAAAAATCGTGTCGCCTTTTTGCAAATCAAGAGTGCCGTTTATCGTAATGTTGCCTTCAACCACCGTCAGCGACAAGAAACTGTCCGCAAGGCAAAAATCCTGCGCGCCCGTGTAGCGATACGCCGCAAAGTACTTGCATTTGCCCAGCAACTCGTCGCGCGCGGGGTCGGGTACAATGTATTTGTTCAGGTTGGCAACCTTTTTCGCCTTTTCCACGTGCAGTTCACGCGGGTTGCCGTTGGCGTCGCGGCGGTCGTAGTCGTACACGCGGTAGGTAAGCGAACTGTTTTGCTGCGTTTCAAACAGCGTAATACCGCCACCGATTGCGTGCAGTGTGCCGCTTGGGATAAAGTAAGTTTCGCCGGGGTGCACCTCTACGGCATTGAGACAATCGCAAATGGTTTTGTCGTCGATGGCCTTGGCAAATTGTGCCGCCGTCATGTCGCGGTTAAGTCCCAGATACAGTTTTGCACCGGGCTCGGCGGCAAGTATGTGCCACATTTCCGTCTTGCCGTACTGCCCTTCGTGGGCGAGCGCATACTCGTCGTCGGGGTGTACCTGCACCGAAAGGTCGCTTTTTGCGTCGATAATTTTGTTGAGCACGGGGAAAAACTCAAAATCCGCACAGTTTGCGCCCCACTCACTTTGCTTGACGACGTTCGCAAGCACCTTGCCGTCATCCGCGCCGTCAACTATCGTGCAGGGTCCAACGGGGTGGAAGGACAACTCCCAACTTTCCGCAATTGTCGGCTCGTCGGACGCCTTGTGCCATTCTGTCTTGAGATTTGTGCCGCCCCAGATGTAACTTTTAAGCGCAGATTTAAGTTTGTAAATCATTTTTTCCTCCGTTTAATGCTTTTTTGTCGCGTTGCTACGCGCCGTGTTGACATCAGCCCGACGGACAGCAAAACAAAACCGACAAAAAAGCGTTTTCTCTTGCACAGTATTATGCGACGAAACGCGCCAAAAGTCAACCAAAACCGCACCGCCACCGCGACTTGTCCACCGACAAACAAAATTTGACAAAAAAAACTCTCGACCACACTTGCAGCCGAGAGTTAGAAATTTTTAATATACGTCTAACGGTAGGCGAAATACTTACTTTTCCACCATTATTTATAGTCAAGTAACTACCATTTGTTTCCTTCCGGCAACTATCTATTCAGACTGTTCCTTATATTTAGCAGAAAACTCGATTTTTGCATCTACGCTTTCCTGCGAAAGTTTCTTGTACGTGATATATAAAGTTTCGTTTTCCTTAAGCGTAACAGTATATGTTCTATAGCCTGTGCTAATAGTCTTCGTAATCCCAACATCTTTACCCTTAAGCTTCGAATCAAGGAAATCAAGCTCAAGCGTAATGTTTGAATCCAAATAATTCAAACTAAACATGTATTCACCTGCTTTTGAACCTTTATATTGCAAAATTCCACCGCATGCAGTTGCCGAAACAGTAAAAATATCTCCGTTAGAAACAGAAATCTTTTCATTTTCGACTACATTAACAGACCTTTCTTCTTCCGACTTATTTTGAAGCACTATGTACATCACGTCGGTTTCTTTGGTCAGGATGAAATCGGGCAGAAAAGATATATTGCCCCCGTGAGTAAAATTGTTGGTGTAAATTTCCCAAACCCGAACATCTGCATTCTGCGTAGAAAACGAACGCACGCCTGCAGCACCGCTTAATTTATACAAATACTTTCCGTCTGCGACAAGTGTATGTTCTCCGACAAGTTCACCGCAACAATCAATTTCAATCTGCCCGTACAACCGTTTTTGCGTAGCATTGTTCAATCTTATGTCCAAGTCAGAACCTTTAATATAATCAAAAACAATTATGCCGTTGTTTGGGGTTTGTTTTTGATCGTTTACATATACTTCAAGCAGTTCGTCACTAATTTGCAAACTATACTTACCTGAATACTCCGATTCAAATGGCAAATAGCATTTCGAATCGGGCAACAAGTAGTAATTTTTTATTCCAATGTATCCGAAGTTGCTATCTTCCCCACATGATGACGAAACTTCATATCGCTTTGAACGAATGGAACTATCTGCTACCAATTTATTGTAAACATCCTCCTTAAAATAGTGCGATTCAACCATAATATCATACGCAGAGTTTTTGCCCATAACGGTAAAACTCATATTAAAAGAAAAATGAATCAACCCGTTGTAATCATTTTGTCCGATACTACCGTCTCTGTAAAAATTAAATTTGAATATTTCGTTGATATTTTCACCCATAGTCTGAACTTTGCGGACAGAAACAGGTTTGAAATCATACTCTCTTTCGAGCCACCACGTTTTGTCTATATCAAATGTATTTTTGCCGAAAACAATTTTTTTATTTTTGACCTTGCATGTATCACCAAACAGTGAAACGAAATACTTCACTTTGGCAAAAATGGCTTCGTCGATATTGCTTTCAGGTATTTTTTCGCTGGTAAATGCGTCGATAAAGTCCAGCGTCCATTCGCCATCGTTATTTATAACATAGGCTTTAATAATAGGCTGTTTGGAGTATGCCATGGAAATGTCAAAAGACACCATATTGTTGCAATAAGGCGTTTGCGCGGCGTTTATGTAATCGCCGACAAAATTACTTAGTTCAAATTGTTCGTAATCGCTCTTTTCGTTGCAGCCACTAAGACATAAAGTGCAAACAGCAGCAAGCAGGCAAACGAACAACACTACTATTGTTTTTCTTTTAATTGATTTTGTCATTTTTACAACTCCCTTTGTATTTTTTGTTTTACACACCATAATGATTTTAGCATAAATTGTTGCGACTTACAATATCAAAAAAAATATTGCAAGCAATTTCATTCTTTTGTTATCCTGTCAAGGCCTTGTCCTCCGTAAAGTTGTCTTTATTCACGCTTGCGCAAGCGACGGCAAAACGTTGAACACAGTAGAATTGCGCCGAAAAAAAACTTTCCTTTCTGCTCTTCCTACTTAATAGACACTTTCCAAAGGCGTTTTTGTGACAAGAAATTTCAATAAAAATATTTTTGTTTGTTTTGTTCGCTCAAAATGGCTTTTTTTGCCAAAAACAACGCAGAACAAACCTTTAGTACAGTAAAAAACAACACAAACAATTTGCAGGCTATCGCAAACAGGCAACAAAACCGCTTTTCACATCGGCATTGTGTTCAGTCCACTGCCGTTACGCATTGCCAAATCAACTTTCAAAAGCATTATACCATATTTTTTAGTCCCATTGGATAAAAATAAAAAAAGCTCTTTGTATTTTGCGTTTGTTACAAAGAGCGTTGTTTATATTAAGCATACGGCACTGCCGAAACGCGTCGCCAAACTTACCACTGCGCAAGATATTCTTCAACCCGGCGTTCGGTAAAATCAACATCCGGGTTAAACTTTATGCTTTCGACAAGGTTGCATTTGTAAACCAGTTTCATTGTCGTACTATCGTAAATGCCGACGGACATTTTGTAAACCGCAGAGCCTGCCACTCTGCCGCCATTCCAAAAGACAAACTTGAGGTACTACGATTTACGAGTGTCCGCCCGAGAAAGCATAAAAAATCTATTAGTTTCCACAACAAAAAATCAACGATGCAAACAAAACCGTTCTTCGTCCTTTTTGCAAGATAATTGTACAGAAAAATTTGCCGAATGTCAATAGTGTTTTTTCTCGCACTATTTTACGCACAAAAGTCGATTTACGTTACAAAAAAAGGCTACCGTATACGAAATTTCGTTACAGTAGCCCTGAAAATCATTAAATTGTAACCGCCTTGTAAATGCGCCCTGTCGCGTTACGCCATGTACTGCGAAGCAAGCACGTTGTGGTCGACAAGCGCAAGACCGTGTTCTCGCGCGTAATCGACGGCGGAACTGTCGTAGTAGGAATTGGTAAGCACCATTGCGTTGTTGGCAGGGTAATGTCTGCGCCCTTCGCACACGCACGCAACGTCGTTTTTGCCAAGAAGTCCGGTCGACTGCACCACGCTGACGGCGGTAATAGTGCCTTGCTTTTCCACAAGCATGTCTATGCAGTAGTTGTCGGCAACGGGTGTAAGTTTGACGGCGTACCCCTTGCGGCTGAACAGCCTTGCCACGTACACTACAAACTGCGTTTTGTCCATGCGTGCAATCTGCGCAAACTTTTCGTCGATGGGTTGCTTGTCGCCGATTACCACAACCTGCGGTGCTTCCATTGCAGGCACATACATGATTGGACCGTAATCGGAAGCCGTCAGTTGTTCGATGGGTTGCACTGCCCGAGCATCCGCTTCGGCGGCGGTCTCGGCGTTTTTCGCATCGGCGGCGGCTTTTTCTTCCGCTTTGATTTGCTTTTCAACCTTGCTCAGCTTGACCGCGCAAACGATGATCGCCACAAAACCGAGCACTGCACACAATGCGCCGATTTCCAGCGAAACAAGCGACAGTGTTGTCGCAAGGTCTTCTTCCATGCCTGCGGCAATACCGAATAATTTGTAACGTATCAAAAAATAACATGCAATGCCTGCCAGCCCGAGCAAAAACAAAACTATGCTAAGAAAGGCTTTGAAACGAAGTGCCGCTTGAGTCTTTTTCATAGACGTTCCCCTCATAAAATTTTTCGTCCCTGACGGACGTCGCTTTTTGTTTAGGACAGTATAACACATTTTTTGTGTTGTGTAAATACTTTGGTAAATTTTTACGTTACGTTGCCACTTGCCGACGTACTGTTTTCGTCGCAAAAAGTCGCAAAACTTTTGTGCAGACGTTGTCGCAGTTCAGGACAATACTGCCGTCCGCTCCACGCCTGACGGGCAAACATTAACCAAGCGTATCAGACAACAGTTGATACAGTTGCACGTCAAACGCGCCGTACAACCCTGCATTGTGCAAAATATCCGCGTAAGTTGCGTCCACGATGATGTCGCCTTTGTCGTCCTTGTGCGCAAGCGAAGCATTGTCGCTGAAGGTAAACAGTTTGAGATAAGCCGTCTTTGCGCTGTCGAAGCCGTCCTTTTGCGCCTTGGCGTAGATGCCGAGCGAAGGCAGCGCGCTCATTGCGTAACTGATGTAGTAGCATGGCGAATCCACCGCCACGTAACGCCAGTAGTCGGTGTTAAACAGGTCGGCAATGCCGTAACCTTTCATAATGTTGACAAAAAGTTGTTGCAGGTCGGCATTTTTGAGGGTGGCTTCGTCCATGGCGTACACGGTTTGTTCAAACTCGTCCACCGCCGTTGACATAAGCACGGTCGAGGCGATGTTGAACAGTTGGTTTGCCTCAACCGCGCCGAACACCTTGCCGAGATTGTTTTGCGACAGGTTGTTTTGCAAGTAGGCAAGGAACATCATTTCGTCGCCCTGCGACTGCGTTTCGTCGTGGTCCATGCTGAGATTTACGCCGCCGTTGTAAATTGTGTTGTAGTAGTGACCGAACTCGTGTACGAAGGTAAACGCACCGCTGTAACTGTCCGGTCCGAAGTACAGAATGGTTGCCTTTTGCGCAGGAATGTAGTAACTGAACGCGCCTTCGTACTCGCCCGTGTAGTAGTTGCCGTTTTTCAGCAGGTCGTTTGCCGTGGAATAGAAGTTGATTTCCTTGCTGCCGAGAGTTGCGGTTTTCATTTCGGCAAAATACTTGCCAACGTAGTCCAGCGTAAGGTCGTTGTCAAAAATCGAATCGTCGCACAACGCCTTGTACACCTTGGAAGCGTTGCCCACAAAAGATTTGCTGCTTGAAAAATAGTACTTGCGAAGCAACTTGTTGAACACGGGCACAAAGTAATTTTTGACGTAGTTGCGCATTTCGGCAACGTCGCTTGGGGTGTAACTGCGTTCATACACGTTGGCGTAGGCGTATTCGACGTAGTTTGCGTACTTGTTGCCGTTGTCGCTTGCCAGCGCGGCAAGTGCGTTTTGCTCCGTTACAAACTGTTTGTACAGGTTGCACATAGCCTCGCCTGCCAGTTCGCTGTCGGAAAAATCACGATACGTAGTAGAAAGTTTGTCGATTTTGTTGTTGATTGCAACGTATCTGTCGTCTCCGTAACTGGCGGACATGTTGAGCGCGACAGTAATGTCGTCGGCAGTCCAGCCGTCCTCTTCGCTGAAGAAATACTCGCGATATTGCGTGTCGTAGATTGACGCAAACAACTTGTAGTAGTCGGCAATCACCTCGTTGCGCACCTCGGAAATGGTTTCGTAGTCCGCCTTGGTGCCGTTGCCGCCGTCGTACTTGCAGTAAAATACGTAAGCGTACTGGTACTGCTCGGTGACGTATTCCACCATGTCGGAAAACGGATTGTAGTACTTTTCCTCAAAGGTTTTGTTTGCCTTGTAGTAGTCGCTGTCGGCTGCAAACGCGTGCTTTACCCCGTCGTAAGGCTCGGCCTGTGCAAGGGCATTTTCGACGGCATTGAAGGAAGCGACGACTTCGGCATGCTTTGCCTCGGTGAAGTCGTATACGAATTTGTTGTCATAGATGCGTTCCGAGGCAGGACGTTTGCTTGCGCCGCACCCCTTTGCGCAGTACACGTTGAGGTAGTCGCACTTACTGAAATCGTGGTCGCAAAACAACTGCTGCGCACCGCCGGTGCAAGCCACGCTAAGCACCGCCACCGCGACAAGAACAACGACAAGAATCAGAGAATTTAATTTTTTCATAGCAACTCCAAAGTAATGAAGATTGTGTAATGAGCGTTTACAGGATACCGTCCCTAATCAAACGATATTTTTTCAATGTACCCTTTCGGGGGATTGCCGCGGCGCGACAAAGGCAGTCACTTCTCGCAATGACATATTGTACAACTAACCGCACTTAACATGTCTTACTGTCACTTGTTACGGCTTTTAGTTGATACAATTATATTTTACTCGGTCACTATTCCTACACCACGCCCGTTTTGACGGCGCAGATTGGTGCGGAGGGCGGCAAGCACCTGACGTGAACGTACTAAATTATGCCACGAAGCACGGGCGTGTACCGGGCTGAGTGCCCTTGCGGGGGATGCCGGGGAATGCGTCACCCCACACACATAACCTTTCGTCTGTTCATTAGAAGAACAGTTTTTATTCTTCCATCAAGTCCGTTTTGACGGCGCAGATTGGTGCGGAGGGCGGGCACCTGACGTGCACGTACTAAATTATGCCGTTCGGTCACTATTCATACACCACACTCGTATTCCTACACCACGCCCGTTTTGACGGCGCAGATTGGTGCAGATTGTGGGGACGGTTGGCTGAAACGCGAAGGCGCGTACTAAGCGTACGTAACTGAGCGAGGCAGACAATTGTCGCCGCAAGATGCGCCGATATGCGCCGTCAAAACCAGGTGGATGGCGAAAAGGTGAGTAATATCGGGTAAATTTCCAATCTTCCGATCAGCATCGCAAATGTAAGAACCAACTTGCTGAAGTCGGAATACATGTAGTAACCGCCCGCAACCGCTCCGTAGGCAGGTCCGACGTTGTTCATGCAGGACACAGTCGCCGAGAAGTTGGCTTCCACGCCGAGCGACGACGGGTCGAAACTGATTACGACAAACACGACGGCAAGTATCGCCATGTACAACGCAAAGTAGTTTGTCACGCCTGCCATTGTTTCGACGGTAAGCACCTTGCCTTCGTACTTGACGGCGTTTGCCGAGCGCGGATGCGTAACCTTGCTCAATTCCTTGCGGATTACCTTGCACATGATTGCCACACGCGACACCTTAAGTCCGCCTGCCGTACTGCCTGCGCAGCCGCCGATAAACATAAGCACCAGCAGCACCGCCCTGGAATAGGACGGAAATGCGTTGATGTCGTAGCCCGACGGAATTGTACTGCTGCCCGTCGTGGTGATAAACGCGGCAACCTGGTAGACGGAGTGACGAAGCGCGTCGGGGAAACTCATAGTAAATGACAGTTTGCCGAACACGTCTATGCACACCGTTGTCGAAGCAAAGATTACAATGCCGAGATACAGCCACAATTCGCGACTGGAGAACGCCGTGCGGAACTTCCGCACCAGCATAAGGAAGTACAGGTTGAAGTTTACGCCGTACAACAGCATAAACACTGCCACCACCCACTGACAAAATGCGTTGTAACTTGCAACGCTATCGCTGCGGTTGGCGAAGCCGCCTGTGCCTGCCGTGGAAAATGACGTAACGAGTGCGTCGAACAACGACATACCGCCGCAAACAAGAAAAATTATTTGCAGCAGCGTCATGCCCATGTAAATAAGATACAGTATTTTTGCCGTAGTAGAAGCGCGCGGCACTATTTTGTCTACGCTGGGTCCGGGCATTTCCGCACGCAGGATGTGCATACTTCTGTCCGCCGCACCGCCGACGATTGCCATGACAAACACGATTATGCCCATGCCGCCGATCCAGTGAGTGAACGCACGCCACAGGTGCAGACTGCGCATGGTCGCGTTGATTGCGTCTATTCTGTCGGCGGAAAGTATCGTAGCGCCGGTCGTGGTAAAACCGCTGACCATTTCAAACAGCGCGTCCACAAAGGACGGAATTGCGCCGCTGAGCATAAGCGGAACAGTACTTATTACGGAAGCGTAAATCCAGGCAAGGGACACCACCACAAGACCTTCGCGCGAGTAAATCGCCTTGTTGTCAGGCTTGACAAACAGCGTAACGGGCAAACCAACCGCCAGCGCAATGCCTGAGGTTGCAAGGTACGTCCACCAGATTGCCTCGCCGTAGATAAGTGCGGCAACAAGCGGCAACACCATAAGCGCAGCGAGAATGACGGAAACCTTGCCCAGCAGATTGAGGATAACTTTGTAGTTCATGCTTTACCTCACGATGTCGGACAGGTCCAGTACACGCAAACCTGCGGACACAACGACAACGCGGTCGCCCTCGCGGATGCAGTCGTCACCACCGGGGAGGAAGGTTTCCTTGTCACGGATAATGCCTGCCACAATGCAGTTGGGCTTCAGACGCAAATCCTTGAAGGGAACACCCTTAAACGAGCAGTCGCCCAGCACCTGAAATTCCAATGCTTCGGCATTGCCGTCCATGATGCGGTACATCGTTTCCACCTTGCTTTGCATGCTGTCGTTAAGTGCGCGTGCGTAACGCGTAAGAACTTCGGCAACGATTTTTGTAGGGGAAATAAGACAGTCCAACCCCAACTTTTCCGCAAGCACGTTAAGCGCGCCGTGACTTACCTTGGACACGACCTTGCGCACCTTGCGACTTTGCGCATAAAAGCCGATAAGGATGTTTTCCTCGTCTTTGCCCGTCAGCGCGACAAAGGCGTCGGCGCCGTTGATACCTTCCTCGTCAAGCAAATCCTGATTGCTGCCGTCGCCCAGTATCATGTTTGCGCCGCTTGGCAACTTTGCCGCCATTTCGGCACAGCGGACGGGGTCTTTTTCGATGATTTTTACGCTGTAGCCGCTTGCGCACAGCAATTTTGTAAGGTAGTATGCCGTTTCGCTTGCTCCAAGCAGCATTACGAAACGTCCGGTGCGTTGCGCCATACCGATTGTTTTCAAAAAGCGATAGGTATCTTCGCTTTTCACCATTACGGCAACCTTGTCCCCCTCGAGGAAGGCAAATTCGCCGCGCGGAACAAGCACTTCGTTGTTACGCAACACGCAGCACGCCAAAAATTGCACGGGGGACTTCTTTCTGAGGTCGGCAAGCGTTCCTTCCAGCAAACCGCTGTCGGCGCGGACAATCATTTCCAGCATCTGTATTTTTTTGCCGGCAAACGGTTCAACCACCACAGCCGACGGCAAACGCAAGGTGTTGAAAATGCTTTCCGCCGTCATAAATTCGGGGTTGACGGACATGGAAAGGTCCAGTTGCTTCTGCAAAAAGTCAAGTCCGTCCTCGTTGTAGTCGCTTGTGCGGATACGTGCGACGGTGTATTTTGCGCCAAGGCGTCTGGCAAGGAAGCATGCCAGCATGTTAACCTCATCGCTTGTTGTGACTGCGACAAACAAATCGGCATTTGCAACGCCTGCCTGCACAAGCAGTTCGCGGCTGGTGGCGTTGCCGCACACCGCCATTACGTCAAAGGTGTTGGTAATGTCGGAAATTACTTCGGGATCGTTGTCGATTGCCATGACGTTGTGATTGTCGCCGACCATGCTGTCGATGACTGCACGACCCGCCTTGCCGCAACCTACGATAATTACGTTCATTTTTCCTCTCTTTCGGCAAAACGCCGTATCGGAGTACAACTTTACCGCACGATTGCGACCGAATATTGTCGCCGCGCCAAAAATACGCAAAGTTGTACTAATTTATTATACCACAAGTATTGCCCGTAAGCAACGGTTTGACAAAAAAGTACCTTTTGTGCACAACAACGGTTTTGTCGTGTGTTTCAAGCCTGCTTTTGCATAGATTTTCTTGCGGTACACTGCCAGAACGTCCACTCGAGAGAACGGAAAAGGACATCCCCAAGGTTGTTAGTAATGACGAAATTAACCATACGTATCGATTTTTTGCCGACAAAAACAAGAAAAGCTGCGACTCGTGTAAAATCGAGCCACAGCCTTTTGTTGCAACAATTCCGTCAGCGCAGTACAGTTGTCGCAGCCGCTTATTTCATTTTGTAGTAGTTTGTGTAAATTCCGTTATGTGATGAGTCCGCGCTTTCAACAAACAGTTTGAATTTGTATCCGTCGGAAGCGGTATCGAATTCATAGCGAATTTCAAAAATCCAGACCGAGCCTTTTGCAAAATAGCCGTTGTCCAAAGTGTTATTCCTTATGTAATAGAACGTGTACAGTTTGCTCGGATTATCATCGAAGTAGTCGGACAAATCATTCTTTTGCTCTATGATATACCAATTTTCGTTTGTATCCATGCTGTATTTTTCGTTTCTCGGTTTGCCGAACGCACCGTCATAATGTGTTTTCAAATACGAAAAATATGTTTCCGCATTCGCCCTGAACGTTTCTTCGTCCGGGCAAGCCTGCGAAAACGAATATCCGTCGTTATACCATGCGTCGCTTGAGTTCATCTCTCCGGACAACCCTGTCGGTGCAGTCAACCCCGCAAGTCCCTTTGCCGACAGTTCTTCTTCTGTAAACCATTTCGTGCTGTCGTGGAGTGTCTTTTTGTTCTCTTCGTCATCCCCGCCACTTCCGCATGCGACAAATCCGACGCAAGTTATCGCCAACAATACCGCGCAAACAATAGTGAAGAATTTTTTACCGAACATATTATTTTTATCTCTCCTTTAATTTTTTGTTATTTATTCAACGGCTTTCAGACTCTCGTTCATCTTAGTTTTTACTATCTTCGGTCTTAGCATAAGCGTCACAAGCACAGTAACCCCAAAAACGACAACGGGAATCAACAGCCACATAAACCAACTGACGTTTTCCACCGCTCCGAATCCTATCGTCCTGAACACAAGCGTTGCAAGTCCTGTTCCGACAGGATAGCCCAGCAGAATACCAAAGAATGTACTGATGTATATTTCACGATAGATATACCCGCATATTTCTGCGTCGTGATAGCCGAGAACCATAAGAGTCGCTATTTCTCTTTCTCTTTCGCTGATATTTATCGTCGTAAGCGTATTTATTACAACCGAAGTCAAAAGCCCCGCGAAAACAACGACAACCACCGCTATCCCGACAATCGCAGGCGAGCCGAAGTCACCGAACAGGCACATATCGAGAAGAGCAAGCCCTGCAAATACCAGTCCCGCTGAAACGGCTACCGATACAAGCATCATGAAAAACCGCGTTTTATATCTGAAAACGTTTCTCATTGAAGATTTATACTTAAACGAAAGACGTTTCCAAATAAAAGGAATGCGCTCGAGCAGTATTCTCTTACCGCTTTTCGGCGGCTTCGGGCGTAAAAGGGTGGCGGGAGCGTTGTTCGCAAGTCGCATGCCGACGAAAAATACCGCAATCAGCGTAACCGCTACAATTGAGCCGAGCGATACAAAGTAATAACTCGGATTGACCACCACGGATATGGGCGGCATAACATGTCCGTAGCCGAAAACGACACATATCAGCCACGAAACACCGTAGCCGACAAAAAATCCGACGCCTCCGCCGACGGCAAGCGCGACGAACGCGAATAAAACATATCTCAGCACGATACTTGTCGAACCGTATCCGAGCGTTTTCAGACAGGCGATTTGCGAACGCTCTTCATCCATAAGCCGCATCATGGACGACAACACGACAAGTAGCGTTACGGCAATAAAAATAACCATTAAAATGTTGCCGATTCCTCTGACCTTGTCTGCACTTGCGACAATCGATTTGAAGCTGTAATTGTCGTAAAGCGTGATTATGCGTATGTCTTCGCCCAGAAGTTTCGTAAGTTCGGCTTTTTCTTCGTCAACATATTTTTCGTAATCGGCAGAAAAAGAATGAAACAATCCCCTGTCACCTGCTTTTACATACAAATCGCCTTTCGGCATGATTGCGCATACGTCCGTCGGACAGTATAAAATATTTTCGAGCAGGTCAAGTTTGTTTATGTCGGACACGTTGTCGGGAATTTCGGTATCTTCAGGGTTATTAAAACTCGGTTCTCCGTCCTTGCCGAACGTAAGAGGACTTCTTACTATCCCCTTAATCGTAACGTTGATTTTGTCAAACGGTAAGTTCAGTGCGGAAATATCAATTTCGACTTTTTCGCCGACGGAATATCCTTTTATTACATTGTCTTTTTCTTCGGCATAAACGCAGTTTTCGTCTTCGCTCGTTATTTCTTCGCCCTCAACAAGTTCAAACTTGTTGATTTTTGTTTTTTCAAGGTCAAGAAAGTACAGTCGCAGGGATCTTTTTTCACCCGTCCGAACATCGATCGACATTCCCTGCTCGACATTGTTTTCACCGTAACGGTTTTTTACTGCGGAAATCTGTTCGTCGGTAAATGCGCCGGTTTTGCTCTTCACGATAAAATCGCTTACGTTCTGCTTTTTATAATAATTTTCTATACCGTCCTTAATCATATCTGTCGGTGAGCCGATTCCCGATATGAAACCTACGGATATAAGAACGATACCGATAAGAGAAAATAACCGCATAAGATGTTTTTTGAACATTCGGCGGACTGTTTTCAGATACGTTTTCACCATTCTATCTCCTCGATCGCTTTAGGATTGTCGTTCGTTTCGATACTTTCTATTCTTCCGCTCTTTATTCTGATTACTTTATCTGCCATATCTTTAAGCGCAGCGTTATGCGTCACGACAATAACGAGTTTCCGTCGTTCGCGTGACAAATCCTGTAAAATTTTCAATATTTTTTTGCCTGTAATGTAATCCAGTGCGCCCGTGGGCTCGTCGCACAATATCAACTTCGGATTTTTTGCAATCGCTCGTGCTATGGAAACTCTTTGTTGTTCTCCTCCCGAAAGTTCTGCGGGAAAGTTATTTAATCTATCCGAAAGCCCTACCGATTCCAGCACCGTTTTGGGATCGAGGTGGTTGTCGCATATTTCAACGGCAATCTCTACATTTTCAAGCGCGGTAAGGTTGGGCATAAGATTGTAAAACTGAAACACAAACCCCACGTCGTGACGACGATAGTCCGTCAGTTGTTTTTTGTTGAATGCGGCTATATTTTCCCCGTCGAGATCAATCTCCCCGCTCGTCGCCGTGTCCATTCCGCCCAAAAGATTTAGCAGAGTAGTTTTCCCCGCACCGGACTCACCGAGAATTACAACCAATTCGCCTTCGTTCAAATCGAAGGAGACATCCTCTACGGCAGGAACTGTCAAAGAGCCGGTATGATATTCTTTTCTTACGTTTTTCAGTGATAATATACTCATAACTCTCTCCTTATTTTTACAATTGTCGGGATTTATTAAAGGAATTTCTTCCACTGTACCGACAAAGACGGCTTGCATGTTTTTTGTTCGGATGATTCCGGCAGAAGTTTTAATGATATTCCAATAAAAATACATCCTCAGGTTGATTTGTTTTTACCATTTTCTTTCCGTTTTGTCAATACTTTTATCGTCTTTTTTACTTGTCTAAATATAAACTGAAAGTGTAACATCCGAGAAATCACACCGCTATTTCAACACTTCTTTTCGATTTTCGACCGCTTTCTCGGAAAAGTAAAAAAACAGCCGGACTCAAGCGAGAATGGCTGTTTTATTTTGTTACTGAAAAATGTTGACGTGCAGGCAAAAAACAGAGCAAAAACAGTCATCCGGGATGTCCGGTATGACCGGCAAAAAATAAATATGCAAATTATAATATTGCAGTGCGAAAATTTGCACACCGACATTTGACACAGAACCTTGCAAAAATTAAAACAGGTCTCAAAAATGAGGCCTGTTTTGTGCAAATATTATCATGAGAGCAATTATAAAACACAAAATAATCGTCAATAGAATTTTTCCATGATAACAGGAACCAATTCTTCGGTTAATCCCAAATCATGAACAAGAGTCAGAATCGTGTACCTATCTCGCACGGTGTATGCTTTGTTTAGCATTTCTATCATAGTTTCTTCTCTAACGCCTATCTCCGAAAATCTCACCGGGCATCCAATTTGCTTCAATCTCTGCATCAAAACATCACTCTTCGGCAAAAATTCACATAGCTTGTACACTTCATTAGCATGCTCAAAACAAATACGATGCTCTTTGATATAATTATAAATTTCAATTGAAATCAGCGTTCCGATGGCAACCTTGACACCATGAGGCGGAACTTTCTCTCCGCGAGAAATAAAATCCATTTCTAAAAAATGGGACATATGATGTTCTCCACCGCTTGCCGGGCGGGAATTACCGCAAATTGCCATAGACAAACCTGCTACGACCAATGCATTCATCAATTTTTCTATTGCGACTTTATCGTATGATAAAAGATCTTCAAAGCTATTCCAACAATCGTCTCGTGCTTTTTCCATCAATTCAAACGCTTCGGCGTTTATTGTTTCGCCATTGATTATGTGCGACAATCTCCAATCGTTTAAGCAGGTATATTTCCCCATAATATCGCCAAAACCGGCTGCCGTCATTATTTTGGGGGCGGTAACTAAGATATTCGGATTTATTAAGACGTCGGAAGGAGTGTGAACCGATTCGGTAACCTTAAACTTGTTTTTTATCAGCGCAGAGCCTTTCGAAACATATCCGTCCATTGAACATGCCGTTGCCAACACTCCGCAAGGAATATCCAATTTCGTAGAAACGTATTTGCAAATATCATTTATCGAACCGCTTCCGACAGCGAGAATATAGTTTGCGTTATTACTTCTTGCAACTTTTTCCACTTCGCCATAAGCATGTTCGTCCGGAATCAATTCTTCTTCATCAAAATTAGCATGAAAAACCACACCACCGTTTTCTTCTATCTTTTTTGCTATGTCAAAAGCAAAAACTCTTGTGTTTTTATCGGACACAATACATATTCGTTTATCTTTTATTTTTTCCAAAAAAACAGGATAGTTTTTGTTTTCATCGACATATTCGATGTTTATATTTAATCTGTCGGCTACTGCACTCAAATCGTTCATAATTTTTCCTCTGTGGCATTTTATTGCGACTAATTATATCTTATCACTTTCCCGACATCTTGTCCAATATCGTTTTGTATCTGATTATTTGCTTTTTTTCTTAAAAAACAGGACACATTCGTTTTTATTCGCTTTCGTCGTTTGAAAAATGCTTTTCGTAAATGCACACTTCATTTCCTTTGGCGTTAACAAACGGTGTTCCGACAATTTCAAAACCGAGCGACCTATGCAAGGCAATGCTTGCTACGTTGTCCGTTCTGATTTGCTGAGAAATCGTACAAAAGCCCATTTTTTTTGCCACATCGAAAGCTAAAGTCATTGCAGCTTTTGCAAAACCCTTTTTTCTGAACTCGGGGAACATCACCGGACCTATATGCAACGTTTTTTCTTTGATTTTGTAGAGCGACAGCATTCCGACGATTACGTCGCTCGTCACTACTGCAAACATATCGAAGTATTTGCCGTCGTATTGCTTTGTATTCCACTGGCGAATCATATCCTCAATTTGCTCGACGGACAAATTACCGTACATTTTGTCTGCCAGAATCGAAGCGTCCTGTTTTTCAAAGTTTCTCAATTGCATAACAACATTTTCCTTTGTGCGGTTCGCGGATATTGTATAAAATTGCCAGATTAAATTCTCTTTCCAACCAACATATCTATTATTTTTTCTTTACATTCGATAGTTGTTGTGGAAAGGCGCAGAATTTTTATTCCCGCGTCGGTAAGCAACCTGTCCTTTCTTCTGTCACGTTTTGCCTGTATTTCTTCCTTGTGCTGACTTCCGTCAACTTCCACCACCATTTCAATTTCCTTATTCAGTTTATTATAAATTACAAAATCGCAGTGCGTGTTTACGTTAGAAACAAACTTCATGTCTTCCGAGTCATTTAAAGAAGCCGTTTTAATAACATACCTCAACGGATAATTAAACTTGTAACCCAACGTTCCGTAATCTCCGCTTTGGCAAATTTCGTTTATTACCATGGCTATTATATTCTCGCTGGTAAATTTGGATATTTTCAGAAGGTTCTTTCTTGTTTTTTCCAATATTGGTGCGTAATCGTCATACATCAGGTCGAAAACCGAAAACACATTCGTTTTCAATATCTTTGTTTCGCAACAATAGTATTCATAATATTTTGACAAATCCCTCAGAATAGAGCCTTCCTGACCGAGAACTGCTTCGCTTGCAAGAATATATAACCTTTTTTTGCCCTCGAAACTGCAACGTTTATCAGATTCGGATTGTTCAAAAAGTCAATCTGTTCTTCGTCCTCGTAAAATTTGATTTTATTAGCCACAGTTGACAACACAATGTAATCTTTTTCTTTCCCCTGAAATTTATGTATCGTATCGATTACACAATCCCTGCTACCAAAACGTTCGGTCAATAAATCAACCTGATTATTGTACGGGGCAATAATTCCTGTTTTATTCTCCTCTAAATCTTTTATAATTTCCTTTTCGATAATATCGACTTCTCTCTCATTAGATCTGTTCCGTTCAAAGTGAGAGCCATGCGAAATAATCGTTACGCCGTTGCCGTCGATATGCGGTGTACGAATTACCAATTCGCCATTGTAAAACCTTTTGTTACAAAATCCTATAATCTGAGGGTCACAACGATAATGTTCGTTCAACAAAGTCGAAACTATATGTTTTTCTTTTTTCAGTACACAATGTAAAATGCTATTTTTAGCATAATCGAAGTGGCTCGGCAACTTGTATCCGGCGAAAATACTGTTTAATACCGGTAACAATTGTGTCTTTACTACATGTGGTAGCTGTTTTTCATCACCTACAAGAACAACTTTTTTTGCCACAGAAAAAGCGATTACCGCGCTGATAATGTCCACCTGACTTGATTCGTCGATAATAACACAATCATACAAAAAATTATCTGCGGTACAACTTCTTAACGCATGTGTAGTGCTGTATACAACAGGATATCTTTTTATGAAATCATTGAATCGTAATTTATAATCTCTTACCGAATACGAACACATTTCCATACTATCGTATCTTTTCGCGAGGCAAGATTCAAAAATACGTTTCGACGAATCTTTCTGTTCTTTCAGAAGTTCACTTAAATTGTTTGTATCGATGAAGGTTTGTTTTTTATTCTTTTCGCTGTTGAGTTCCGAAATTTTAATATCGTAATACTTATTTTTCAAATACTCTACGCAGTCTTCGCTGTTTTCGGCAATCTCCTTCAATCTTAGAATACCAAACTTAAACAGAAGTCTTACTCTGTTGGGAAATCCTGTTATTTTGTTTTTCGACAATGTTTCGAGAATAGATGCCAGTTCAAGAGTTTCTGTGGAATTGTATTTTTTATCGGATAACGACTTAGGAATAGCCCTCGTTTGGGTTTTATATTCAGCATCATTTATTTCTTTTTCCGTTTCCAACTCTGATATGGCTTGGACGATTCCGGCAATTTCTAAACTATAAGTCAAATACGCTTCCGCACTACCGTTAATTTCGTTCAAACGTCGAATACTGTCGGTTATATCTATTTTTTCTATTTTTTTAACATCTTCACCGCAATCGGTTTCAAAAAAATCTGTTACGTTTTTAGAATTGCCTAAAAAGGCATTTATGTACCCGAAACCGTTCAAGTCGAATTTATCTTTTACATTTCGAGTCGCTTCGTTGTTTCCTGAAACTACCGCAACGTTGCCACCTCTTGCAACATAATTTGCGACAATATTACGTATCGTTTCTGTTTTTCCCGTACCAGGCGGACCTTATATTACAGACAAATCTTCTTCCAGTGCTCTTTTTACGGCGATTCTCTGGGCCGAATTCGTGTCAAACGGGAAAATTATTGTTTTATTATTATCTTTTCTGCCAAGTTTTCCTTGTAAAAACTTTCCGAGGACCGAGTCTTCTAAAACGACTAATTTTCCTAATTGATTTAATAAAAAGTGGGTTTGCTCGTCCTTACCTGGCAACGTAGACAGAAACGCAGCGACTTTCTTCAAATAGTCGATCAATTCTTTTATTTCTGCAGTTTCCGTGATATCGGCAACGATTCTTACACGACTTTTATCAACCAACTGAGTTTTTACGCCGCAAAACAGTTTTACATAAGAATCAAATTGAACTACCTCCGTCACGCCGTACAAAGGTACTTTATCGCAATAAACAACTTTTCTCGTTATTTCTATATTTCTTGGGCAGTTAAGAATCTTGATTTCACGCCAACTTTTCCAATAGAAATTACTATTACCGACATATTTTATTCTGCACGCATTACCACTATCATCAAACCATTGAACACGCTTAGTGACGTCTTCCCATTTATTTGTTTCATGATTGAATTGAACAATTAGTGTTTTTCTTTCATCTATATTCATTTATGGTTTTCTCCGAAAATTATTTACATTCAAAGCAGACTCATACCGTTTTTCAGTCTTATCGATGACAGTAAAACAAAAGATTCGTTCAATGATTAACTCTGCAAGCATATTCGCCTGATTAAATTCAATCTTTTGATACGGTGCGACTAATGTGACAGCAAACACTCTCATCATTTTTCCAAAAATCGCATGAGCCGTTTTTTTATTTCACCATTCATTTTATCGGATAAAATTATGATTAAAAATATCACAACAAACGCCGTATGTTTTTAATTATACACTATTTTTGTCCGGCTTGCAATAGTGAATTTAGTAAAGTAAATTAGTAATAACCTGTTAAAAAAACTAAACACACTAACCATAGGGGTTAATTCAACTTTTTATAAACAAAAAACAGCCAGACTCAAGCGAGAATGGCTGTTTATTTTGTATTCAGGTGCTACTTAAAGCAACGATTTTCAACCCGAAATTACTTTCTGGGGTTCTTGATGTTAGCCTGCGCTGCTGCCAAACGTGCGATGGGTACGCGGTAGGGACTGCAGGATACGTAGTTGAGTCCGATGTTGTGAGCAAACTCGATACTGCTGGGGTCACCGCCGTGTTCGCCGCAGATACCGCATTGCAGTTCCGGACGGGTTTCACGACCGAGAGTAACAGCCATCTTCATAAGTTTGCCTACGCCAACCTGGTCAAGACGAGCAAACGGGTCGGATTCGTAAATCTTTGCAGCATAGTAACTGGGCAGGAACTTGCTTGCGTCGTCACGGCTGAAACCGAATGTCATCTGAGTGAGGTCATTGGTACCGAAGCTGAAGAATTCCGCTTCCTTGGCAATTTCGTCTGCGGTAAGCGCAGCGCGAGGAATTTCGATCATGGTACCTACCATGTACTTCAATTCTACGCCTGCTTCGGCAATAACTGCGTCGGCGGTAGCAACAACGGTCTTTTTGACATATGCCAATTCCTTAACTTCACCCACAAGCGGGATCATGATTTCGGGAACAACGTGCCAGTCGGGGTGACGCTTTTGTACGTTCAAAGCAGCCTTGATGACAGCCTTGGTCTGCATTTCGGCGATTTCCGGATAGGTAACTGCAAGACGGCATCCGCGGTGACCCATCATGGGGTTGAATTCGTGCAGGCTGTTGCAAAGTTGCTTGATGTATTCAACGCTCTTGCCCTTAGCCTTTGCAAGCAATTGAATGTCCTTTTCGTCGGTGGGTACAAACTCGTGAAGCGGCGGGTCAAGGAAACGGATAATAACCGGTTGTCCTTTAAGAGCTTCCATCAAGCCTTCGAAGTCTGCCTGTTGCATGGGTTCGATGTTGGCAAGTGCAGCCTTACGTTCTTCAACGGTTTCGCTGCAAATCATCTCGCGGAACTTGTCGATACGACCGGGTCCGAAGAACATGTGCTCGGTACGAGTAAGACCGATACCTTGTGCGCCCAGTTCGAATGCGCGTTGAGCATCTGCAGGCGTGTCGGCGTTGGTACGAACTTCGATTGCCTTGTACTTGTCGGCAAGTTTCATGATACGTCCGAAGTATCCGCTGTTGGGATCTGCGGGAACGGTCTTGATTGCGATGTTGTAAATCTTACCGGTGGAACCGTCCAAGGATATAGCGTCGCCTTCGTGGAACACTTTGCCGCCAAGTTCAAACTTCTTGTTGGCTTCGTCCATCTTGATGTCGCCGCAACCGCTTACGCAGCAAGTACCCATACCGCGTGCAACTACTGCAGCGTGGCTGGTTTGTCCACCGCGAACGGTCAGGATACCCTGGCTGTACTTCATACCTTCGATGTCTTCGGGGCTGGTTTCAAGACGAACAAGGATAACCTTCTTGCCTGCCTTGCCTTCCTTGACGGCGTCTTCCGGAGTAAACACTACGGTACCTGCGGCAGCACCCGGGCTGGCTGCGATACCCTTGCCTACAACGTTGTTTTTGTCGGCGTCTGCAAGAGCCTTGGTTTCGAACGTGGGGTGCAGCAACATATCCAGCGACTTAGCGTCGATTTGCATCAATGCTTCCTGTTCCGTAATAAGACCTTCGTCGATAAGGTCGCATGCAATCTTGATTGCGGCCGCTGCCGTACGCTTGCCGTTACGAGTCTGAAGCATGTACAGCTTGTTGTGTTCTACCGTAAATTCCATGTCCTGCATGTCGCGGTAGTGATTTTCAAGCGTAGCGCAAACTTGCTGGAATTGCTTGAATGCTTCGGGGAACTTTTCTGCCATTTCGGCGATGGGCATCGGGGTACGAACGCCTGCAACGACGTCTTCGCCCTGTGCGTTGGTCAGGAATTCACCCATAAGACCCTTTTCGCCGGTTGCGGGGTTACGAGTGAACGCAACGCCGGTACCGCAATCGTCACCCATGTTACCGAAAGCCATCATCTGTACGTTTACTGCTGTACCCCAGCTGTACGGGATGTCGTGGTCCATACGGTAGATGTTGGCGCGGGGGTTGTCCCAGCTGCGGAACACTGCCTTGATTGCTTCGAAAAGTTGTTCCTTCGGATCGGAGGGGAAGTCCTTGCCGATCTTAGCCTTGTATTCGGCCTTGAACTGATTTGCCAGTTCCTTAAGATCTTCAGCGGAAAGTTCGACGTCCAGTTTAACGCCTTTCTTTTCCTTCATTTTGTCGATAAGCGCTTCGAAGTACTTTTTGCCGACTTCCATAACAACGTCGGAGAACATCTGAATAAATCTTCTGTAGCAGTCGTATGCCCAACGAGGATTACCGGATTTCTTTGCAAGCACTTCCACCACTTCGTCGTTAAGACCGAGGTTAAGAATGGTGTCCATCATACCGGGCATGGATGCGCGTGCGCCGGAACGTACGGAAACAAGCAAGGGATTTTCGAGATCGCCGAACTTTTTGCCGGTGATTTCTTCCATTTTGGAAATGTATTCCATGATTTGCGCCTGGATCTCGTCGTTGATTTTGCGACCGTCCTCGTAGTACTGCGTGCAGGCTTCGGTAGAAATCGTGAAACCTTGAGGTACCGGCAGACCGATGTTGGTCATTTCGGCAAGGTTTGCGCCTTTACCACCCAAAAGGTCACGCATTTTGGCATTACCTTCGCTAAAAAGATAAGTATACTTTTTTGCCACTGTTGTTTTCCTCCTGAAAAATTTGTCATGTAACGGCAGGATTGAACCGACAAACCGGTCAAACCCACTTAAACACCTATATTCTACATTATTTGTCTGTTTTAGACAAGTGTTTTTGCCACACTTTTTGTCACTCGGGCGTCATTCATTGCCAAAACCAACGCGACTACAAGAACCCTTACGGCGTACCGCTCGCGACACTGCGTCACATATTTCGCGACATTTCCGCGCAAGTGCGACCGCAAGCGGGGTTTATTGCGACAAAATGTAAACACTGACGGCAGATTTGTTCACATTTTCGGTCGTAACGACTTTTTTTTCAAAAACTTGCAATAAAAGGCAATTACAAAAAATTTACAATATGAATCGACGGCGACGGACGACACGACAAGTGTTGACAACGGAAACAGGTCGTAACCTTACCGATACTCATTTTTGCGTAGCGACAGGGCAACGACAAACGCACCGTAAACGTCGGCGCACATCGAATACGAAAAGGAGAACGCAAAATGAAAAAACTTATATCTGCTCTTTGTGCGGTTGTATTGTGCGTATGCATGATAATTCCGCTTGCGGCATGCAACCAGACGGACAACACCGCACCGCAAAAGGTAATGACAATGGAACTTAACCCCTCGGTTGAGTTTATTCTGGACGGCAACGACAAGGTTGTGTCGGTAAACGCCCTCAACGAGGACGGCAACCTGGTGCTTTGCGCGCAAACCGAAAACAAAAAGTTTGAGGGCTGCACAAGCGAACAAGCCGCCGAACTGTACATTTCCATCTGCAAAGAAAACGGCTTCCTTGTGAAGGCAAACGTCAAGAGCGGCGAAAACGAACTTAAAATTTCCTTCAGCGGCGAACAGGCACAAGCCGACTACGAAGCGTTGAAGGCAAAGGTTGAAGGTTACCTCAGCAAGGAAAACATCGACGCTACCGTAAAAAAAGGCATGGAACTTGCCGAAACATACCTCAACGAACAACTGAAAAAATGCGCACCCTACATAAACGACGCTAAACTTGCCGCACTCGGTTACATGGAAAAAATCGAAGAACTGGCAAAGTCCCGTCAGGAAACAGCCGAAATGCACAGCCAGTCGTTGAAAGACGCTTACTACTCCGCAAAGGAAAATGCATTTAATCAGGCACGTTTCGACGCGGTGAAAGCGTCCATGAGCGACTTACAGAAGGCTGCACTCAAGGCAAGCGAAGCCACATACAAGGCATTGACGGCAGGCATCGAAAGCACACGCAAAAACGTGTTTACCGACGCAGACAGCGCGTATCAACAGGCACTTGTAATCTTCCAGGAACAAAAAACGGCGTTCCTCAACTACCGCAACTACCTGCGCGAAAACAACATCACCGACCACGACGAACAACTTGACAAACTGCAAGCCGCTTACGAAAAAGCGGAAAAGAACCTTGTCTCCGCATACGACAGCGCAATTGCACTGCTTGACTCGGCGCAGGAAGCGATAGACAACGCGTATGCAAGCGTGGTAGAAGCCATCAAGAAGATGGGCATCGACTTCGACAAGGCGGTGGACGACGCGCAGACCACCATCAACGACAGCCTGACGGCGTTTGAGACCAGGTTTGCAAGCGATTACGACGCGGCAATCAGTGCTGCAAACAAAGGTTGGAACGACATGAAAGACTGGCTGAAAAAGGGATACCAACCCGAAGAAGAACAAGCCTGACAAACGACTTCGAATAACTTTCATTTTTCTTCCTCAAACACAAAAAACTCGCATACATATGCGAGTTTTTTGTGTTTTTTATTGAATTTTTTGAAAGAATTTTGAAAAATTTTTATTAAACGATTAGTAAAAATTTTGCAATTCCGAGCTACGTAATTATGTCGTTACGTTTCACGATAAACTATCCGCTACTCCTCGTCCTTTATTATCGTGGTTGCGGCAGCCTGCGTCTCCGTTTCGGCATCGCTTGCAACGTTTTTCGCGTCTTTTTTGTTTTTCTTGTCCTTTTTATTCTTTTTGAGTTTACGCTTTTTGTCGCCTTCCTTGGCAATGCCGTTTACCGACGAATACTGCGCAAGATCAATCGGTTCCAGCAACTGTTCGGGGTTCATAAGCAACTTCTTAATAAGGCGCATGCTGTTGACGTAGTACAGTCCGTCGCAGAAACGCTCGTCACACACCACGCCGAGAGTCAAAACCTTGCCTACCTTTACTTCGCCGTTTTCCACTACCGGCGTTTCTTTTTCACGCCCCATGCCGATAAACATGCTGGTGGTACCGAAGTCGTAACAATGGTGATACAGGTAGTCGCCGTGAATGGACTTCATGAAAGTAATGAAGAAACTGTTGTGGAACGGGCTTGTTTCGATAAGGCTTGCCGGCAACATGTTGTGGTGGTCCAGCCAGTTGAGCAGTTTTACCACCAACTTTATCATGAAGTGCGGCGCATTGGTCAACATTTTTGCCGTATCATCCACCGAGTTGTACGCCTTGACGCCGGTATTTGCGGCAATGACTTCTTCCATCTGCTTACTTACTTCGTCAATGGTTTCGTCGCCCTTGAAGTGCACCTTTACCGTCGTGTCCTCGCTGTTGTCCTTAAGTATCTTTTTGACGGCGAAACTTGCCGTAATGTCATTGTGCTGGTAAATTTTGCGGTTCATTACAAACCTGTTGAGGCTGGGGCGCATCGCAAACGTGCGCACCAATGCCGCCATTACCACATTGTAGTAACTGTAACGTTTGCCAAGTTTGTGCTGCTCGGCAATAAAGCGGTCAATGCCGTCGCAGGAAACTTCCACCTTGCACCAGTTCATTGCATCGTAACGATGCGGCATGATGTGCGGCATTATTTTGGTGTAAGGGTTGATGTTGTCGATATAAACTCCGTCGGGTCTTTTCTTTCCCATATTGTCCTCCGTAGCTGCCTCCTAAGGGCGGAACCGACGACAAAACGACAAACGAATTTACTAAACCTGCAACAAAAATGTTTGCGCTTTGCCGACAAATATTAACAAAAAATGCGCATGTGTGCACAAAGTACCCACATACGCAAAAATTGTAACACATATTTTTACACAAGTAAACCGTTTGACAAAATAATATTTAACTTTTGTTAACTATTGCCGTTTTCGTCGGTTTTCGTCGGTTCGGACGCGGCGTTGTCACATTCTTCGACGGTTGCGATGTCATCTGCGGCATCACTTTGCGAGCCGACTGCAACTTCACCTTGCGAAATGTCGCCGTTTGACGCACTAAGGGCAGCGTGTTCCGCCGAAAGCACCTTTTTGCGATCGTCCTCGAGGTGCCGCTCCACAGTGAAAAACAACATCATTACTGCAAGCAGCGCGTACAGTATACCTTCCACCCAGATGTAGCAGAAGTTGGACATTGTCTGGTTGATGCCTGCCGCCGACAGTGCATTGAACAAACCCTGCGCTAGCGGCTGACTGACAATCATTACCGAAGCGTAAATACTCATCGTCAAACCGTCGCAACGGAAGCCGTTCCGCGCTTCGTTGTGGTCCAGGGCGTCGGCAAGCATTGCAAGCATAAGGTAACTGCCCGGTGCCGCGCCGAGGTTTTTCAGAGCAACGCCAACGCACACGCCGACAACGTTGTCCCCCTGCAGGGAACACAACGTACTGCCGACAACGTCTATAAGCAGCCCGACAATCACAAGCGGACGTTTGCCCATCTTCATCGAAAGGGGCACCACCAGCAACGCTGCGATTGTCATCGGGATACTGCCGACAAACGTGTACAGCGATTGCATGGAACCGCTGCCGCCGAGTTTTTCGACAAAGTCGCCGTGGAATATGTTGACGTAATACGGAAGGGACAGATTGCGCATCGTGCAGCCGAACTGGAACAGCGCGCAGAAGATGATGGACATCCACCAGAAACCGTCGTGACCGACCGCCGAAAACTGCTGATGCACGGTGGGTTTGACGACAAATTCCGTAGGCAATCCGGCAATTTCTTCGTTTACGCGCTCACGCGTGCAGTAAAATTGCACCACCAACGCGACAAAGCACATCGCGCCGATGACAAGAAAAATCCAGAACCAACTAAGGCGTTGTTCAAACAGGGTTGCCGTATCGGGAATAAGCCACTTGCGCACATACGGAAACAGCATTCCGCCGATACCGATGCCCGTGGACAAAGCCATGTTGGACACCGAAGCCAGTACGCCGCGCTGTTTGCCGTTGCGCGTGGACACCGGCACAAGAGAACTGTTTGCCGTGTAATAAAGAGGATACGCTACGGCAAAAAACAGGTTGTAGGCAAGTGCCGTAAGCACCATTGTAAGTACGGGATTGCTTGCAGGGTCGGAGACCAGGGGAATTGCGAAAATGGACACTACTGCAAGCGGCATTACCAGACCCGAAGCCAGTATCCACGGGCGCGACTTGCCGCAGGAAGTGTAGGTGTGCTGTATCAGTTGCCCGACAAACAGATTGCCGAGCACTATCGGCACGCAGGAAGCCATGGGAAGTACCGCCAGAAACACGTTTACTGCCGTTTGCCAGGTGCCGCCTTCCGCCAGAAGTTCCACAAACAGATACTGCGTAAAGTAAATATTCAAAAAACCGCTTGTAAACAATCCGCTTGCAAGAAGAGCCAATGTAGGACTAAGCCAATAGCCGAACAAAACCTCGCCTAAGCGAACTTTTTCCGACTTTATTCTGCTTGCAAACAGAGTTTTACTCCAAAATCCGTTTTTCAATCGGAAACCTCCGAGCCATGCCCGACTGTCGGACAACGGCACATATCAGCAGCCACACGAGACTGTTTCTTTGCATAGGGTTAATTTCGCCATCACTAATAATTTTTGCGAGTGTGACGGCGGCTAATTATGCGTTAAACGACACTCACTGTACGTCCAGTACAGTTTCGGTCGTTTGCCTTTAATT